>Ga0114967_10002922_pt1 | contig 14183 bp, 11 predicted proteins | sample M_130628_MF_Meta_FD_92639 | JGI IMG/M metagenome (GOLD analysis project Ga0114967, IMG submission 92639) | Freshwater microbial communities from Lake Montjoie, Canada to study carbon cycling - M_130628_MF_MetaG | ecosystem: Environmental > Aquatic > Freshwater > Lake | place: Lake Montjoie... | reverse complement strand
CTTTATAGCGAAGCTCTAAATTCTTTTTAATAGCATCCCTACGCAAGTCTAAAAATCGATATTTCATTCTCAACTCATCGCCTCCGTCGGTATCGTCTTCAATCGTAAAAGGAGGTGTTAATGAGGCATTGAGTATGGTATATTTTTCTATTTCTATTTCAATATCCCCTGTTGGAATATGGGTGTTCTTATTACTACGTTCAATTACGTTTCCTTCTACTTGAATCACATACTCACGACCTATAGAGCTAGCTTCTAATAAAGTCGTTTGGGCTTCATTAAAAAATAATTGTGTAATCCCATAACGATCTCGTAAATCGACAAATGTAATACTTCCAAATTTACGGATGGTTTTTACCCAACCGGCTAAAGTTACTTTTTGCCCAATATGGGTTGCTCTCAATTCGCCACAAGTTTGTGTTCTAAACATAATCTATATAAAAATAAGGTCGCAAAGATAGTGAAAGATGTCAGATGTCAGAAATTGGATGTAAGCAATCTATAATATGATGATAAATTGCAATTTAAATCCAATATTGATAGTTATTGATCATTTAGTTGGTACGAAAAAAAATCCGTATTGAAAATCAATACGGATTGGAAAGGTTTTTTATTCAATCATACATCGCTTAAATACAATGCTTTTAAAGCTCTTTTTTCTTTAATGCTTTTGGAATTTCAATTTCTATTTTTTTTGTAGTTCCATTTCTCTTAATTTCTACTGGAACTTTAGATTTGTTTTGATTGCTTGAAATGGCATCCAACAGCTCATCTACATTTGTAATTTGCATGGTGCCAAACAACGTAATGACATCATTTTTTTTGATTCCTGCTTTTGAAGCTGCCGAATTATCAGTCACATCGTTTACGAAAACACCTTCCCCATCGGCTCTGTCCTCTACACTTACACCAATTTTTGGAGCGGGAGCTTTACTAGGTAATGGACTACTAAAACCATTGTTGTTGAAATTAAATTGTTTGAACAAATCTTCAAAACCACCCATCAAATTTTCATCACCAAAAGGCATCATTCGACGCATCGCATTCATGTCATTGCGTTCAGATAGCTTTACATTTTTAGTAATCAATTTATTGTCTCTGTCAAATGTAATATCAATCACATCGCCTGGTTTAAAACCGCCGATGGCATCAACTAAATCTTTTGGATTCAATATGTTTTTATCATTGATTCGAGTGATTAAATCTCCAGGTTGCAAACCCAATTGTTGTGCTGGAGAATTTGGAGTAACCATTTCAACCTCAGCACCATCATTGTTTTTGGACGGCTTAGTGGAAACACCTAGCATCGGTTTATTATCCGAATCATTTTCTATTCCATCAGGAGAAAAATTAAAAAATTCACCTTCATTGTTCTCATCTAAGGGAACTTCTTTCCCGTTAATGAACATTCTTTTTTGTTTGTATATTTTAACATTTTTGTCTTTGGCATCTTGGTCTTCAGCTACTTTTTTTCCGTCTATAAATATTTCACCGTTTTTTATTTCAATGGTCGTTCCATTTTTGCTGCCATTGTCTTCAATAATAATTTCGTCTATTTTTTTCTCTTTTTTAGATTTGCTTTGAGCGAAAAGCGCAGTAGAAAAAATGGCAAACGATAGAGATAAGAATAATAATTTTTTCATGACTTTACTTTTTTAGAACACAAAAATATTTTTACTTTAGAAATTTTCCAAATCAGGATTTGTTAAAAAAAATGAAAAAATAAAGATTTAATTCTAAAGCAACCCCTACTTTTTGTATTGGAAAAAAATAAAATTTTTTCTATATAAAAGTGAGCAAAATAGTTCGATTTTTTTACAGATTTATTTTTTCGTTGATAAGATAAATTATATCCACCTCCATTTTTCCCATATTAATTGAATGTCTTGCCAAGCGTCATAGTTTTTAGCATAGATCCAATTGAGATGTTCTTTATTGTCGTTTGGAATATTGAATTTTTCTATTGTAGGAAACACATCTAGCAAACAAGGTTTCAAAGAAGGCAATTGTTCATCTTCGTAACCTACAAATGTTTTACTGCCCATTAATACAAAGAACAAGTTGATTAAATAACTACTTTTATTTTTTGCAAACCAAATAAAAAATGGAGCAAATAATATCATCACAATAGAAATTAAAATATCTACCAGTCGTTTGTTGCGTTTATTGGCTACCGTTGAAATCGTGTATACAATTTCTGTTGAGTATAAATCACCTGCTGTATTTTTTGAATTGCTTCCAATAATAGAATCAGTTCCCATGCTGTGAATTTTATAATCCATTAATGGACCACAAGATTGAATCGTATCTATTATTTTTTGAAAGGAAAGTTGTTGTTGTGCAAAAATAATTTCAGTGACTTTATAAAGCTTGCACACTTGTTTTGTAAATGAGAATATACCAAGTTGATTATTTTCTTTTTCGTCGGTAGGGCTTACTGTCCCAATAATTTTCTTTTCTATAAAGGCCTTGTCTAACAAATGTTTTATTTCGGATTCTTCTTCACTGGTGCCAATAATTAATACTTTTTGTTGTGATAAATTGTCTGGCTCTACACTTTTCACACCTAATAATTGCATTCCTTTCCGGATACTTAATATACATAGTGTTCCAAGCAATGCACCCATTACAGTGATTCCTCTAGAAAAACGAAATGTTTCAGGCAACAATCCATAAATGACCAATGTAATTAAACCACCAATCAACATCCCTCTCATTACTCGAGTAGGTTTGTAAGGCTTGTCATAACCACCATTTACAAAAATAGAAGTCAGCCAAATTAAAATATAGGATCCAAAAAACACGGCCAATAATGCATTAGAATATTGAGTATCTACTTTGATATTTTTGATCCAAAGTATTTTCATCGTCATCAATGACGATAACAAAAGCCCTGCATCAATTAATGGGAGTTTTACTAAACTAAAAATACGAGTAACGAAAGCGAGCATTGCTCTCAAATAAATTGCAAATTGAATGAGCATCACAAACAATCCTTTTTGAGAATTATTAAAATGCTTTTTAGCAAAAATGATCATGGCTTGATAGAACATTTTTACATAATTCAAACTGCCTTTTTTGGTGCTTTCGCCTTTGTAGTGAATAACTGTTGTTTCAGGGAAATAAACGTTGCTAAACCCAGCTTGTTTTATTTTATAACTCAAGTCGATATCTTCACCATACATGAAATATTCTTCATCAAAACTGCCCACTTTATCAATGACTGTTTTTCTACAAAACATAAAACAACCAACTAATACATCCACCTCATTGGTTTCATGCTCCGATAAAAACCCCAGATGATATTGATTGAAAAATGTTGATTTTTTAAAAATTGAAGACAATCCGCTGATTTTAAAAAAAGCGGCTTGCGCGGTTGGAAAACCTCGTTTTGATTCGGGCAAGAAAATTCCTTTCCCATCTATTAATCGGCAACCCAATGCACCTACTTTTTCATGTGCATCCATGTAGGCAATGCATTTTTCAAAACAATCTTCAGGAACTATTGTATCCGGATTGAGGTATAAAATATATTTCCCTGTTGATAATTCTACAGCTTGATTATTGGCTTTTGCAAACCCTACATTTTCTTCATTGGCAATCAATTTAACCCAGGGAAATTTTTCTTTCACCATTTCCACACTGCCATCTTGCGACATATTATCTACTACGAAAACTTCTACTTGGCTATTTTTACTTGCATACAATACCGAGAGCAAGCAATGTGCTAAAAAATATTTTACGTTGTAATTAACTATGATGATACTTAATTGCATGAAGATGAAATTCCGATTATCTTTGTAGAGATTCAAAAATAAAGGAATCGTTTGAATATATGAACGAATTACTTAAAAATACATTATTGCGGGCAATACATGCAGGTGCCGATGTGCTGAAACATTACTTTCAAGGAACATTTGAAATTAAAAGCAAAAGCTCTTTAAATGATCTTGTGACTGAAGTGGATAAAAAAGCAGAAGATGCAATTATTGAGGTAATTAAATCTGTATTTCCGGAACATTTTATTTTGAGTGAAGAAGCAGGTGAAATGAGCTCGCCTTCAAATTACAAATGGATTATTGATCCCATTGATGGTACCGTAAATTTTGCTCATGGTATTCCTATTTGTTGTGTAAGTATTGGATTGGAAAAAGATGGTCAAATGATAGCAGGCGCAGTTTTCAATCCATTTATGAATGAATTATTTTTTGCTGAAAGAGGCAAGGGTGCCTTCCTTAATAATCGACCATTAAAAGTATCTACAAATCCCAATATGGAAAGTGCCTGTTTGGTTACGGGTTTCCCTTATCGATGGGTGGATGTAGGTGCAGATCCTATTTCTGTCTTTGAACGTTTTATTCGTTTAGGATTGCCTGTTCGTAGATTAGGCAGTGCAGCCATTGATTTGTGCTGGGTAGCTGCTGGTCGATTTGATGGTTTTTGGGAATATAATTTAAACCCTTGGGATATAGCTGCAGGTTATTTAATAATTGAAGAAGCGGGCGGCCGAATTTCAAATTTCAATGGGGATGCATATAATATTTACGATAAACAAACCCTTGCTACCAACGGACAAATTCATGAACAAATGCTTGAGATTATAAAAGGAACGGGGGATCCAAAAATATAATTTTACAATCATTCCAATTTATTCATAAAAAATATCTTTGTAAGGGTATCGTATACCATACATTTCACGCACTTTATCCAAAATCATTATTCGCAATTCATCTACGTTCATTTTTTCGGTAGCTGAAACAAAAATGCAATTATTTTGCGTTTCATTGTTCCAATATTTTTCCAATTGTTTTTGTAAATCTATTTTTACTTCAGGTTCTAACCATTCATCGTAAGTTTCTTTTTCATATAAATCCATTTTATTGAAAATAAACAATGTTGGTTTGTCGTCAGCTTTTAACTCGTGCAATGTATTTTTTACTACCGCAATTTGCTCTTCATATTTTGGATGAGAAATATCTACTACATGTAATAAAATATCAGCTTCACGAACTTCATCAAGTGTACTTTTAAAACTTTCAACTAAATGATGCGGTAATTTTCGAATAAAACCTACCGTGTCGCTCAATAAAAAAGGCGTTCGATCAAATACAACTTTTCTGGTAGTTGTATCCAACGTGGCAAATAATTTATTTTCTACAAACGAATCGGTTTTACTTAAAAAACGCATCAATGTTGATTTTCCTACATTGGTATAGCCCACAAAAGATACCCTAATGAATTCGCCACGTTCTTTACGTTGCGTGAATGCTTGTTTGTCAAAAGCAGCTAACCGTTTTCTTAGTAATGAAATTTTATCTTTAATAATCCGACGGTCTGTTTCAATTTCAGTTTCACCGGGACCTCTGCTTCCAATACCTCCTCCTTGACGTTCTAAGTGTTTCCACATTCCTTTTAAACGAGGTAAAATATATTGGTATTGGGCCAATTCTACTTGCACTTTTGCTTGCGCCGTTTTAGCTCTCGAAGCGAAAATATCCAATATCAAATCACTTCTATCGATTACCGGTCTGCTCAATACTTTTTCAATATTTAATAATTGAGAGCCGGTTAATTCATCGTCAAAAATTACCATATCGATTTGATGCGATTGAATATAATTTTTTATTTCTTCAAGCTTACCACTTCCTAAAAAAGTTTTGCTATCAGGATGAGGCAATCGTTGATAAAAACGTTTTACTTCTTTTGCTCCGGCAGTTTCAGCTAAAAAGGCCAATTCATCTAAATACTCTTTAATTACACTTTCAGACTGACCTTGAGGTAACCAGCCAGCCAAAATAACATTCGTTTCCTCTTTATGTTGTATTTTTTTTTCTATCAATTTCTGTTATTTTAAAAATGTAAAAATATAATTTTCTATGAGCAAAATACATTTTAATTGTAGTTGCCTTGTTGTAAGTTACATAAAAAAAGCCGCTTCATTTGAAACGACCATTTTAAAATGGATAAGTTGCAGTTTTATTTACATGCCTTGATCATCAGCACTTGGCCCATAAATGCCAGGAACAGGAATGTTTAACATGCGCAAGTATACACCTAATTGTGCGCGATGATGATACCAATGATTAAGGCACCAGGTTCTTACCACAGCTGCTTTGTGCATCGTAAAATAAATTTGTTCGCCATTGCGCATGGTCCATGGTTTTGCAAATTCATCTTCAGACACTTCATTTAAAATAATTTCTGTTTTTGATACTAAATCATCATAATAAGCAAGAAGTTCGGCATTTGTTTCAAATGTTTTTGGAGTAAAGTCGCCTTTAGAGAAATCCAATTCGTCTTTTACTAGACATTCTTTCCACCAGCCAGCGATCTCGGCTAAATGAATTGACAATCTGCCCAAAGGCATTGATTTTTCATGTACTTTGTAGTCTAATTTATCCATTGGAACTAGGGCCAATAGTTTTCTTGTATTAGCAGATTCATATTGAAATTCTGCTAATAAGGTTTGTGATAATTTCATTTTTTATATTTGAGGTTACGTAATAAGTTGCTAAAAAATACTAAAATTGATTTTGGGTTGAATCGTATTAATATTTACTATGTCCGCTTATGCCAGGATAAGCGCCATTGTTTAAATCATCTACAATAGGAGAGCTTTGAGAATTGGCATTGATAAATGATTTCCAAACTGTTAAGCCTGTATAAACATTTACACAATATAAATACTTATCAAATGATGTAAAGTAAACATGGTCTCCAAAAACTACTGGCGAAGATTTTATGATACTTCCAGCAGGATATTTCCATTTAACTGTTCCAGAAACATGATCTATAGCGTAAAGATTGAAATCGTAACTGCCTATAAATATGGTGTTTGAAAATTCGTGAATGCAAGGCGATGAAAATACTCTTTCTTTAGTAGGTATTTTCCAACGAAGCTGGCCAGTAGTGGAGTCAACGCTATAAACATAATAATCATTGCTACCAGCTATGCACATTCCACCATATGCCATTGGTGATGAAAGTACGACGTCATTGGTAGCATAACTCCATTTTAATGATGCGTTTGCATCGTAGACCGCGTATATTTTTTTATCATCCGCACCAAAATAAACAATGCCATTAATTACCGTAGGAGAACCTTGTATAACAGCATTTGTAGGTGTAGGATATACCCAAACTGCCCATGCGGTATCGGACATCATTTTAATTTTATAGCAAGTATCTGAGCCAGTCGCATACAAATAATCATTTTTAACAGTTGGAGCCGTTTTAAAGTTAAATCCACGCTTGAAAACCCATTTGAAGTTACCATTTAAGTCGTAGCAATATAAATTATTGCCTGCAATATAAATTCTGTCGTTATAGATATATGTTGCATTGCTTGATGCAGGCAATGTAGTGATTTCTATTTGTGTTTTACCTGTTGCCAATTCAATAACAGTAAACGTTCCATTATCACTTACAGAATATACTTTCCCTTTGTAAATAGTAGGAGAACCAGTAGCTTTTCCTTTTAGGGATTTCTCCCAAAGTTTTGTGCCAGTAGTAGCATCATAGCTTATTAAACTGTTGTTTTCGGTAGTAACTAACACGGCGTTTTTACGAATCGGTGTTAATGGAGCATCTCCACTTTGAGTTTTGCTACAAGATGAAATTATAAGAACAAATAATAAGCCAGTAAATGCCAGTGCTATGTTTTTCATTAAATAAATGTATAAAGTACAAACAAATATACTAGAAAATTATGAATGAGATATTTAAAAAAGTAAAAAGAATTTGAAAGAAAAGAACTTTACAATTACTTTTGACAGGCTGACAAGTAGTAATATTAATTATTTTATTGTGTGAAAGCTCTGTTAAAAGATTTAAACATCTGTATTTTAACTTTCATTCAATGTTGATTTTAGTACTTTTGTTTGCTTTTAAAATTAAAAATGCTCGATTTAATAGATAAACATAAAATTCCTTCACACGTTGCCATTATAATGGATGGCAATGGCAGGTGGGCGAAAGAAAGAGATAAAGACAGGCTTTTTGGCCATCAACATGGTGTCATTAGTGTGAAAGAGGTTGTAGAAGGATGTGCTGAAATTGGCATTAAATACTTAACATTATATGCTTTTTCTACAGAAAATTGGAACCGCCCAGAAAATGAAGTGAAAGGGCTCATGGAATTGCTAGTGGCAACTATTCGAAAAGAAGCAGAATCTTTAAATAATAACGGCGTACGATTGTGGGTAATTGGTGATTTGGATTGTTTGCCAGAAAATTGCAAAGAAGAATTGTTGGAAGCAACAGAATTAACCAAAGACAATACTAAGTTAAATGTAATTTTAGCATTAAGCTATAGCTCAAAATGGGAAATTACAAATGCAGTGAAACAAATTGCAGAAAAAATAAAAAACAACGAGTTGCAGGTAGATGATATTAATGAAGAAGTATTCGCTTCTTTTTTAACAACTAAAAATTTCCCTGACCCTGAATTGATGATTAGGACGAGCGGAGAACACAGAATTAGTAATTTTTTATTATATCAAATGGCTTATTCTGAATTGTATTTTACACATACACATTGGCCAGACTTTAGAAAAAAGAACTTATATGAAGCCATATTAAATTTTCAAAATCGTGAACGCCGTTTTGGCAAAATCAGTGAACAACTCTACTAACTAATATCTATATGGATTTTAAAATAAAAATTAGTTTAATACTAACTATAATTCTTTTTACTCAGTTTCAATCGGATGCTCAAATTGGATTGAAAGCAAAAAAATCATCAACCAAACTACTTAATACAGCTAATGAGTTTGTTATTGGTGGGATTACTATTTCTGGTTCTGAGTATTTAGATGAAGAATTATTGATTTCTATTTCTGGATTGACAATTGGCGACAAAATTAAATTACCAAATGATGCTAGCATTGCTAAAGCGATTCAAAATTTGTGGAAACAAAACTTATTTGCCAACATAGAAATCAACGAAAGTAGAGTTGTAGGAGAAAAAATATTTTTAGATATTCATATCACAGAACGTCCACGTTTATCGAAGTATAATTTTAAAGGAGCAAAAGAAAATGATGTAAAAGAGATTAAAGAAAAAATAGGCCTAGTCAAATCAAAAGTAATTACAGAAGCTACCAAACAAAATGCGGTAGAAAAAATAAAAAAATACTTTATTGAAAAAGGTTATTCAAATATTACCGTAGGTGTTACTGAAAAAAAGGACACCAGCTTAATTAACATGGCTATTTTGACATTTACTATTAACAAAGGTCAAAAAGTGAAAATTAACCAGATCAATATTTTTGGCAATGAAAATGCGACGACCTTAAAATTAAAAGGCAATATGAAAGGGAGCAAAGAAATGGCTCGTTTATCATTAAAAAGTGCGAATAATGAAAGTGTATTAGGTGTCAATCAAAATAGAACAAAAGAATATTTTAGAGGCAAGGGTTTTTTCTCACTTACCAAAACGCTTCAATTAATTGATCCTTATTTTAGATATAAAATATTTTCTGCATCAAAATTCAATGCAAAAAAATATGAGGATGATAAACAAGCCATCTTAGAATATTACAATTCAATAGGATACAGAGATGCTGCCATCGAAAAAGATACATTTTATTCTGCACAAAACGGTCATCTTAATATAGATGTGAAAGTTAAAGAAGGTAAGCGATATTATTTTGGTGAGATTGAATGGAAAGGAAATACAAAATACACAAATGAACAATTAACAAAGCATACGGGTATCAAAAAAGGAGATATTTACAACAACGAATTATTGCAAAAACGATTAGGTAAAATTCCTACTCAGGAGGCAGATGACATTAGTTCTTTGTATTTAGATGATGGGTATTTGGCTTTTAATACAGATCTTGTTGAAAAATCAATTATAGAAGATACCATCAATTTTGAGGTAAAAGTGATAGAAGGTGAGCAATACACAATCAGAAATGTCAATATTGCGGGAAATGACAAAACACATGAACATGTTATTAGAAGAGAATTAAGAACCTATCCTGGGAGTAAATTTTCCAGAGCAGATATCATTCGTTCACAAAGACAAATTGCTAATTTAGGATTTTTTGATGCGGAAAAAATTGGTATTCAACCAACCCCACACAGTGATGGAACAGTTGATATAGATTATACCTTAACAGAAAAATCAGCTGATCAGTTAGAACTTCAAGCTGGTTTTGGTGGTGGTTTAGGTGTGACTGGTACATTGGGCGTTTCATTTAATAACTTTGCATTAAAAAACATTGGAAAAATAAAAAATTGGGATCCATTGCCTATGGGTGATGGTCAAAAGTTGTCAATTAGAGGACAAGCAAATGGAAGGCAATATAATTCCGTAAATGCAAGCTTTACTGAGCCATGGTTAGGAGGAAAAAAACCAAATTCATTATCTGTTAGTATCTATAGAACTTATTTTGCAGCTGGAAGTCAATTTGCAACCACAACAGGACACATGACCACTTTAGGAGCAGGGGCTACCATGAGTAAACAATTGAAATGGCCAGATGATTACTTTATTTTATCTTATGGTTTAAACTATCAATTATATAAAATTAATAACTATACTTTCTTTTCAGATTTTAAGAATGGAGAGGCCAATAATTTAAGTTTAAAAATTAATTTAGGGAGATATTCAATTGATCAACCATTGTATCCTAGAAGCGGTTCAAATATCTCTATGAGTTTGCAACTAACGGCACCATACTCACTTTTAAGCGGCAAAGATTATTCCACAGTACCCACGGCTGAAAAATACAAGTGGATAGAATATCATAAATATCGTTTTACCGCAGAATGGTATCAACGAATTAAAGGAAACTTAATTTTAAAATTAGCCACGAAACATGGTTACTTAGCATATTACAATAAAAATGTACAATCTCCTTTTGAACGTTTCCAAGTGGGTGGCGATGGACTTTCTGGCTTCACTGTATATGGTAGAGATATTATTGCTCAAAGAGGATATGAAATTTATTCTAACACCACGAATGGCGCAGCTATTTTTAACAAATACCAAGCCGAATTGCGTTATCCTTTTTCATTAAATCCTTCTTCCACTATTTATGGATTAGCATTTTTTGACGCAGCCAATGCTTGGGATAATTTCAAGAGTTTTAATCCTTTTCAATTAAAACGATCGGTTGGTTTAGGCGTTCGTATATTTTTACCAATGTTCGGTTTATTGGGATTAGATTATGGATTGGGTATTGATAGATTAACGCCAGGTACTAAATTTGGGCAAGCTACTAAAATTAGTTTTATGTTAGGATTTGAGCTTGAATAGATAAATAATCGTTAAAGAATATTTACATTTCAAACTTTATCTCGTTCTTTGTAGTCAATAATAAAATATTAATTAAAATGAAAAAAATAATTGTAATTGCAATCTTATTTATTGCATCGTATCAAGTTCAAGCACAACGCTATTGTGTAGTTGATTCTAAATATATTTTAGAAAATTTACCAGAATATAAGCAAGCACAAACAAAATTAGATGAAGTATCAGCACAATGGCAAAAAGATATTGATGCAAAACTTTTAGATGTAGATAGAATGTATAAAAGTTATCAAGCTGAGCAAGTGATGTTAAGTGATGACATGAAAAAGAAAAGAGAAGATGAGATTATCAAAAAAGAAAAAGAAGCGAAAGAGTTACAAAAAAAACGATTTGGTTTTGAAGGTGATTTATTTAAACGTCGTCAGGAATTAGTAAAACCAGTACAAGATAAAGTATATAATGCCATTCAAAAACTAGCTACTTCAAAAGGCTATGATATTATTTTTGATAAGTCGGCAGATTTGAGTGTATTTTACTCAGACAATAAGATAGATAAAAGTGACGATATCCTTAAAGATTTAGGTGTAAGCGTTCCAAAATCTAAATAAAGTAAAGAACTCTTCAATAGAAAAACAGTATATTTGAAATCTTTTTTAACAAACAAGACAAAAACAATAAAATATAAATGAAAAAATTAATTATCGCTTTAGCATTCATCTTAACTTCATCGGTAACGTTTGCTCAACAAAAAATTGGATACATTAACTCAGAAGAATTAATTAGCACCATGCCTGAATACAAAAAGTATACAGCGGATGTAGAAGCGTATAAAAAAACGTTTGTTGACCAATTAACTACTATGCAAAAGGAAATGGAAACAAAGTACAAAGCATATGAAGCAACAGCTAAAACTACATCTGATGAAATTAGACAGGTTAAAGAAAAAGAATTAAGCGATTTACAAGCAAGAATGCAAACATTTCAACAAACTGCAGAAGAAAAAATAGCTGCAAAAGGACAAGAATTATTAAAACCAATAACAGAAAAAGCAGACAAAGCGATTCAAGATGTAGCAAAAGAAAAAAATTACAGCTATATTTTAGATGTATCTGCCGGCTCAATTATTTATGCATTGCCTTCAGATAATATTATTGGAGAAGTAAAAACAAAATTAGGGATTAAAGAAGCAGCGACTCTTCCTAAAAAATAATTATCACCAACAACTTAAATGAAAAGCTATCTAAACTTTAGATAGCTTTTTATATTATTGATAGATATTGTAAATATTTTTATCTATAAAATGATAAAAATCACCGTAATCCTACTAGCTTATAACAAAATACTATTAAAAACATATTAATAAATCCTTATTTTTGTCTGGTATGGAACAACTAAAAAGAGTTAAATTCGTAAATAAAGAAAAAACACAGTTTCTAAAAACATTAAAAGCTAGAGTTGATCAGTATTTTATTGACAACAACATTGAAAAATCGGCTAATTTAAAAATGAAGCTTAAAACCCTTGCAATGATTAGCATGTATTTGGTCCCTATCATTTGCTTATATGTTTTTAGTCCTTTGCCAACTTGGATATTAATGATATGCTATATTATATCAGGTTTTGGTGCGGCTGGAGTTGGAATGAGTGTTATGCACGATGCCAATCATGGCGCTTATAGTAATAATAAAATGGTAAATAAAGTTTTAGGGATTACCTTGAATTTTATTGGTGGATTTGATGTTAACTGGCGTTTGCAACACAATATTTTACACCATACGTACACAAATATTACGCATGTAGATGAAGATATTTCTCAACGTCTAAAAATGCGTTGGTCTCCTCATTTTAAGTTTCACCCAGCACAACGATTTCAGCATATTTATGCCTTTGCAGCTTATTGCTTAGCTACATTAAGTTGGGTATTTATTAAAGATTTTAAACAATTTTATAACTATTCTCAAAATGGAGTAAACAAAGGAACTAAAATTCAAAAAGCAATGGATTTACTAAAATTGATAGTTAGTAAAGTAGTTTATTGGATATATATGTTGATTATTCCAATTGGATTTTTAGGATATACTCCAGGAATTATCATTGCTGGGTTTTTAATTATGCACGCAATTACTGGCTTTGTATTGTCAACAATTTTTCAATTGGCTCATGTGGTAGAACATGCCGAATTTCCTTTGCCAAATGATGCAGGAAACATTGAAAACGAGTGGGCAATTCATCAACTACAAACTACAGCTGATTTTGGCCATGGAAGTAAATTCCTAACTTGGTATACAGGTGGTTTAACTCATCAAATTGAACATCACATTTTTCCAGATATATGCCATATTCATTATCCTAAAATTGCACACATTGTTGAAGAAACAGCAAAAGAGTATGGAATTATGTACAACAATAATCCGACCTATTTTGGAGCATTAAAATCACATTATAGAATATTGAAACAGTTCGGTTTGCCAAATGGCAAGTTTGATTTAGCGAATGCTTAAAATTTAATATAGCAAATAGAAAAATGGTCGTAATAAAAATATTACGACCATTTTTTTAAAGCTAAAGTTCAGTTGGAATGCAAAAGATTACAGTTTATTATTAATTGAAGTTCAATGAATTTAAAAATGCTGTAATTCATCATAAATAAGGATAAAATTATGATTTCGTCTATTATTTTTTAATAATCTGTCAACTTTACCTAAAAAATTAAAAAAAAAATTGTGTGAATGAAATGAATTCATTATCATTGTATTTCAAAAATAGAATAAAAGCAGTATGAGAAAAGTAATATTCAATCTTGTCGCTATATTCGCATTGATTTCTTTAGGAAACACTGCGTTTGCACAATACAAAGACGATGACATGGTAAGAATTTACAGATGGTTAAGTAATAACAATGAATTTGTTACTTTAGCAG
>Ga0114967_10002921_pt1 | contig 14187 bp, 12 predicted proteins | sample M_130628_MF_Meta_FD_92639 | JGI IMG/M metagenome (GOLD analysis project Ga0114967, IMG submission 92639) | Freshwater microbial communities from Lake Montjoie, Canada to study carbon cycling - M_130628_MF_MetaG | ecosystem: Environmental > Aquatic > Freshwater > Lake | place: Lake Montjoie... | reverse complement strand
GATTCGTTAAATGCATCTCGACTATCTTCAACCCAACCAACAATATTGATTTGTTTTGATTGTAGTTTTAATATTTCAGAAGTTGGTGTCGCACCTACAACTGCTAAATTTAATTCAGGCACAAGCGGCATAATTTGCTCAGCAGCGTAGTTGATAGCATAGATGTTTGGCGCGTATGAAAGATTTCCAATAAATAGTAAATCGTGTTTTTTCTCGCTAGACTTACTTTGATAAAAATCTGCATCAACTCCATTAGGAATTATTTGAATAGCTGTATTGTTTGGATGCGGTATATAAGATTGATCTTGACTAGATATTATTATTTTGTGTTTAAACAAATCAAATAATTTATTTTCGTACTTCAATAGTCGTCTGTATTCAATCTTTGCGGCTATTCGAACTAATAAATTTCCATTGTCAGCATATCGTTTCATTCCAATGGAAAATGTATCCATGAAATCAAGCATTGAATTTTCTAGAGATAAATATTTGATATACTCACCCATACGAATTAAATGACAAAAAACAGCGTCAGGTTTGTTTTCTTTAGCATATGCTATTAATTTATTTTGAGCATTTTGCGAGGTAAAATAAGCAGTTTGGTATGGGATTTTAAATTGAAAAATTGCTTTAATTAAATTTGCTAGCGATTGCAGTTTAGAGATTTTTACAACTTCAATTTTCTTGCAAAATGGCGCTAGTTCATCAATTAAATTTTGGTCAGGTATGTTTTCATTTATTGCAAATAAATAAATATCATGCTTTGTACTTAAGTACTTAATAAAATAGTAAGCTCTTAATTTATCGCCTTTTTCAAGCGGGTAAGGGAATCGCGATGTGAGGAAAAGAAGTTTCACTATTTTGATTCTCTCTTTATTTGGCCAGAGCCTGTAATTTCAGATTTGATTTCTGGAGTTCCTCTATAAAAAATATCTCCGCTTCCGTTGATAGTTGCTTTTAATAATGTGCTTGGACTGCATCTAACATTTCCAGAACCATTAATTTCAAACTTGCATTTATCAGCAATTAAGCCATAAGCATGAATATCGCCTGGTCCATTGATTATTCCTTTTAAAATATCTGATTTTCCTGATAAAACAACATCACCATTATCGTTAATGTTTACCTCAATGGCTCCTGTATTGATTTTAGAATTGACCTTCCCGCTACCACTCAGATTAATTTTTAATTCGTTTTGATAAACTACAGGGTTATAATCTACTTGTCCTCCTCCAGTAATATCAATATAATCAACTTTTGGAGTCGTAATTCTTATTTCAATTGGTTTTTGAATATTGAATTTTTTGCCAGATTCAATCAATAATTTTTTGCCAACATTATTTATAGTTAGCTCCTGCAAAATATTATCTTGGCAAGCAATGGTGAATGTAGAAGTATCGCTATCTTCAATAACAACATGAGCTGGTATCTCAAGATATAGTTTGTCGAAGTTGCTAATTTTCACTTCATGTAAATTAATTGGGCCCTCTCCTTCAACATTAGATCTGCAAGAGGAAATGAAAAAGCATAAAAGAATAATTGTGCTTATTATTGGTAGTGCTCTCATGACTCTAAATAATTGTTTAGCGAATATAATAAACATTTATTGGTTTCACTTATTTTTACAGGCAACAAGAAAATTATGAAAATTAATCTATCAGAATTCAAACATAAATCAGCTATTCAAATTCGCTTTAAGGATATTGATCATATGGGTCATGTCAATAATGCAAATCATCTAACGTATTTTGAGCTAGCTAGGATTCATTATTTCAGCGATGTAATAAAAGAAACTGTTAACTGGAATGAGCAAGGTGTGATACTAGCAAAGACTGAGATTAATTATCATCGACCAATTTTGCTATCTGATAATGTATTTGTGTATTCTCGTGTAAGTAAATTAGGGAATAAAAGTTATGAAGTAGAGTATGCTATTACTTCTGAAAATGGACAGGAGGTGTTTATTTGTGCTTCCGGAATGTCGGTGCAGGTATGCTATAACTACCTCAGCAATTCAACAGTAGAAATACCTGAATCGTGGAGAAAAAAAGTAATAGCTTTTGAAGATGGACTAAGCTAAAAAGGTGTTGCGCATGTTTTTGTAAAAGAATTTCCAAAACGTAAATCGTTTAGTTCTTCTTGTTGCGGTAAGTATTTTATCGAGTAGTTTATTGTCGCAAGTGAATCAAGCACATTTTTATTGGTATAATAACCATATTTCACATAAACATTTTCATATCCTTTTTGTAATACAAGAATGTCGGACAAGTACCATCCTGCAATTACATACGTAGGCTCATGAATTCCTTTTGCTTTATCGATTACTTCATTGGCAAACGCTGTACGGTTTATTCGCTTTGTAATATCAGCAGTAAAAATGCCTGATAAAACATCAAATACAACTTTTTGATTGCTTACTTCAAATGAATAACTAAGTTTACTTTCTTTCGATCCTCTTAGCGGGTCAGATAAATTAATTCCGAAGAAAAAACAAGAAATAACTAATAAGATGGATGCCCGTTTTTGAATTTTTTCATCACACAATACAGCTGTCATCAAAAACAAATAGGGTAAAATTGGAATAATAAAAGCTGATTTAAGTGGTAAACTAATAAATGTAATTATAAATATCGTTATCCCTGTAAGTGCGACTACAATTATTGGCGATTTAAATAAATTCGGGTTTTTGATTATTTTTTTTAAACTATAAAACACTAATATTAAAACTCCGATATAACCTGTAATTCCAAAAGCACCAATGCTACCCTTGTAAAAATTCTTAGCAAATGAAGGAATAGGGAAGTGCTCATAATAAGTGAAAAAGGTTAAGCCATATTCTTTTAATACAGGAATAAAAATTATTAATGTAAAAATCGCAGTGAACAACACAAGTTTAAACAGGCACTTGACTAATTGTTCGTTTTCAGTGATCATCAAAAAAATAATCATCGGAATTATTGCAGCGCCGGAAGTAATACGGCATCCAATTGCCATAGCGAGAAATAATCCACTAAAGAGAAAATTATTTTTTAGAATATGATAAAGTGCAATAATAATAAAAGCGCACGCCCAAACATAGTCCATGTTATTGGTACAGTTAATAAAAAAGATAGGGGCGAATGCAAGACTGATAGCAGCCCATTTCCATTCTAATTTAAGGTGCTGTAAAATTTTTATAAAAAAGTAAATTCCGAAACTACTTATGAATACAGTAAATAAATTATAAACTATTGGTCCTGCATTCCATATGATCGTGTATAATAATTCCTGAAAGGGGTGTCCCGGCAAGCGCGAAACTTCATATACACCAGATTTTGCAATCCGTTCTGCTACTAACGGTAATGCCCATGCGTCTTCTTCCGAACCGTAACCAAAAAATAAAAAAGGCAGCCTTGTAATTGCAATTGCTAAGGTAAATAGTATCGGCGACTGACTTATTTTATTAAACCACTTCATTTAAATAATTCAACTGCTTTATTGAAGGTAGCATCATTTTCATTTATTGTACGATAAAGTCCTTCGTCATCCCATGCAATGCGTGCAAATAAAGATTTCAATTGGTTTTTAATCTCTGGTTTACTGCGATTATATCCTTTTTGGTCCATTGGTACTCCATGTGTTGTAGCATAATTGATAAAATCGCTTAGTAGATTATCGTTTACAGTAAAATTAGCAGTGAAATCTATGGGGCCTTCATAGCTTTTCAGTTTTACCATATTATTATCAGCGTAATTATAGCAGAAATCGCTAAACGAATTCATTGCAAATAATTTATTCAAATAATAACTTGAAAAAGAAGTATCTAGTGGTACAAAATAATCAGGGATAATTCCGCCGCCACCATATACTGTTTTACCACTTGCTGTTTTATATGCTTTACTCTTATCTATTTTGATACTGTCTTTTGAAAATAGTTCTCCATGATTTTCTCTATCAGAAAAGTCTTCATAATATTTTTCACTGCCTGCAGCATATGATTTTTGAATACATCTACCAGAAGGGATATAATACCTCGCAACTGTTAAACGAATTGCAGAGCCATCGCTGATTGAAGTTTGTTCTTGTACTAGTCCTTTACCAAAACTTCTTCGTCCAATAATTGTAGCTCTGTCCCAATCTTGTAGTGCGCCAGCTAAAATTTCTGCTGCTGAGGCCGACGATTCATTCACTAATACTTCTATTTGTACATCTTCTAGAATTCCTTTTTTTGAACTTTTATATTCTTGCTTCTTACTATTTCTTCCTTCTGTGTAGACTATCATTTTTTCACCGGCTATCATCTCATCAACAATATCAACAGCAGTTTCGAGATACCCTCCTGGATTATTTCTTACATCAATAATCAGTTTTGTCATTCCTGATTTTTTTAACCGCTCAGTAGCTTCAATAAACTCATCGTATGTATGTTCCGCGAAGCGATCAACTAAAATATATCCGATTTCTTTATTATACATGTAAGAAGTAGTCACGCTATAGATTGGAATTTTTCCGCGTTTAATATCATAACTTAACGACTTACCAGCTGCTTTTCTAAAAACGGTCACTTTTACTTTAGTACCGCCTTCGCCTTTCAGTAGTTTCATCACATCTTTATTTGTGATTTTAATACTTGCAATGTTTTTATTATTAACTTTTATTATTCGATCTCCATCATGTAATCCTGCTTTTTCACTAGGGCCGTCAGCTATTACTTTAAGAACAACTACTGTATCATTAATTATTCTGAACTCAACTCCAATTCCTTCAAAATTCCCTTCTAAATCTTCATTCACATTTTTCAGATCTGCAGCAGGTATATAAGCTGAATGTGGATCAAGCTGTTGTAATAGTGCTTCGATGGCTTTATCCTGCGTATCATTGAGATTTACTGTGTCAACATAATTTGAATTAATAAAATTCAGGATTTCGTCTATCTTATTTTCACCACTCAATTCACGTCTGGAATTTAATTTATCTCCTATGTAAATTCCTAATGCTAATGCAATTCCAAAAACAAAAGGAGTCCACGACCTTGAATTAGATTTTTCGCTCATGATTATTTACGTTGATACTGTTCTACTGTAACTCCAAACCTTGTTAAAAACTCTACTCCTTCTTCTATTGTTATTCCTTTAAAAGCAGCATAGGAGTCGAGGTAAATAACTTTTTTAATACCCGTAGTATAAATTATTTTTGCGCAGGCTAGGCAAGGGGAAAGCGTAACATAAAGTGTTGCATCTTCCATGGTAATTTGATTTTTTGATGCATACAAAATTGCATTTGCCTCTGCATGTAACGCTAGCGAGCATCCGCCTTTACGATCTCTGGCGCATCCTTCTTCAGGCCATTGCTCATCACAATTATGTGTTCCTGCTGGCGGTCCATTATATCCTAATGAAACAATTCGGGTATCTTTCGAAATCACGGCACCAACCTTTGCTTTCACACAATGCGATTTGCGTGATAAGTTCTGGGCGAGGTCCATGTAAATGTCATCAAAGCTTAAATTATTCATGTCTCAAAGATAATAATTGTTAAGCAGTGCTTTTACCAATCTCCGCTTAAGTTTGGAAAGAATGTTTTGATAATTGCTCCAGGAAAAATTTTTATTCTGATTGAAAATATTGGAGAACTAACTTTTGTAACAATTTCGGGATTATTAATAAGCAGGTATCTGTAGCCAATACCTACACCAAGGCCAATCCATTTAAAAACCTTCACTTGGCCGGTTATACCTAGCTCGGTAATTAAAATTGAATGATTAAAAATTTTGCGGCTATTATTGTTTTTATCGTAGTAGCTGAAGTAGGAGTTGCCGTATCCTAGAGTAAATGGAATAGAAACTTGCCACGGATCTTTGTTATAAAAAACATATTCGGCAAGAACCGGATAGTAATTTAAGTATAGCTGACTTTTAACAAAGTTAGTATCAGAATAAGCTCTTTCCGCTGAAGGAAGTGATTTCCATTCAATGATATCCGATTTGATTTTGTTATATCCAGCGCCAAATCGCCATTTCTGATTAAGCTCAATACCCGCTTTAAATCCTTGCACATCTGCTTGCTCATTACCAATAAAAGAATAATAGCTGTCTAATTGAAAAAATGGTCGAATCTTTTTTTTGTTTTCTTCCTTTTTAAAGAGTTCCACTGGTGTTTCAGCATGCAAATACGCACCATAAAATAAATCAAATAAAAGGATTGAGAGCGCTAAAGCTAATTTCAATTTCATTGTACAAATTTAAGTCAGATTTTTCGTAAAATCCGAAACTAAAATCAATAATGAGTAAAGAAATAAAGTGCCATCCATTAATATTGTAAAAGTTGCTGACTTGCTATGTGCTTTCAAATATAAAGTACACAGCATAAGAATAGTTGCTATTAGCAATTCAATTTTATTATCAATAAAGCTCAAGGATAAAAAAACTATTAAGCTTAAATTCAATAGAAGCATTATAGCTTTCAGATTTTTAAAGCCAATTAATGTTGCCAGGGTTGTGGTTTTCGCTTGCAAATCTTTTTGAATATCTCTTAAATCTACTCCTAAGCAGATCAAAAAAATTATTAAAAATCGTATAAATACAATTTTTACGAGTGCTAGGTTACAGCCTAATTCATTTAGTTGGAATAAGAATCCGACGATAGTCCATAGTAATGCAAGGTGAATAGTTTTTAAAATGGGAACACTTCTTAATCCTTTAAATTCAAAAGAACCGATTTTAATATTTGTGAAATAAGCAATGGATAAAACTCCCCAACTACTAAAAAGTATTATCGTTTTAATCTTTAATAATAAATAACAGAGAAGAATCAAAACAAAATAAAAAACAAACTCATAAATGGTGGGATTAGTTTCAAACATTAAATAAGGATTCTTGAAACTTAGTATAGGTACCCAAACGGATAGTCGATAAATTAAAAGTGTTCCAATGAATACCGACATTAAGGCTGGAAAGGTGTTCTCGCTATTTGAAGCAGATAACGAGGGAGCAAAGAAAAAGGCGGCGGTTATACCAAGTAATAAATGGTGAACAGCTTTGTTGATTTTCATCAATGACTTACTTCGTCAAAAATACAAGCATCGTAAGGCTGATTCCTAAGCTAACGTAACCGAATTTCAAACTTTGTTTAATCTTAATATTTCTTACCGCTCTATTATATCCTAATCGAAACGCTTCGTTGCCTTCATAACTTTTGAATTCGGCTGGTAGTTGTTTGGGGTTTTTACGACCTAATGTCATACTGTAAAGAAAGGGTAAGGGTATAGAATAAAAACCTAAAAATCCTGAAGCCGCTCCAACATAAATAGATGAAATACTAGATCCCGATTTGTCGAAGTGTTTTGTAGCCGCTCTCTCACCTTCCATATAAACCTTTGCCTCGTCAATTGTGAAGTCTAAACTGTCTGCAGGTTTGTATAGCACCTCTTCCTTGTTATCAGAATTTGTTACGGAGAACACATCATATTTATCAACTATTCGAAGTTTTTTTGGTGAATCGCCTGTCAATTTGTAATTAACAAACATCTCTCCAATAGAATACGATGTGACATTTATTTCTTCTCCGTTTAACAAAGTTATTTTTTGCTGGGCACTTATGGTAGCAATTCCCAATAAAAAACAGCATATTAGTGAATAAATCGACTTTTTTATCATAATCAAATCTACAAAAATATCTAAAGGGTAATTACTATTTTGGTGGGATAAATCAAGAAGTTTTCAGCTAAGTATTTTTAATAAAATGGCGTTATTGCGATATGTTTTTAAGATTAAACCATTGGGCCTTGAAAATCAGCTCATTTAAATACAAATATTTTTGTATTTCGAGCCCCTAAACATGAAAATTCAAGCATGCATTTTATAAATTTGCAAACTTAAATACTCACTATGTCACTATATTCATTTTCCGATCGTCACATTGGACCAGGAAAGCAGGAAACAGCAGAAATGTTAAAATTAATTGGAGTTAATTCAATTGATGAATTAATAAATCAAATTATACCATCGGATATTCGTTTGCCAAAGGGATTATCAATTGGCGAAGCTGTTGATGAAACTACATATATTAATAGTTTAAGAAAGTTGGCGGCTAAAAACAAAATGTTTCGTACATATATCGGATTAGGTTATTATGGTACTGTAACACCTCCTGTAATTTTGCGAAATGTTCTAGAAAATCCAGGTTGGTATACTGCATATACGCCTTATCAGGCTGAGATAGCTCAAGGAAGATTAGAAGCTTTACTTAATTTTCAGACCATCATTTCTGATTTAACGGGCTTGCCAATGGCAAATGCTTCTCTGCTTGATGAATCTACAGCAGCAGCAGAAGGAATGACGATGTTATTTCATACAAGAAGTAAGGAGCAAGTAAAGAATAATGCAGTTAAGTTTTTTGTTTCCAACGAAGTTTTTCCTCAAACTGTAGATGTATTAAAAACGCGAGCAGAGCCTATAGGAATTGAGTTAGAGTTTGGGGATTATTCCACATTTAATTTTGATGATGATTTTTACGGAGTAATACTTCAATACCCTGGTAAGAATGGGGCAATTTACGATTATAGTGGGTTTGCTGCTAAATGCAAAACAAAAGACATTAGGATTGTTGTTGCGGCAGATATATTATCACTGGTATTGTTAACGCCACCGGGGGAGTGGGGTGCAGATGTTGTTGTGGGAAACTCTCAGCGCTTTGGCGTTCCAATGGGCTATGGCGGACCTCATGCAGCCTTCTTTGCAACTAAGGAAGAGTATAAAAGAGATATTCCTGGAAGAATTATCGGTTTAAGTGTTGATGCGGCTGGTAAACCTGCTTTGCGAATGGCATTACAAACACGTGAGCAACACATAAAGCGTGATAAGGCAACATCAAATATTTGTACTGCTCAGGTATTATTAGCAGTAATGGCATCGATGTATGCAGTGTATCATGGTTCAGAAGGAATTAAAGATATTGCATCTTCAGTACATAAAAAAGCATGTAATCTGGCAAATGCTCTTACTAATGCCGGATACGAAATTGCGCATGAGGCATATTTTGATACTATTAAAGTTGTGGCTAACGGTATGGCAGTTACGATAAAAGAAAATGCGCTAGCAAAAGGAATTAATTTCAGATATGAAGATGATGCAATTATTATTGCGCTAGACGAAACGACTACAAATAATGATTTAAAAGACATTGTAGCTGCTTTTGCAAATGCTAATGGAAGTGATGCTGAATTTGCATCCACAAATGAAAGTATTATCAATAGCGACTATTTTTTAACTAGAAAATCTGCTATTTTGACGAATATTGTTTTCAATAAATACAGAAGTGAAACGAACATGTTACGTTACATAAAGCATTTAGAGAATAAAGACCTTGCATTAAATCATTCAATGATTGCATTGGGTTCATGTACAATGAAACTAAACGCTACAAGTGAAATGATACCTTTAAGCTGGCCATTGTGGAACAGCATTCATCCTTTTGCTCCATTGGATCAAACACAAGGTTACCAGTATATAATAAAGGAATTGGAGAATTATTTATGTGATATTACAGGGTTTGATGCAATTTCGTTGCAGCCTAACTCAGGTGCGCAAGGTGAATATGCAGGACTTATGGCTATCAGAGGTTATTTGCAAGCAAAGGGGGAAGGTCATCGTAATATTGTTTTAATCCCTCAGAGCGCGCATGGTACTAATCCTGCATCGGCAGTAATGGCTGGTTGGAATGTAGTAGTTACGAAATGTGACGAGCATGGTAATGTGGATGTTGCAGAGCTGAAAGAAAAAGCAGAGAAGCATAAAGATAATTTAGCTGCCTTGATGGTTACTTACCCAAGTACACATGGTGTATATGAAGAAGGTATTCGCGAACTAACACAAATCATTCATGATAATGGTGGTCAGGTTTATATGGATGGCGCTAATATGAATGCTCAAGTTGGTTTAACTAGTCCTGGGATGATAGGAGCTGATGTTTGCCATTTAAACTTACATAAAACATTTGCAATTCCGCACGGCGGCGGTGGCCCTGGAATGGGCCCTATAGGAGTGAGAAGTCATTTAGCACCTTACCTTTCTAATCATGCAGTTATCAATATTGGTAAAGAGCGTATAGGCACAGCAGTTAGTGGAGCTCCTTGGGGTAGTGCATCAATATTATTAATCAGCTATGGTTATATCAAAATGTTAGGAAGCAAGGGTGTGACGGATGCAACTAAATATGCAATTCTGAATGCGAATTATATGAAGGTGCGTTTAGAAGGACATTATCCGATCTTATACAAAGGTCATCACGGACATTGTGCGCATGAAATGATTTTAGATTGCAGAGCGTTTAAACAATCTGCAGGAATTGAAGCAGGTGATATTGCAAAGCGTTTAATTGATTATGGTTTCCACGCGCCAACGGTAGCATTCCCAGTAGCTGGGACTTTAATGGTTGAGCCTACGGAGAGTGAGTCAAAGTCTGAGTTAGATCGTTTCTGCGATGCTATGATTTCTATTCGTGACGAAATTCGCGCTCTTGAAAATGGAGAAGGTGATAGGCACAATAACGTATTAGTTAATGCACCGCATACAGCAGAAGAATTAACCTCTGACAATTGGAATTATCCTTATACCAGAAAGCAAGCTGCTTATCCAGCATCTTGGTTGTCGGAAAATAAATTCTGGCCTACTGTTAAGCGCGTAGACAATGCATACGGAGATCGTAATCTCGTTTGTACTTGTCCTGATATAAGTTCATACGAAGAAGTAGAAGCTTAATAATAAAATATAAAAAGTCCCGAGTTTTACCTCGGGACTTTTTTAACGCATGAACTATTTAGCACACCTTTATTTAAGTGGGAATAATCATGAAATTATGATTGGAAATTTTATTGCCGATCATGTAAAAGGAAAGCAAATTGAGCTTTTTGATGAGGAGATTGTAAAAGGTATTAAACTGCATCGCATGATTGACGAATTTACCGATACTCATAAAGTAGTTGAGCAAAGTAAAATAAGGTTACGCAGTCAATTTAGAAAATATTCGCCGGTGATAGTTGATGTTTTTTACGATCATTATTTGGCTGTTAATTGGGAAAAATATCATCATGAAGAGTTATCGATTTTTTCAAATAATTTTTACATATTGCTAAACGATAATCATCATCGATTGCCCTTGCGCACGCAGCAGATGATTGAATTTATGATTCCTCAAAACTGGTTGATGAATTATAAAACGGTGGCAGGAATAAATAAAACACTCACGGGTATGTCGAAGAGAACAAAGTTTGATTCACGTATGGATGAAGCAGCTGTTTATTTAGATAGATACTACGCTGATTTCGAACAGGAGTTTAATGAGTATTTCGAAGAGTTAAGAAGGTATGTGAGTGTAGTAGGAGGGCAAGTGTTATTATAATTATTTTCTCTTGATCAAATCAATATTAAATCAATTTTAATGTAATTAAACAAATGGAACAACTTTTTGTACAGGATAAAGTCTTTGACAAAATCGATGTGTTGGTAATTGGGGAATATGATAATTGTAATTTTAATAATTGTAATTTTTCAAATAACGATTTGTCTCAATTTAGCTTTATCAGCTGTAAATTTAATGCTTGTGACCTTAGTTTAACAAAATTGAATAAGACTGCTTTTAGGGATGTGCAATTTAAGGATTGTAAAATGCTCGGACTACGATTCGATATTTGCAATGAATTCGGACTTTCATTTTCGTTTGATAATTGTCAGCTTAATCATTCTTCCTTTTATAAAACAACCATTACAAAAACGATTCTCAAAAATTCACAGCTGCAAGATGTAGATTTTGCAGAGGCCGACTTAACATCTGCAGTGTTTGATAATTGCAATTTAATCCAGGCCATTTTTGATCGAACAATACTTGAAAAAGCAGACTTCCGAACATCTTATAATTATTATATAGATCTAGAAAGTAATCGAGTGAAAAAGGCAAAGTTTTCAATCGATGGGGTTGTGGGTTTGTTAGCCAAATATGATATACTAATTGAAAAATAATTTTTAGAGTGTGTTTTAAGTCTAAATTCGTTGAAATCGAATAAATTCAATTCGTTTAAATAAAATATCCAAGCATTTAATCAAAATATTTTTTTATTTTTATAATCTTAAATCGCTTAAAATGAAAAAACAACTACTTACTCTTATTGCACTATTCGCAACTAATATTTTATTTGCACAAGTTCCATCGTATGTTCCTACAACAGGACTTCTAGGCTGGTATAACTTCAATAATAGCGGGGCAAACGCTAATAATGCATCTTTAAATACATTGGCAAATTATGGAGCTACGTTCGTACCAGATCGTTTTAATAATACCAATGCTGCTGCATTCGTAGATGGCTTAGGTTCTCAATGGATGCAACTTGCTACACCAACATTTACCTTTTCGCAATCGGGTGCTTTTACTTATTCTGTATGGGTGAAGAAAAGCGTTCAGCCATCATCTGGGGTTGTAATCATGTCGGGTAATCTTAATTCAGGAAATTTTATATCAAATATTCAAGGTGGTGTAGGTGTTCAGTTTGGTGCATGTAAACAACAAACGGCTTGGACATGGTTATATTCTACTGATACAATTGGAGCATGGATGCATTTAGTAGGAACCTATTCAAATACTAAAATGAAGTTATATCGTGATGGAGTTTTGATTGACAGCACTACATTTACTGGAACAGGATCATCCGCTGTTAATCAACCTTTATGGATAGGAAGAGGTCCTAGTGGAGATTATTATGCTGGCGTATTTGATGATATCGGAATCTGGAATCGTTCGTTAACGCAAGCAGAGGTAACTGCATTATTTAATTCACAAACAACAACAGGAATAAATAATCAGGAGCAAACGCAAACTTTAGTGTATCCTAATCCTACAAAGAATACTGTTTCTATCAAATTAGATCTTGGAGAAAATAAAAAGTATATCATTACTAATGTGGAAGGGAAAAGAATGAGCGAAGGCCTGATTAATAGTAACGACTTTAGAGTGGATCTAACAGAATTTCCTAAGGGTGTTTATTATGTAAATATTGTTGATGGATCTGTTGGAGCAATAAAATTAGTAAAGGAATAATATGATGGATCTAAAAGTTGCCTGCTAATTTAAATTTAAATTTTGATTTGAAAAGTTAATAGAGGAGAGATGCATTGTATTAATATCGAAGGGGGCCACCACTCCCTCCTCCCCGGCATAAACTTAACTAATCTAAAGCACATTACCCGTTTTTAAACACTTTTATCCGTTTACAAACGATTACTAATAACTAATAATTTAATCTTATTACATGCTGGTTTTGATTAATGGATTGCCTTTGTTTAGCAAACGACTAGCAGATGATCTCGGGCGCTTTGATTCCAAATCAAAATATGTTTTTTGTGATACCTATAATTCAAAACTGCAACAACTAAAATTTTTATTGTTATTGCCTTTTGCAGATGCTGTTATATCGATGAATGGTGTAACAGACAATAGCGGTTCTTTGAATGCTGTTTTGAAATTAAAAAAGAAACTTATCATGCAATGGCAGGGCACCGACTCATTGCTGGCAGTAGAACGTTTTAAAAACGGAACTATAAAAAGAGATTATATTGATTATGCATTTCACTTTGTTGATTTTTCTCTGCAATTTGATGAGGTATCTACTTTAGGATTGAAACCAACATATTTATTTTTTAAATCTGTTGATGCTAAAATGCCACTTAAGAAATATGAAAATATTTCATGCATGACTTATATTGGTGATAGTCGTCAGGAGTTTTATGGTATCAATCAGTTTAAATTACTCGCAGAACATTTTCCAGCAATAGAATTTAAATTATTCGGTGTGAAAAATCCGATTGTCGATTTACCATCTAACGTAAAAGTTTTTGGATGGGTAAGTGCGGATGAATTTCAATCACAACTTTGCAGCACACCAATATTTTTAAGATTAACAGAGCATGATGGTTTTTCGCTTTCTGTTATTGAAGCATTAAGTTATGGGTGTGAAGTAATTTGGACATTCCCTTATGAATATTCTTATCGAGTAAAAACAAACGAGGAAGTAATTAGTGCTTTTGAAAAAGCCTCACAACTTGTTTCTAATCGTAATTATATTCCTAACCATGATTTAATCAATATGGTGAAACGCGATTATAACAAGGAAACAATATTGAGTAATTATATTAGCAAAATAAAATCAATTATTTCTATATAT
>Ga0114967_10002920_pt1 | contig 14189 bp, 13 predicted proteins | sample M_130628_MF_Meta_FD_92639 | JGI IMG/M metagenome (GOLD analysis project Ga0114967, IMG submission 92639) | Freshwater microbial communities from Lake Montjoie, Canada to study carbon cycling - M_130628_MF_MetaG | ecosystem: Environmental > Aquatic > Freshwater > Lake | place: Lake Montjoie... | reverse complement strand
CCACAAGGCGTCACTATACATTACCAACATGGATTTCGCTCCGCTAAGCCGCTTGTACACGGGGTATGACGAGTCCAAGGGAAAGCTCAACTGCTCGTTTTTATGGAAGGGGGATAGCGACAATGCGCGGTTGGTGGATGGTTCGGGCGAACTCACAATTACCGACGGCAACGTATTTGCGATCCCCTTTCTTGGGCCGATTTCCGGCATCCTGAACTCGATTCTCCCGGGGCTTGGGATGAGTAACGCGCACAAGGCGACCGCCACCTTTACGGTCAAAAATGGTATTTTCAACACCCCGGACCTGCATATCGACGGCGCGGGCTTTTCGCTCATCGGCCACGGCGATTTACGCTTCATGGAGGATTCCATGCAATTCTACGCTCGGATTAACGCGCGCGGTATCCCTGGGTTTATGTTGTTCCCAGTCAGTAAATTGCTTGAATACGAATCGGATTCGAAACTCTCCAAGCCCGTTTGGAAAGCCCGCCTCCTGCCCAAGGGGGAGAAGGAAAAGCTGCCTGCTGAAACGCCCGTCCCTTAGCGCGGATCTCCAAACTGAATGCCGACTTCTCTGCTTCATACACCTCACCCATGCCCCTCAATCTTTTGAAAAAATTATTCTTCCTCCTTTACGTCTTCTTCTGCCCTTTGTTGCCGGCTGCTTGGGCGGAGGGTCCTGTTCTTTTGGATTTGGAATATGCGCGAGTTGGAGAGCAATCCTTGGCGCTTGATTTATTTCTACCTGATGGGAAACCCTCGGGCCTCGTGGTTTACGTCCATGGGGGCGGCTGGCGCTCGGGCTCCAAATTAGACTGCCCCATCCGTGGGCTCCGCAACAAAGGCTTTGCGGTCGCCAGTGTGGATTACCGTCTGAGCGGATTTGCGAAGTTTCCTGCAGCTGTTCACGACATAAAAGCGGCGATTCGTTTTCTACGTACTTCATCTGAAAAGTTCGGCTACCCGAGTGATAAAATCGCCATCGCAGGTTCCTCTGCAGGAGGACATTTAGCGGCTTTAGTCGGGCTTTCAGAGGGTAGCCCTTCTTTGGAGGGAGCTGTCGGGGAGAACGTTGGCGTTTCCAGCCGCGTGTGCGGGATTATCAGCTTTTTTGGTGCATCCAACTTGAACACCATTCTCGCGCAATCCACGGAATTCGGGCTTCAAATGCGAGTTCCCGCCTTGACCCTTTTGCTGGGCGGGTTGCCGCAGGAAAAGCCGGAATTAACCGCGCTGGCGAGTCCGGTCACCCACGTGGATGCTGGGGATCCTCCGGTGCTTTTATTCCATGGCGATGCGGATCCTCAGATGCCGCCTCAACAGTCAGAGGAACTTGTGGACGTTTGCAAAAAGGCTGGGGTGTCAGTCGCGCTTCACGTGCTTCCGGGCAGTAAACACGGTGGTTCGGAGTTCTACGACGCGACGCGGATGGAACTGGTGGTAGAGTTTTTGAAGCAAACGATGGGCTCACCCCGTTTGGGTGCGGGCGCGCCGTAAGCTGGAGGCCGGTAATCGAACAAACTAACGCATGGAAAGTAAGTGAGTAGAGTCGCTGTGCTTCGTATCAGGCTGATTGCCGCGAATGTGATCTCTCGCTTAATGTAACAGCGGCAAATCGTTTGGTTTGCGGATGAGTTCAGCGTCAAGGTTCAGGAAAAAATCAAGGCGGTTACGGGTCTCTTCCTCGTCAACGCCGCGAGCCATAATGAGGTAGGTCGCGTAATGGTTGCCCTCGCTTTCCACCAAGCCAGCGTAAAAATCCGCAAGCGCCGGATCAAAGTCCCGAACGCCTTTGGCAAGAAGCTGAAACTTTTCGCAACTGCGTCCCTCGATGAGAGCCGACACGACGAGATGATCGATGACCTGTTCGCGGCGGCCTTTGCGGACATGGGACATCATTCCGCTGATCCACGGACTGCGGATGGGCTGGCCAAAAGCGATGTTTCGTTCTTTAAGCAGCGCAAGTACTTGCCCGAAATGTTGAAGCTCCTCCATCGCAATTTCATTGAGTTCGCTCAAGTGGCCGAAAAGCTCTTTGTACTTCTCCAAATTCAGGGCGTTGGTTGCCGCTTTGCGTTCCAAATGCGCGTGGTCCACCAGCACTTCGCCCAGATGAGCACGCACTTTTGGGAGCCAAGAATCGGGTAGCGGTTCGCGCCAGAGAAGCATGGGAAGAGTTTTACAAAGGAGAAGGCGGCTGCCAATGAGATTGCGACTGGGCAATGCGCGACAACGTCGCAGTCTGGGTTGAGGGCGCAACAAGGTGCACTGGTTCGGGCTTTCCGTGATGCCTACGCAATGTGCAGCCGTACTCTACAAGCGCTCGATCATGGCGCGAATCGCGGCAAAACGGTCCTTCGCTGACTCCGCAGAAACAGGGGTATTCTGCATTTGTAAGAGCGACTTTTGTTCGACGAATTCCGTCGGCAATTCCTTGGCAAAGGAGCTTAAATTGCAGGGCGTGACGCTCCCAAACTTGATTCGCTGCTGGCACCAAGTGATGCACATCGAGGCGCGGGCCCGAGTGATTCCGACATAGAGCAGTCGGCGTTCTTCGTCCACCGTCCCCTCCATTTTCGAGCGGTCGTGTGGAAGTACACCTTCCTCCAAGCCAGCAAGATAAACGTGCGAAAATTCGAGCCCCTTGGCTGCGTGCAACGTAATCAGCCACACGCCGCTCCCTTTGCCCTCTTCGTCGTCTTCTTCTCTTTCTTGGCGCAGCATCATTTCGTCGAGAAACCCTCGTAACCCTTCGGTGGAACTTGCGCCGTATTCCTCGAAGGACTTGAGCATTTCCCGAACGTTACCCTCGCGGGAAAGCGCCTCTTCAGGCGTTTTGCAGGAGCGCTTTAAGTCGTCTAGATAGCCGACTTCCTCGACTAACTCGCGCAGAATGGCGGGTTGATCGCTCAGGGGTTGGTTGAGCCGCGTTTCGTAACCGTCCACCAGCGCGGCAAAAGTCTGGACCGCAGTGCGGGCACGGTTGGGGAGCGTTGCTTGAAATTCGGGGTCGTGCAGCGCCGCCCACACGCTGCATCGCTTGTGCGTGCTGTGCTCGAGAGCCTGCGCCACGAGCGCCGGACTTAGCCCGCGCGCCGGCGTGTTGATGATGCGCAACAGCGAGACGTCGTCGTCGGTGTTGAGCACGCAACTGGCGTAGGCGAGTAGATCTTTGATCTCGCGTCGATCAAAGAAGCTCTTTCCGCCTACGACTTTATAGGGGATTTTTAGCTGACGTAATTGTTGTTCAACGAGACGGGACTGGGAGTTCATCCGAAACAAGACGGCGAAGTCCTCCCACTTGAGCGCCTCAGTGGTCTGGCGCCGCTGAATATCGTCGCCGATGAATTGGGCTTCCTGACGATCATCGGGCATCGCGATGAGGCGCACTTTTTCCCCGCCGTCCTGAGCGCTCCAGAGGTTTTTGGCGCGGCGTCTGGGATTGTTGCGAATGAGAACGTTGGCGGTCTGTAGGATGGCGTTGGTCGAGCGATAATTTTGCTCCAGCTTCACGACTGTCGGGTTTGGAAAATGCGTTTCAAATTCCAGAATGTTACTCACTTCGGCCCCCCGCCAACCGTAGATGGATTGATCGTCATCGCCCACTACTGCGACGTTTTGGCGGGCGTCCGCCAGAAGCGTGATGAGGCGCAATTGGAGGCGGTTGGTGTCTTGGAATTCGTCCACCATCAGGTAGTGGAAGCGCTCCTGCCACTGAAGCCGGACTGTTTCGTGCTCTTCGAGAAGTTGCACGGTGAGCAGAAGCAGGTCGTCGAAGTCGACGGCGTTAAGCGTTTTGAGTTCGGCTTGGTAACGGGCGAAAACTGCGCCGACGAGGCTTTTTTCGTCGCCAGGGGCCGGTTCACGCCAGCCGTTATTTTTGGCTTTGGAAATGAGGTTCTTCGCCAGATTCGGCTCCAACTTTTCATCTTTGGCAGCCGTGCGGGTGATGATTTTTTTGATCAGCCCGATTTGGTCGCCTTCGTCGTAAATGGAAAAGTTGTTCTTGTAGCCCAACTTTTCGATGCCTGAGCGCAGGATCCGTACGCACAGAGCGTGGAATGTGCTCATGAGCACTTTGGAGGCCTTGGATTTTTCCACCATCCCAGCCAGACGCTCCCGCATTTCGTTGGCGGCTTTGTTCGTGAACGTCACTGCCAGTATGTTCGCTGGCGCAACGCCTTCGGCAAGTAGGTAGGCAACCCGGCAAGTGATCACGCGCGTTTTTCCAGTGCCGGCGCCGGCCAAAATGAGCAAAGGGCCGTCCTTGGTTAAGACTGCTTTTTGTTGTTCTGGGTTGAGATCGAAAAGACGGAAGCCAAGCATCAGAGCCATAGCAAACCCCCTGCGCGGCTCGAATTCAATCCCGAGGGCGGCATTCGCGGTGTGAAGTGGTCAAAAGCTGGTTTACTTTCGAGTCACTGCACCGCGTATCGTCCGTGGCTGGTCCGTTTTCGGAAGGATGCCGTTTTTGAAAAAACACAGGGTCAGTTTGATCCGATGTCTTTTTCGTGCGACTGTTGGAGTCGTAACTAAAAATTCGTCAGTTATGCGCCATTTTTTTCTCAGTCTCCTGTGTTTCACCTACTTCGTGCTTCCGGCAGCGGCCGTGGAGCTCGGAATAGACAATCTGGAGTCCCGACAATTCGAACAGCTCAAGGGCAAGCGTGTCGGGCTGATCACCAATCAAACTGGGGTGAACGCTGCGGGGCGGCGGACGCGCGAGATCCTTGCGAAGGCGCCTGGAGTCAAGTTGGTGTCTCTGTTCACTCCAGAGCATGGCCTTGACGGCAAAGAGTTAGCGGGAAAATACGTCGCGAATCGTAAGGATGCGCTCACTGGGCTCGTCGCCCATTCTTTGTATGGTCCGACGCGTAAGCCCACGCCTGAGATGCTTCGAGGACTGGATGTGCTGGTTTATGACATGCAGGACATCGGAGTGCGCTCGTACACTTACATTTCCACCATGGCGAAGTGTATGGAGGCCGCTGGGGAGTCGGGGTTAGAGTTCATGGTGCTCGATCGGCCTAACCCGCTGGGAGGGCTGCGCATCGAAGGGCCGCCCGTGGAGCCTCAGTGGATCTCTTTTGTGGGACAACTGCCCGTTCCGTATGTGCACGGGATGACGTGCGGCGAGCTGGCTCGGATGCTCAATGACCGACAATGGATGGCGTCTCGTTGTCGTCTGACTGTGGTTAAAATGCGGGGGTGGGAGCGTCAGATGATTTGGCAGGATACAGGGTTGCGCTGGGTGCAAACCTCGCCAAACATTCCGCGCGCGGATTCGCCCGCTTACTATGTGGCCACTGGGATTGTCGGTTCGCTGGCGGGGCTGGAGACTGGCGTTGGCGGGGCGACGCCGTTTGAGATTTGCGCCGGAAAAGGCGTGGATCCGGAGGCGTTCGCCCGTTACGTGAGGAGCCTCGGGGTGGACGGTGTTCAGGCAACCCCGTGTTCCGTTGGGGGCTTCGGCGGGTGCCGTCTGACGTTAAACCCCCGTGGAAAAGGGGATTTTACCTTTTTGGGACTGGCTCTTCTCTCTGAGATTAACCGTCTCTCCAAGCCGGATTTGTTCGCTAAGTCCTCGTCTGAAAAGCTCGATATCTTTTTCAAAGTCTATGGAAGCAGCAGCATCAGGGACCAACTCCGCAAGGGAACTCCAGTCCAACGCCTCGCGCAGGAATGGAAGGCAGGGGTGGAGAAGTTTCGCTCCGAGCGCGCTGGGTATTTGTTTTACTGAACGCGGCTGAATAAGAATGCTCTGTTGCGCAGTCTTCACCCCTTTTCATGCGTATCGCTTTATTTGGCGGCAGTTTTGATCCTGTGCATAACGGCCACCTGCTTTTGGCGCAGGACGCCGTAGAGCAATTACAACTGGATCGGTTGGTGTTTGTGCCTGCGGGGGTGAATCCCCACAAGTTGCAGGCGGCGCCACGGGCTACGGGCCAAGCGCGTTTAGAACTGCTGCGTGCCGCCACCTCGGGGGTTCCAACGTTTGCGGTAGACTCCTTGGAATTGGAGAGAGAAGGTCCCAGCTTCACTGCCGACACGGTGGAGGCGTTTCAGGCACGCTTCCCAGGGGCGAAGATTTTTCTGCTTTTGGGAGAGGATAACCTTGTGAATTTGCACACTTGGCACCGCGTGGAGTGGTTGAGGGCGTCTGTGGAGTTTGTTTGCTTTGGACGGCAAACTGCTAGACCGGAAAGTTTTGTATCAGAAAAATGCATTCGCTTGGAGCGACGCGTTGACATCTCCTCAACGGAAGTCCGACTACGCATTGCGGCGGGGCAATCTATCCGCTATCTTGTGCCCGAAGCAGTTCGAACTTTGATCCATCACCATGTCCTCTACCAGTCCCACTCTTAGTCCAGATCCAAGTTTGGCTCCGATCCTCTCTAGCAAAAGTCTCACCAGCGAAGCGGTGGCCCTCCTGATTGCGCAGGCTGCTCAAAATAAAAAAGCGGACGATCTCGTGATTATGGATCTTCGAGGGATCTCAAACTTCACTGATTTTTATGTCATTTGCTCCGGAAATTCTGAGCCTCAGTTGAAAGCAATTGCCGAGGAGATCCAAACCGTGCTGCGTCTGGAGCATGGGGTGCGGGCCAGACGCGTAGATGGCTTTCCGTTTAGTCAGTGGGTGGTGGTTGATTTTGATGATGTTATCGTGCATCTTTTCCACGAATCCAAGCGCGCCCAGTACGCTTTGGAAGATCTTTGGGGCGACGCTCCCCGGCTTGCCGTCCCATCCCCTGCGCCCCCTTTGCAGCCCAATTAACTCGTCATGACCACAGGGTCCCTCTGTCGCCTGTCCTCCCTCAAAAGAGCCTCTTAAAGGCTTAATGAAGGGTTCTAAACTCATGCCTCGCCTCAAGGATACTCACGAAGCTCAGCAAGTAGACGTTCCCCCGCACCCCGCAGCCCACGAATTCAAGGGGCTCGCGTTGCTCGCGCTTGGACTGGTCCTCTTTCTCTCCCTGATTTCTTACACCCCGCAGGACATTCCCGGGTGGTTTCCCTTTCATAGCGCTCCGGTTTCCTCCAGCGCCGCGCACACCCTGAACTTTCTTGGGACCCTCGGCGCCCTCATTGCTTGGAGCGCGTACTCGTTGCTTGGCAGTGCGGCTTACCTGATGTGCGCCATGTTGTTGGGGTACGGTTCCGCGAAGCTCATTCTTCCCGGGACACGTCTTGGTCGGCGGGCGCTGTGGAGCATTTCGTTTGTGATTTCAGGAGCATGTTTGGCGCAGCTCTTGGACTGGCCGCTTTTGGATGCGAAGCGATTACAGTTGCCCGGTGAAGGCGGGTTGGTTGGAAAGTTTTTGGGTGGCAGCATTTTGAGAGATTTTCTCGGCTCCGTCGGGGCAATGGCGGTGCTGGTGGCGTTATACGGCATCAGCATTTTGTACATGACGGGCATACAGCCCACAGAGGTGTTGGCGGGTTTATTGACTTTGCCCCCCAAGGCGTTGGCGGCGCTGCGTGCCTCGTACGCGGCTTGGGCTGAAGAGCGGGCCGCTCGACGTGCCTCGAGAGAATTCGCTCTGGAAAGAGACGCATTTATCACCCCACCTCTGCCAGACACGCGTCTCACCAACGAGCGGCGCAAAAGTAAAGCGCCTTCCCCCGAGGCTGAGCCTGCCCAGAGTGTGATGAGTGACATGGAAGAAGTTAGCGCGCCTGCTAAGATGCTGGCCGCCGAAGTTGCTTCTGTGGAGGAGCCCGCAACTGATGAACTGCTTCCCACACCAACTCCTCCCCGGCCCGCTCCTCAGATCATCGATAGCACGGCTCCTGTTAAACCTAAGCCGCGCGAGCCCGTTCGAGAGAAGGAGCACTCCGTGCTTTCCTCTGTAGAATGCCCAGGGTACCAGTTGCCGTCGTTAGACTTGCTTGACCCTGTGGATCTTTCTGATCGGGAAGCGGCGGATCCGCTGGAATTGCGTGCGCTGCAGGACATCGTCATTGAGACTTTGCTGCAGTTTGGAATCGAGGTTTCTGCAGGCGACATTACCCGCGGCCCGACGATCACGCGATACGAAGTTTACCCGGCCAAAGGGGTACGTGTGGACCGGATTGTAGCGCTGGAACGCGACTTGGCGCGGGCGACACGGGCCGAGCGCATCAACATTCTGGCACCCATTCCCGGCAAGGACACCGTCGGGATTGAAATTGCCAACGCGAAAAAGCAGAAGGTGACGTTGCGTGAACTGTTTGAGAGCGATGATTTCGGTTCCACGAAGGCGAAAATCCCCATCGCTTTGGGGAAGGACGTCTACGGCAAAACCATCATCGCTGATTTGGCTGCGATGCCCCACGGACTAGTCGCTGGAACGACAGGGTCGGGTAAAAGCGTGTGCATCAACGCGATCATTGCTTCGATTCTCTACAAGTTCGCTCCAGACGAGTTGCGCTTTATCATGATCGATCCAAAGGTCGTTGAAATGCAGATGTACAACGCCTTGCCGCATTTGGTGGTACCCGTGGTCACCGATCCAAAGAAGGTGCTCCTCGCCCTGCGGTGGGCGGTGGATGAGATGGAAAAGCGCTACGCTATTTTTGCGAAAACTGGGGTGCGCAACATCGGTTCCTTTAACGCGCGGCCCTTGCCCAAGTCGCAAAAAGAACTGGATGAAGAGCGCCAAAAACTGCAGCCCGAGCTTTTCGCGGAACCCGTAGTTCAAGCCCCCGTGGCGAACGCTGCGTTAATTGCTTCGGCTTTGCCGGCGGCTCTGCTGGATCCGGATAGCCCGCTATCGGACGCGGACTTGGTCATGGAGCCCGCCACAGAAGCACTTCAATCTGCATTTCGGTCTGCACCGGAGGGTGAACACGACTCCGATGCGCCTGAGGACGCCCAAGAACCCGTTGTGGAATCGCTTTCCTCTGAGGAACGCATCACGCGGATGACGACGGTGAAGGTTCCCCGTGACAGGGAACTGATTGTTCCCGATCGTATGTCATACATTGTCATCATTGTGGACGAGTTGGCCGATTTGATGCAGACGGCCCCAGCGGACGTCGAAAGCGCGATTGCTCGTATCACGCAGAAGGCGCGTGCGGCGGGGATTCATATGATTATTGCTACTCAAACACCTCGTGCGGATGTTATTACAGGGGTAATAAAGGCTAACGTGCCTTGCCGGATGGCGTTCCAAGTGGCCTCTGCATTGGATTCGAGGGTGATTCTGGATGAAAACGGCGCGGAACGTCTGCTTGGACAGGGCGACATGTTGTACCGGCCGCCAGGAACGGCGCGCATGATCCGTGCTCAGGGCGTCTTAGTCACTGACGACGAAGTGAAACGTCTGGTCGACTTCGCTGCGGCTCAAGGTGGGCCGACTTTTGAGGGGGCGATTCACGCAAAATTAGAAGGCGGTGACGGTGCTGAAGGGGAGGAAGTTAGCGATGAGGATCAAGAGCTTGTCGAAAGCTGCATTGAGATTATGAGGCAGGAGAAAAAAGCGAGTACCTCTTTGTTTCAGCGGCGTTTGCGGCTAGGTTATACTCGAGCGGCGCGGATTCTGGATATTCTGGAAGCGCGCGGTTATGTAGGTCCCGGTGAGGGTGCTAAACCTCGGGAAATCTTGGTGGACTTGGACGCAATCTAAAGTTCAACGGGATCGTTTTGAGTTTCAAACCCGGGGGATTTCATGCAAACGACGTTATGGATCGACTTTAGGGTTCGACGCTAGGGTTCCACTCGGCAATCGTGTGTAAAGATGGCGTAAATGAACCGGACGCGTATAAATGCGGAGAAGCAAGGTGGAGACTCTACAAACCCATGTCTGAAAGCATCGGAGAACAACTCAGGAAAGCGCGTCAAGCCCGTGGATGGAGCTTGGAGCAAGTGGCTCATGCAACCTGCATTCGTCCCGATAAACTCACTGCCTTGGAGGAAGACGACTATTCTTCATTCCCGAGTCCAGCGTACAGTCGTGGGTTTTTGACGATGTACGGGAAGTACGTTGGCGTTGATGTCTCGGCTGAGGCTCGCACGATGGAGGGGCACAGTGCGCTGCATATTAAAGATTATCAGTACCTCAAAAATGTTCCTGTTCGCCAGTTACCCGAGGATTCCGTTGCGCCCCGTGAACGGACGCCATCGGTGGTGCCGCTCTTGGTGTTTGGTGGGATTTTGATCCTTGCCGTCGCGATCATCTGGCTATTGATGACGGTGCGACGCCTAGGTTTGGCGTAGGGCGGCGCGGCTCTACTTGTTTAAGACTTGGCATGACTCGCATCTCATTGGCGCAGCCGGCCTTGATGATTGGCGGCCCGACGGCCTCGGGTAAAAGCGCTTTTGCCGTGCGCCTCGCTGCTGAGATAGGGGGAGAGATTGTCAACGCCGACGCCTTTCAATTGTATTGCGGCCTGCCGCTTTTGACCGCGCAACCCAGTGCTGAAGAACGGGCGCGTGTGCCACATCATTTGGTGGGTGAGTTTGGCCTCGGGGAGACTTTCGACGTGGCCCGGTACGTGGAGTTGGCCCGCAAGCGCATTGAGGACGTTTGGGTACGAGGCCGTTTGCCTCTGCTTGTGGGCGGGACGGGGTTGTATTTGCGCTCGGTCTTGTACGGTTTGTCCAGCGGGTTACCGGCGCCGGATGCCGCTCTGCGAAGCACATTGGAGGGGCGAGCTCTGGCTGACTTGCGTAGGGAATTGGTGGAACTCGATGCGCAGGCTGCGCTCGGTGTTGATTTGCAGAATCCGAGAAGAGTTATCCGTGCGCTGGAGGTGTGCTTGCTTTCGGGGCGCCCGTTTACAAGTTTCCGCGAGGACCGGACCCCGCCGTCTGTTGCTGCGGGGCTATGGTTGGCATTGCCGAGGGAGGAGCTGCATCAGCGGATAGAGGCGCGGGCTAGGGGATTGTTCGAGGCAGGCGTGGAGGCGGAGGTTGCGGCGGCTCTGCCGGAATTGGGGCCGACCTCCAGCCAAGCCATTGGTGTGAAGCAGGTAGCCGAGGTGCTTGCGAGGGAGCTTTCTCGCCCAGCGGCAATCGCGGAGATTAGCGCGGCCACTCGGCAGTACGCGCGACGTCAGGAAACGTGGTTTCGGAAGGAAGTCGCGCTTGCTCCGCACGGTCCTGAGCGGGCGTGGGATGCAGCGCTGGAATTGCTAAAACGGCGCAAGGTCGCAACTGGGTGACATTTTAAGCAACTTTCGCACTTTTTGTGGACGTAAGGCCTTTGGACTCTTACAGTGCGGGGAGTACGTCCGCCCCACCTCCCCCGGTTTAGGTACAACCCCAGCTGCTTGTTTAACTGCAAGTCGAAGCACAAGTTGAAAGCTCTTTATGCCTACCAAAAAAGAACCGAAGAAAAAGTCTACCGCCGCTACAGACGTCGTTGCTGACGTTATTTCATCGAAGCCTAAGGCGGTAAAAACTGCGAAAAGCTCGGCCGCGAAAAAAGCTCAACCCCTCGCCGAGGGGCCTGTCGCCCTGTCGGAAGGGGGCGAGAAAAATCCGCCTGCCGCTAAACAGAAAGTCGCCAAAGCCCCCAAAGCCAAGGCGACTAAGTCGTCCAATCTCGTTGATTCAAACTCGGGTGTGAACGCCGTAACTCAGGAAGACCTGCTTTCAGTTCATGTCACCCATGAGGCCATCGAGTTGAGGGCTTATTTTATCGGGGAAAACCGGCGGATGTTCGGTCAGGAGGGCGACCCTAAGCACGACTGGCTTGAGGCGGAACGTCAGTTGCGTTTCGAAGGCTATTCCATCAATCAAGCTCTGTTGCGAAAGTCCCGAGATTAGTCTCGTTTTGTCCCCAGCATTTCAGGCCGAGTTCAATTAAATCAATCAAATGACGCCTGAATCTGCGCTCATTGCAGCTCTGGAGGAGCGACTTCAAATCATCGCAGACCGAGCCTGGTACTCACGAGATGCGGCCGGTCATCTGGCCGCTTTGCAGTCGGTCTCAGAACGCATCGGCGCTCTCTCCCTCGCATTGCCTGCCCCGGTGGATGCCCAGTTGCGACACTTTTTGGAGCGTAGCAGTTTTGACAAAGCGCTCGCTCATCTGAGAAGCGCGACTTCTCAGCAAGGCGTGTAGGTTGCTCGGCGAGAGCTTGGGGGTGAGGTTTCCGGGAAAGGTCAAGGCAACACGGTGACCAAGAATGCGCTTTGTGGACCGTGATTCTGTGTTAAGCGAACCTCTGGATAGCGGGTGTTTTTTTCAAAAGCCATTACCAGCGGGCGAAAAATCGCTATTTGAACCGTGCTCTGTGTTTAAACGGGTGGATTACAGCCTTTGAATGGCAGTTTTTTGAAGAGGAGAGGTGAGGGGACAGACACTTTTTGGGCGACACGACGTAATGGGGAATGGGGAGAGGCCAGGCGAGTTTGGTTCCTTTCGCTCTCAGTTTGAGCGTGCGATCAAGGGGAAACGTTCTGGGTGGGCGATGCTTTCTAAATCCAAGTCGACATCCAGAAGGGGCCAGTATAGGCGGCTTCGCGACACTTTTTGAACGTCGAAGATCTGCGTAACCGTGGCATCCTGAAACCACGGGAAGTCTTTAAACGCCAAAAAGTATTCGTGTTCGTTTACGTACAGCCAGAAGCCGCGGGGGGAAACGTTCAGGACTTCAATTTCCGAAATGACGGTTCCAGTGTTCTCGGATTTCATTTTGGCGCTCCTCAATAAGTTGTTTGAGTTCTGTGAGTTCAACGTCCTTTAGCCCGTGGTTACTTGCGATGTCGACCGTGGGCTCGATCCAAAACTTGGCTTCACCGTTTGGAGATCCCACATGGACGTGAATGCGCGGTCCTCGCGCGAGAAGAAGAACAACCGCTATTGCCGATACCTGAAGACCGTTGGCCTCACGCACGGAGGATAGCAGACGTCACACCGATCATACTACATTAACAATATTGCCCAACAACCAAATGCAGATGCGACAGAGATCGCCCCTTTAGAGAGAACCAGCGTCATCATTGAGGATCTCCAGATACGCTTGGTATGCGAAGAGATGCGTTTTGCCGCTGGTGTGCAGTTCCTTCAAAATTCCGAGACTGACGAGATGCTTAGCGGCCGAATGAAGGGTCGGGATGGACAAATGGAGCGTCTTATGGGCGTCTCGAACCGAGCCGACGGGATGACACTGAAAGTGACGATGGAGTTCGGAAGCGGATGCTGCGGCTCTGCCTAAACCTGTGATTCTCTCAAGATCAGATTTGAACAAACTTGTAAGTCGAGTCGCTGTGTTGAATGCCTGGTCGCCAGTAACAGCCACGCCCTCAAAAAAGAACATCAGCCAAGCTTCCCAATCGCCCTCCTCACGAATCTGATTCAACAATTCGTAATAAAGGTTGCGATGTTGTTTAAAGAAGAGACTCAGATAGAGCAGCGGCTGACGAAGTGTTCCCTCCGCGCATAGCAGCAAGGTGATCAGCAGACGACCCACACGCCCGTTGCCGTCTAAAAATGGGTGAATCGTCTCAAACTGAACATGGGCCAGGGCAGCTTTGAGCAGAGAAGCAGTTTTCGCCGGTTGGCCATGAAGAAATTTTTCCAGCTGATCAAGACACGGCATAACCTCGTGTGGCGGCGGCGGTACGAAGCGCGCGTTTCCCGGACGGGTACCGCCAATCCAGTTCTGGCTCGAGCGGAATTCTCCGGGCTTCTTTTGACTTCCCCTGCCCTTGGAGAGCAGGATTTCGTGTAGTTCACAAATCAGCCGAAGAGAAATGGGGAATCCCTCCCGCAGTCGGTTCATTCCATGCTCAAGCGCCGACACGTAATTTGAAACCTCTTGAACGTCGTCAATAGGAACGCCCGGCGCCCCTTCGTTCTCAAAAAGGAGGAGATCAGAAAGAGACGACTGCGTTCCCTCAATCTGTGAGGAGAGGACCGCCTCTTTGCGAACATAGCTGTAAAGAAAGACAGATGTTTCTGGAAGGATCGAAGAAATTCCATCCAAACGTCCCAATGCCGCATGAGCTGCAGCGAATTGAGACTGGAGCTCCGGAGACCAGTCCACGGGCGGCGAAGGAGGAAGCGGACTAGGCACAAAAGCCCTTGCCCGCTCCCCTACTGTGGAGATCGTGACATATTGGCCTTGAAGCCCACGTTTCATAACCTGAAGACTGGCGAACGAAACTTAACAACGCAAGCGCTTCCGTTAGGAAAGACGCCAAATCCTTAACGAACCGAGGCTTTCTGTTAACCTTCCAATCCTCGCCTTCTTGT
>Ga0114967_10002919_pt1 | contig 14191 bp, 12 predicted proteins | sample M_130628_MF_Meta_FD_92639 | JGI IMG/M metagenome (GOLD analysis project Ga0114967, IMG submission 92639) | Freshwater microbial communities from Lake Montjoie, Canada to study carbon cycling - M_130628_MF_MetaG | ecosystem: Environmental > Aquatic > Freshwater > Lake | place: Lake Montjoie... | reverse complement strand
TGTGGCTCCACCCATTGAGTGACCGACACCGATAATGCCTTTTGGTTCTGCGATTGACTTCGCTGCAGCACTGGCGTCAGCGGCGTAACCAGCCCAGGCGACAGTCCAATCCTTTGGTGCGGGGGTGTCACCATGACCACGATGATCGAAGGAATGACAGTGAAAGTGTTTGATCAAATGTTCGGCAACTGGTTTCCAGCAGAGACCGTGAAAGCCATTGGCGTGGGACAGGAGCATATTTGGACCTGAGCCACCGAGGTCATACATTTCAACCTTGACGCCATTGGTGGATGTAACTTTCACGATTGGTTTCTCACTGTCTCTGGCTCAGGGTGATGTCAATCGTCTTTGCGACGAAGTCTCCTCCAACCGATGAATAATCGGTCCAAGCAAACTCCCAACACAACGGCGACGATGAGGTTGACCCATTGCCTGCTGTTAATTTCGAAGTTCAGGAAGTTTACGGGCATTCGGTCCCGGTTCTGCAGGACAAAGACGCCAACTACGACACAGAACGCAAGGAAACTCACTATGGGCCAAGGAATTTCCCGTGAATTATGGGATCGGACAGGGCTTTTGTCAGGATCGGCGATGGTCATGACTCTTTGCTTGAGGGAAGAGTTTCCGGCTTTTTTATGGATGGTTCGCGAGGAAGTCCGAGCAAACGCTCTCCAATGATGTTGCGTTGCACCTGACTAGTGCCACCAGCAATACGACCACCAGGCGCCGATAAAACACCGAAGGCATCGGGGCCATCAAGAAGAGAGTCCATACCTGAGATGTCGGCACGCAACATGGAGGTTTCAAACATCATCTCGGTAATGCCTAATTTCATCAGCGAGGCTGCCGTCGATGCCACTGGTCCCTGACGTTGCGCCATGGCTTTGTAAGCCATTCCTTGTGATAGAAGTTTGGCAAGTTTTTGTTTTTCGGTGGCAGATAATTGTCGGCCTTCAGCGAGGCGTGAAATCGAATCCAATCGCCTTTCCAGCGAAATCACACTTGTACCGATATGACCGCGTTCGGAAGTGAGCACGGCCATGCCGACACCCCACCCCCCGTGCAACGGACCGAGCAATGCCTCAACAGGCATCTCAACATCAGTGAAGAAGACTTCGTCAAATTCTGATTCCCCGGTCATCTGTTTGAGTGGGCGAATCTCAATACCGGGCAAACTCATGTCCAGGAGGAAGAAACTGATGCCTTCATGTTTGGGTGCATCTTGATTGGTGCGCGCCATCAGAATTCCCCAATTGCTGTAGCGCCCGCCAGAACACCAAACTTTTTGGCCGTTGATGATGAAACGATCGCCGTCACGTTCGGCTTTAGTGCTCAGTGAACCAAGGTCGCTACCAGCGCCAGGTTCGCTAAATAGTTGACACCACACGTGATCGGCACGCAGAGTCGCATTGAGATGCATGCTCTGTTGTTCCGGAGTTCCAAACTTTTGAATCGAACCACCTGCGAGGACTAATCCCACCATGTTGAAGACGCCAGGTACCCCTGCGAGAGCACACTCGTAGAGCCATTGACCTTGATGGGCGGCAGTCAGACCTTGACCACCGACATCAACGGGCCAATGGATTCCAGCCTTACCATGAGCAAAGAGATGTTGTTGCCAACTCAGCCCAGCTTGCACCATGTCGGGTGGGCAAATAGCTCCGTAATCACGTGGAGCGAGATGTTTATTTTCAGCCAACCATTGCTTAGCTTGGGCACCAAACTCGTCCACAGTGATCATGAGAAACCTCAGTTCATAGATTGATTACTTAAAAAACGAAAGAAACATGGCAGTTTCTTCGCCTAAATTGTTTGGCACAGAAAAGTTGTCGCAAGCAGTAATGGTCTCCCAATTATTCTGCACATCTTCTGGAGTCAAAGTTGGCGAGTAATAGCCATTGGTTTCTCCTAAGAAAACATGAGCCACGCGTCCACCACCCACAGAAAATAGTTGTCCGCTCACTGGACATTCTTCGTGTGCCAAGAAAGCCACCAGTGGTGAAACTAACTCGGGAGCAAGTTTGTCCTTGAGTGCACCCAAAATATCTTCGGTCATGCGAGTCATTGCTAATGGGGCAATGGCATTGGCCTTGATATTGAAACGGGCACCTTCAACGCCAAGTACACGGGTGAAACCAACGAGGCCCATTTTTGCGGCGCCATAATTTGTCTGACCAAAGTTGCCGAAAACTCCTGCGGCCGATGAAGTAGAAATGATGCGTCCGTAGCCCTGTTCACGCATATGCACAAAAGCAGGTTGTGTGACATAGAAGGCACCTTTCAAGTGCACATCAATGACCGGATTCAACAGATCGGGGGTCATGTTATGGAACGCCTTATCGCGCAAGATACCCGCATTGTTGATCACGATGTCTACGCGACCATAGGTATCAATAGCGGTCTGAACGATTGCCTGTCCACCTTCAGGAGTGGCGACTGTGTTGTGATCAGCAACCGCTTCTCCACCGATGGCTTTGATTTCATCAACAACTATTTGTGCAGCCGAGGCATTAGAACCAACTCCATCAATTGATCCGCCGAGGTCGTTGACGACAATCAATGCTCCACGCTTGGCCATCATCAAGGCATGCTGGCGACCAAGACCGCCACCTGCTCCGGTGATGATCGCTACTTTTCCGTCGTATCCGAGTGCTGACATGGTGTACTCCTACATTGTTGTGGGGGATTGATGTTCGTTTGGAATGTTATGCGAGGGTTGCCAAGGCAATCTCGGTCAGAGCTTTGTAATCAAGTTTGCCATTGCTGGCTCGCCCAACGGTTGCCACTGCAATCACTCGCTTGGGGGCCTTGTATGCAGCGTAATGCTGCTTGATAAAGGCGATCAGGTCAGCTTCAACGATGCTTTGGCCGGGCAATGCTTCAACGAGAGCGGTGATGGCCTGCCCAAAGCGTTCATCAGGTACACCGACGACGGCCGCATCGGCCACACTCGGATGTAATTTCAAGGCTTCCTCAACTTCTTCGGGGTACACCTTTTCGCCGCCGGTATTGATGCACTGACTACCTCGTCCGAGAAGGTGCACTGTGCCATCGTTATCGATGCTGGCCCAATCGCCAGGAATCGACCAGCGCACCCCGTTGATGATTTGAAATGTCTTGGCAGACTTTTCAGGATCTTTGTAGTAGCCAATCGGTGTGTTGCCTTTCAACGCCACGCGACCGATTTCGCTGCTCCCGGGTTGAACTTCTCGACCATCTTCGGTGAGGATCTTAGTATTCGGGCCAAGTTCAAAAGATGCAGTCTTTGATTCCCCAGTTGCTGATGTCGTACTTTGCGCCATGCCGATTGCTTCAGATGAACCTAAAGCATCAACCATGATCAGTCGCTCACTATGTCGGAGTAAACCCTGTTTCGTTTCGGCAGCGAACATCACGCCACTTGAAACGATGACCCGCAGGCTGGAGATATCCCATCGCTGCGGTTCACTGTCAAGGGCCCGCAAAATTGGTTTAGCGAAAGCGTCTCCAAAAATTGACATTGAGTTGACATGATATTTCTCAATGGTGTCAAGTAATTCGGCAGGATCAAATTTGCGCCCAGCCATCGTGATGATGCATCCCGCCACAGTCAGATTGCTCATTGCATTGAATAGACCCGTGCCGTGCATCAGGGGTGCGGCGGGCAGATTGCGCGGACCAGGGCGTAGCGAGCGTTCGCCAATGGGATCTCCTTGCGGCGTAGGAGGGAGGCGCTTTTTGTTGGTGCTGTCTAACGTTAAAAACAAGTCTTCCTGACGCCACATCACACCTTTGGGCATGCCAGTCGTTCCACCGGTGTAGAGCAATAAAAGATCGTCACCGCTTCGACCCCAGGGACCTTGAACATTTGTCTCGGTTCCTTGCTCGGCGCAGAGTTCGTAGTCAGTTGCCCACATTGGACATGGACCACTACCGTCATCGACCCATAGCCAAATGATGACGCCTGGCACCCGGTGTCGTAGTCGCTCAATTGTTTCCGCAAAGACTCCATGGAACACGACGGCCACGACGTCGGCATTGTCCCAGATGTATACCAACTCATCATCGGTGTAGCGGTAGTTGGTGTTGACGGGCGCCAGGCCAGCCTTAAAGGTTGCGAAAATGCTTTCAAGATATTGTGGGCCGTTGTACATGTACTGGGCGACTTTGTCCTGTTGGTGAACACCTGCCTGAAGCAATGCTGCAGCGACACCGTTGGCGCGACTGTTGAAAACAGACCATGTAAAAATCTGATTCTGATGTTGTTGTGCTGGGGCATCTTGTAATCGGGCGGCGACTGATTCCCAGGCGTCTGCGAAGTTCCATGCACGAGCTATTGACACAATCGCTAATCGTAGGCGTTTGAGTGTGTTGCTTCAGTATTGGCTCAAACTAAGGTTTGGCAATGGACTTTGAACTTCCCGCCAGCGATGACCCTCGTCGTGTTGTGGTGCGAGAGTGGATCGCTCACAACCCGCACCCCAGCGGGAGGGTCTTGGCCGATGCAGGCTACGTGGCTCCTCACTGGCCAATGCCATATGGACTTGGGGCTGATCCCGTGCATCAAATCATCATTGATGACGAGTTGAGTCAGGCAGGTATCCGTCGACCGTCAAACCCAATCGGCATTGGTTGGGCTGGGCCGACAATTGTTTTTGCTGGGACTGAGGAGCAAAAGAAAAAATACATTCCGCGCTTACTGTCGGGTGAAGATTTTTGGTGCCAACTTTTTAGTGAGCCGGGTAGCGGGAGTGATCTGGCGAATTTGGGTACACGGGCAGTCCGTGATGGGGACGAGTACATCGTCAATGGGCAAAAGATTTGGACAAGTGGTGCGCAATACGCGAAGTATGGCATCTTGATCGCCCGCACAAACCCTGATGCTCCCAAACACAAGGGAGTCTCGTATTTCATTTGCCCGATGGATCTTCCTGGTATTGAGATTCGCCCGATTCGCGAGATGACGGGAGCCAGCACATTTAATGAAGTTTTTTTCACAGACGTTCGTCTACCTGCTGCCAATCTGGTCGGTGAACAAGACGAAGGTTGGCGTTTAGCGAAGGTCACTTTGGGTAATGAACGCGTCTCATTATCAACTGGTGGAGTGCTGTGGGGGAGCGGTCCAACGGCCTTGGAAATGTTGGATGCTGTGCGTCTGCGCGGAACAATCACCGACCCTGTGATGCGACAGCGACTCGCAGTGATTTACACAGAGCATGTTCTTTTAGATTTAATTCGGATGCGTACGCTCTCGGCGCGTTTGCGGGGTGAGCAGCCAGGAGCAGAGGCCAGCATTCGCAAGATTCTTGCTGACGAGCATGGACAAAATGTGATGGAAGTTGCGCGTGATCTTTTGGGGGCAGAAGCAATGTTGCGCGGCGTTGCTGAGAGTAGTGAGAGCGGATCTCATAACGGTCTTGGCGGTGGCGGTGGCGTCGGTTTGCGGGCGCTTGAACATCCTGGTTGGTTTGACGGTTATATGTTCGCGCGTTCGCTCACAATCGGCGGCGGAACGGGAGAAGTTCAGCGCAACATTGTTTCTGAGCGGGTGCTCGGATTACCGCACGATAACGATGTGCTGAAAGGTATGACATGGGCCGAAACACAGAAGAGTTCAACACGATGATTCCGCTTTTGGTGCTCGGCCTGTGATAGTTATGATCAATGAGTAAAGATGTCGAACACGCAACGCATCGTGCGCTGATTGATTGTGGCGTTGAGTTAGCGAACGAATTCGGCATGTACGGCTTTAGTGTCGAACAGCTGTTAACAAGGTCGGGGATCGCCAAAGGTTCGCTGTACCACCATTTTGAAGACTTCAACGATCTCGTTGAATGTGTGCAAGTTCGGATTTTTACTGGATATGTTGAACTTGATATTTTGGCTATTCAACGGGCGCTTGACGCGGCGACCGATCGAGATAAGTTAGTTAATCTGATTTCGTTGATTACACGAACCGCTTTGCAACCGCAGCGCTCAATAATTCGAATTCAACGAGCGCGTATCATCAGCGCAACTCAAGGTCGAGAGCGATTTGCTGCTCGTATCGGCCGTGAGCAAAAACTCCTGAACGATCAAATGACTCGCGTGATTACTGTCGGCCAAGAACGGGGATGGGTCAATCCTGATTTGGACGCACAGGCCTTAGCTCTTTTTATTCAGGGTTATGCATTCGGTTTAATTCTCAATGACATGGCTGAAGAACGTGTCAACCCAGAAAAATTGGTCGCCGTCATTGATTCAGTGCTTGCCAACCTTCTGATTGGTTCTTAGACCTGGTTTTGAATTCGGTTAGCCGCTTCGCTGAGCGGTGCAGGGTTGCCCGCCACAGACATCCGTGAAGGTTCCACTAAACAAGAATTCAGCCATCTGACTACGCGCGACCTTGTCATCACGTGGGTCGCCATGAGGATCGCTCCCGACTGAGGGTGGCAGAACTTCAACGGGAATCATCTCGGCACCAGAGTCCCAAATAACGATGACGGATCCCGTATCGCCTTCGGCCACATCTTCTAGCCCCCAACCAGGGGTCACTTCTTGTGACCGACCTTCGGCGACCATGGGTCGATAGATCTTGGCTCCAAGAGATCGCGCCTCAACGAAAGCGGTGAGTTCGCTGACCTGATGATCTCCCCAAGCAACGTGCATCAGGACTGCCTTGTCAGTTCTTGTGCCGGGTAACGGATCACGAGTGATGTGGTTGATGTACCCGCCACCTTCACCTCGGTCCCACAACATCTGCATCAGCGAGATACTCAGGGAACGATCGCGCCGTGACGGATAGGCCGGGACCATGACCGCTTCGTATTCGGCGAAGTCGACGGATCGCAGAAGCAAGGTGCTGTAATTGATGCCTGGTACGCCTAGGACAGCGCGACTGATATCGGGGGAGACAGCGGTAATCGCAGAACCCATGATGCCCCCTTGGCTATTGCCGTAGTAGATCAAGTCCCCATCAACTTTGACGTTGTTAAATGAGGGGTCAGACAATATGCCGTTATCGACTGTCATTAAACGACCGAGAGCAATCATGTTGACGATGCCTTGTTGTAGGCGATCTGCCACAGTAGGGAATTTTGACAAATCTTGCAGTGCGAACACGGCATTTCCGACATCGTCTTCACTCATGCCAGCCCACTTGGTGGCACAAAACAGTACGCCTGCCTCTTGAGCGAGAGCGCGCACATCGCCACCGTAATCAATTTCATATTCGCTACCTAGTAATCCGTGACCATAAAGACCGGGATGTAAAACCACAGAAGGGTCATCAGCGGCCATTTTGGGAACTTGACACAAGAAAGGAACATCAACGATTGCGCCCATGATCGGTAATCGATTTGGGCCCGTATCGGACGGTGCGTAATTAAAGGCCTGACCTGGTGAACCATCGCCTGTGAGATGAGTGGGTAGTTTGAAAGTGCCTGCAACTTGTACCGCAACATCTTCTTGCGAAGCGGGCACAACCGCCGTGATTGTAAATTGAGGTGCGTTTGTATTGAGCCAGTCAAGGGTGTTGTCGCGTACTTTCAAGATGCGACCAGTGAGATTCTCTGTGGACGCCACCGTGAAATCCCACGCCAGTTGGAGCGTGGAGCGATCAATCTCAGCGCTCTGCAAGGCGCTGAACATTTTTTCCATCTCGGCAGTACGGGTGTTTAATTGTTCAATATCTGATTCGTAAGCGTCGCGGTAGTACTGGAATATCGGTGACGGAATGACATCTGAGCCAGCGCTTGTCTTGAGATCACGTAATGCCACGATATAGGTGCGACCATCGCTGAGTGCGATAGCCGGATGAATCATCAGCAAAGGTTGTTCTCCGTCGACTACGGCGTCAAGTTCGGCCCACAACGGAATTCTGTCCCCTGACTCCTCATCAATGATGACTACCGAGGCGCTGTCGGCGAGTGATGATTCAAGATCGGTCCACGAAGGGAGAGCAGAGGCCTCAGCGTCTAGATCCTCGATGTGCGTGAGGATTGAACTGTTTGGGCTGAATCCATCGTTGGTATTCCAATCCGTGGCATCGATGGCGACACCCGATGCATTAGCTGGCATTGAGGAGGCGGGAATATTCACTCGCAAGCCAGTTGGAGTTGATTCATCGGCAATTGCATAGCGATTACTGGGAAACGGCAAGAGGCATTGAGAGGTATCAAGTTCATCACAGCCGACGGGACTGAGGGTCAAGGCCTCTTCAACAGCCAAACGCAACTCGGCGCTGAGGGCCTGACTTGCTGGTGCGGTAGCGCTGGTCGGCGCCTGGGTATCGGTCCAAGCCGAATCGCTGCTTGAGCAAGCACCACCAGCAAAAATGACGGCAGCAGCCCATATTGAAAGTCGACGAATATTCATGTTATTTCCCCCTCAGGCACACGCGAATCGGCGTGACCAATTCGTAGCCGAACTATAGAGCACAAGTGGGCGGTCCCTCGTTGAGTGCTAGTAATATCTCACCGTGTTGTCCCCATTTGGTCGCTTAAAAGCTTCCCTGCTGATGTTTTTTCTCATCATGGGATGTTTGAACATCGTGGCTTGTTCCTCTGATGACCAATCGGGCGAGGACTCCTCGGCGCCATTGCCGACCTCTTCTTGTCCCACTCGCGCCGCAGTCACGGGGCGTCCATTGATGATTGTTACCACCGTTGCGCCGATTACAAGTTTGGTCGCCAATATCGCTGCAGGAAGTGGCACGGTGATTCAGGGCATTGTTCCTGAAGGTACAAACAGTCACACTTACGAGCCACCACCAAGTGTGGCGGCAACACTTGAAGATGCGGACATTGTGTTTATGAATGGGTTAAATCTTGAAGAGCCGACGAAAACATTGGCAAAAGCAAATGCTCAAGATGGCTCGGTGATTTGCGAGTTGGGGACGGCGACACTTCCTACCGATCAGTGGATCTATGACTTCTCATTTCCGCGTGATGGGGGAAAGCCAAATCCTCATGTGTGGACTAACCCACTGATGGCAAAAGACTATGCGGCTCTGATTCGTGATTCGTTGGTCTCAGCCGATCCGTTACAAAGCGACATCTATGAAAGCAATTATCAAGCCTTAGTGATCAAGATTGAGGCGTTAGATCAGGCCATCATCGCTGCAACTGCAACGATTGAAAGTTCACAGAGGCTGCTATTGACCTATCACGACGCCTATGCCTATTTCGCTCGGACATACGGTTGGACAGTCATCGGTGCCATTCAGTTATCATCCTTTGAGGAGCCCACTCCTCGGGAGGTTGCCGATTTGATCGATCAGGTCAAAGATGCTGGTGTTCCCGCAATCTTCGGTAGCGAGGTTTTTCCGTCAAGCGTGCTCGAACAAATCGGTAATGAAGCGGGTGTTCGTTATGTCGACGTTCTGCGCGATGATGATTTGATCGGAACCCCTGGGGACCCAGAACACTCGTGGCTTGCGCTGATGCGTTTTGACTACCTGACGATGGTTGAATCTCTTGGTGGAGACGCTTCGGCTTTGAAGGCATTGGATGTTACTGATGTCGGGCTAGACACGGCGGATTACTCGCAATGAAGCTCAGCACCGTGAATAGTTCTGGGAATGCTTTTCGGGCACCTTTGATTGCTTGCGACCATCTGTCGTGCACTTATGGCAACGGCACGGTGATTGAGGGCGTCGACCTGAGTGTTCATCCTGGCGAGTTTGTTGGAATCGTGGGTCCATCGGGTTCAGGAAAAACCACCCTCCTCAAAGCAATGTTGGGCTCTATTAAGGCCTCTCACGGCAGCGTCACGCGTGCAACTGGGTTGAGCGTCGCTTATGTTCCTCAATTAGAGACAGTGGATTGGAATTTCCCAGTCACGGTCGGCGAAGTGGTCGGAATGAGTCGCCCACAAAAGTCGTGGTGGCCCGGTTCATCATCATCTGAACGTCAGGCGATTGAAGAAGTTCTTGAAAGACTCGGACTTGGTGGTTTAGTGCAGCGCCACATTCGCGAATTGTCTGGTGGTCAGCAACAGCGCGTCTTCTTGGCTAGGGCATTAATTCAAAAGCCTGATGTTTTGATTTTGGACGAACCTACCGCAGGCATTGATGTCACGACTCGCCACGAAATACTCCACGTCTTGGCAGACCTCAATGAAGGCCCACCGCAAGGGGATGGAATTGCGATTGTCTTGACCACTCATGATCTCAATGGCTTGGCGGCTCACTTGCCACGGCTGGTCTGCTTCAATCGCACTGTGATTGCGGATGGAACCCCCAGCGAAGTTCTTCAGCCATATTTCTTAGAGCGAACTTTCGGGGCGCCAATGGAAGTGCTGCAACATGGTGGAATGCCCATCGTCCTTGAACAAGGTAGCGATGAACTACGCCTTCGACTGAGTCGCAAGGGCGCGTCGTGATATTCGCCGTTGATTTATTGAAACCGTTTACTTATGAATTCTTTCGCAATGGTTTGCTGATAGCGACTCTTGCAGGGGCCCTCTGTGGACTGATTGGCGTTTTCGTTGTCCTGCGTGGCATGAGTTATATCGGTCATGGTCTGAGCCATGCAGTGTTTGGCGGAGCTGCTTTAGCTGCGGTGTTAAACCTGAGTTATTTCCTAGGTGCAGGTTTGTGGGGCTTGGCATCGGGGTTAATGATTGGGCGAGTAGCACGTAAGCGCATCATCGGCGCAGATGCAGCAATCGGTGTGATCACGACAGCATCATTTGCCATGGGACTTGCATTGCAAGCCAGATTTGGTCAAGCGAAACAGAGTATTGACGCGGTGTTATTCGGCAATGTGCTTGGCGTTTTTACTGGTGACATATTGGCTGTAGCCGGAGTGGGGATCTTGAGCGTGGTCGTTGTCATTACCTTGTACCGCAAATTATTATTTGCCACCTTTGATCCAGATGTTGCAGGAGTGAGTGGCGTGAATGTGCCCGGTATGGAAGCGGTATTGATGGTTCTTTTATCGGCCACCATTTTGGTGACGGTGCGAGTCATCGGCGTGCTACTGATTTCGGCGTTGCTGGTTTTGCCTGCGGTCACCGCTCGACTGTTGACGAATTCATTTGGCCGCATGTTGTGGCTTTCGCCAGTGCTCGGAGCAATCTTTGGCGGAGTCGGGATGTACGTCAGTTGGTACGCCGATGTTCCGAGTGGTGCGGTCATTATTCTGGCTGGCACTTTGGTTTTTATCGTTGTCTACACCGCGGTCGGTGTTCGTCGCCGTGGTCGGGTGGCGGGGATGGATCATCATGGCCCATCACTGCGAGCCGCATAATCAAGAATTGATGACCCATTCAACACCCTCGGGCGTGTCGCGTACTTCAATATTGTTCGCTGCTAACCGATCACGGATGAGATCCGAGAGGTCATAACGTTTGTCAGCACGAACTGCACTTCGCAAGTCAAGCAGCACATTCATTAAAGGTTCAAGACTGACGCGGGGATCAATGAGACCCCCGACAGCGGCATCGCCTAAGCGGACAATCATCGAGCGCAAAGCCGCGTGGGCGAGATCCATTTCACGGCCTTGCAAAGTGTCTGCCGACCAATTATGGATTGAAGACTCAAGTTCTAGGGTGGCCCGTGCTGCACCAGCAGCATCACCAGCTGCCAGCGCGATGTCGAAGGCTTGCTCAGCATCCTTGACTTCAGCGGCAAGGGATAAACCTTGTGGTGTACTAGTTTCGCTTGCTGGCGCTCGTGGAGCAAAGTCAATGGCGACATTTACCGCGCCTCGCGTTGGATCGCGTAAGGCATCAATTGGCAATACCGCACCGGTTTGGTGAATGACAGATTTGCCTTTGATACGGATTGTGATTGTGCTATTTCCAATGACAGTCGCAGTGTCAGCGTCAAGATCAAAAATGACGCCAGTGTGTTCGTCAACGCCGATGACATGAACATCATCGGGGAGTTGATTTTCAAGCATGGATAAACGGCGTTCGCCTAAATAGCAAAAACGCGTGTCATGGTGTCCACCCTCGGCATTGTCGTAGTGCGGAATGACAGCCACATTGAGTCCCAACTCGCCGAGGACGTCGAGACCCTCAAACCAACTTGGCTCACTTCCGACTTTGTAGATCTCATAGACGGGAACTGTGTAGCGACCCAAAGTGAGCGCCGCGGCAGAGGCAAAGGTCACCACTCCACCAGTGCGCATTTTGGAGCGCATGATTTCGGGAACTGTGGTCCCAGTCCACTGACGTAGGGCGTACGTGGGACTTCCAGGTCCAGCAAAAACATAATCTGCCTGACGAATACGACTCAATCCTTGTTCAACCACAAGGGTGTCGGCTCCATGGATCTGTGTTAGCCCAGCGATTTCAATGTTGTAGCCCACGCTCTTACGGAAATATTCAACTGCTTTGGCTGCAAGTTCCGGCGCATTTTCTTGGAAACCGTACGGGGTGTCAAGAACGACCGCCTTGGGTGTGCCTGGAAACCGAGCAATGAGTTCTCGATGATGCTTCATCATCGTCGGCGCTGTTTCGCCCGAACCCATGATTGTCAGAAGGCGTGGCAGGGATGTCATGAGAAGAAACCATTCTGAGTGTGAGTGACTAAAACTTCGGCGCAACGGTCAGGGAACTGGGCGTGAAGATCGTGGTGCGCAGGTCTGAACCAATGGACACGTCCATTCGGCAAATGCTCAAGAGCAAAGTTAATAGCCTGCTCTTTATTTGATGTCCAATTCACATCACCCGAATCTGCAGGCATGAAAAGAACTGGTCGGGAAATATGAGGAAACATCTGAGATGGTCGATGTAACCACAATTCTTTGAGGATCATCATGTGTCGTTCGAAGGTCAGCCACGGGCTAATCGTGCCATCATCGTGAAAGGCGAAATTGCTGAGTGAACCGATGATTCCTGATTCCGGCCAGTCGGTGTTGGTCGAGCGAATTGCACTTTCCAATCGTCCACCACGCATGCCGGCCAATCGTGGGGGTTTCATTCGCTCCGCGCAATCTTCCCATTCGCTAAACAGTTGACCGATTTCGATGACTCCACCGTCAACGGGTACGCAGGCAAGAACGCGATCTGGATGCTGATGCGCGGCGTGGACAACAATGTTGCCGCCCCATGACTGGCCCACGAAAATCGCGCGCTCAATGTGCAGTTCGTCAAGAAGGGCGCAGAGGTCGTGGCATATCGTGTCAAAGTCGTACCCAGTATCCGGCTTGTCGCTGTGACCGTGACCGCGCAGGTCAACTGCCACACTGGAAAATCCTTGAGAAGCAAGGGCGTCGCCAACGCCATCCCACATCCGAGCGTTAGAAGCCAGACCATGAATGAGCAATAATATCGGGTGCGGGGTTGTTGTGGGTCCTCGGCGTAAAACCCGTACATTGACATCAGGAGCCACGCGAATCTTCAACTCCGTGGCGTGCTTGACGGGGAATCGCTCGGGGATCAATGACATAACTTGTTCAGTCTGCCTCCTGTGAGTGACTAATGAGAGAGTCAAGGGCAAGCAATTGGGTTCCTTGGCGTGCCACGATAGGAGGGTGAAAGATTTTGACCCTGTCTCAGGCGCCACGGGAGATGGCGACTTAGCAACCAAAATTGCGCGGCTCGAAGAAATCATCCTTGATCTCAATCATGTCGTCGTGGCGTTTAGCGGCGGAGCGGACTCTGCTTTTGTGGCGGCTACGGCTCATCGGCTGTTAGGTACTGAACACGCCCACGCTGTGACAGCCGTATCTCCCAGCCTGGCTGGTGAAGAGGAGACTGATTGCCGGCGTCTAGCCGAAGAATGGGGATTGCGTTGGACCCCGGTCCAGACCGCTGAAATGGAACGCGCCGCCTATCGCGCTAACGATGTTGATCGCTGTTATCACTGCAAGGCCGAACTCATGGACGTTGTCGGTCCGATCGCCGAACTTGAGCGGGCGACAGTGGTGTTAGGGGTCAATGTTGACGATTTGGCGGATCATCGACCAGGTCAGCGTGCCGCTCTTGAGCGTGGGGCAGTCTTCCCCTTGGTTCAGGCTGGTTTCACAAAAGAGGATGTTCGTCGTGCATCCTTGGCCATGGGGCTTCGTACATGGGATAAGCCGGCCGCCGCCTGTTTGGCAAGTCGAGTTCCGTATGGCACTCCAGTCAGTGTGGATATTTTGAGCAGAGTTGATCGTGCCGAATCGGCTCTGCACGGTTTGGGATTTCGCCAAGTTCGGGTGCGCCATTACGGCGAGACAGCGCGTATTGAAGTTGAGCAGAGTGTTCTCGATCAGGCGATAGCCAATCGGGTGGCGAT
>Ga0114967_10002916_pt1 | contig 14201 bp, 13 predicted proteins | sample M_130628_MF_Meta_FD_92639 | JGI IMG/M metagenome (GOLD analysis project Ga0114967, IMG submission 92639) | Freshwater microbial communities from Lake Montjoie, Canada to study carbon cycling - M_130628_MF_MetaG | ecosystem: Environmental > Aquatic > Freshwater > Lake | place: Lake Montjoie... | reverse complement strand
TGGAAGAGTGGGCGGCGGAGGATTTGTCAGGGGCGGAGGAGGTGCCGGCGGAGGTGCGCTGGGGGGCCCCGGTGGCCCGGCCTTCGAAGATTGTCTGTGTGGGGCTGAATTACCGCGCCCATGCCATGGAAACCGGGGCGGCAATCCCGGGGGAACCGGTGTTATTCATGAAGGCGACGTCGGCCTGGAATGGTCCATTCGATGAGGTGTGGCTGCCGCCGGGTTCACAAAAGCTGGACTGGGAGGTGGAGCTGGCGGTGGTGATCGGGAAAACGATGCGCCGGGTGCCGGAGGCGGAGGCGCTGGAGCATGTGGCGGGCTATGGGGTGATGAATGATTACAGCGAGCGGGCCTGGCAAAAGGAGCGGGGCGGGCAGTGGTCGAAAGGGAAGGGTGGGGATACCTTTGCGCCCTTTGGTCCATGGCTGGCGACGCCGGATGAGCTGCCCGCCGGCCCGGGGGCGCTGGGCTTGAGCTTGAGCGTGAGCGGGGTCGTGCAGCAGGAGAGCACCACGGGGGATCTGATTTTCGGGGTGGCCCATGTGCTGAGTTACATCAGCCATTTTATGACGCTGCTGCCGGGGGATGTGGTGAGCACGGGAACGCCCAGTGGAGTGGGGGCCGGGCAGGTGCCGGAGCGTTATTTGAAGGTGGGGGATGTGGTGGAAGCCACGGTGGCGGGGCTGGGCACGCAGCGGCAGCGCGTGGTGGAGACGCCGGTTTTCCCCTGAGCGGCGGTGGGTTGGGCAAAGAGCGGGGAAGTCGCCTGCCCGGAGGGGCCGCAGGGATACGCGTATGCGGGTGAACCTTTCCTGCCTGGGGGCGTCAAAAACGGATGGAACACGGCCTCCAGCTGTTGCTGGTGGCGTGTTTTGTCCACATCTCCAACCTTGCTATACCCATGAAAACTACGCTCTCTCTTTTGCTCGCCCTGGCGGGCCTGATCACGGCTCCCAGCCTCCTGCAGGCGCAGGAAAAACCAGCTGCTCCCCCTGCTCCCCCTGCTCCCGGTGGCGGTGGCGGCGGGGAATGGCGCGAGCGGATGATCAAGGAATTTGACAAAGACGGGGATGGGAAGCTGAATGACGAGGAAATGAAGGCGGCCCGCGAGGCTGGGGAAAAGCGCATGCTGGAGCGATTCGATGAGAATAAGGACGGGAAACTCTCTGATGAAGAGCGCGCCAAAGCCCGGGCTTCCTTCCCCGGTGGCCGCGCCCCGGGTGGTCCAGGCGGCGAGGGCGGACCCCGCCGGCCCCTGACTCCGGAAGTGCTGAAAAAATATGACAAGGATGGCGACGGTAAATTGAGTGAGGATGAAGCCAGGGTGATGCGTGAGGACCGCCAGAAGGAAGCCCTGGCCAAGTATGATGCCGACAAGGATGGCAAGCTCTCCGAGGAGGAACGCACCAAAATGCGCGAAGACTGGCAGAAGGAACGGGCCAGCCGCGAAGGCGGGGAAGGGGCGAAGAAAGTGGAATTGCCCAAAGCGCCTGACGCACCCAAAGCACCAGCGGCTCCAGCTCCGGCTCCCGCCGCAGCGCCAAAATAATTGCATCCAAATGTCCCCCTGAAGGGTGCGGCACGTTTATTTTCAGACCGCCCGGTGCCTGTGGTGCCGGGCGGTTATGGGGGTTCCCTATTTCAATTTTCCACCATTCCCTACCATGTCTTTATTACGCCCCTTTCCCCTGTTGGCAGCAGTTGCTTTGTCAGGCTATTTTTCCGGTGTGCCGGTGGCCCGGGCGGATTGGCCGCAGTGGCGTGGGCCGCTGGGCAATGGCGTGGCTCCGGGAGCCCAGCCACCGGTGGAGTGGAGTGAGACGAAAAATGTGAAATGGAAGGTCAGGATACCCGGCAGCGGGACCTCCACCCCGATTATTCTGGGCGAACGGGTTTTTGTCACGACAGCCGTGGCCGCCGGGAAAAAGGCAGCTCCAGGCGCGGAGGCTCCGGCCTTGAAACAAGCCGATCCTCCACCGCCTGCACCTGCACCTCCGCAGCAAGTCCCGGGGGAAGGCGGCCGTCCGGGCGGTCCCGGGGGCCGGGGCATGCGCAGTGAAACGCCGGATGAAGTTTATCAGTTCCAGATCCTCTGTCTGGACCGGGCCACAGGGAAAACGGTTTGGCAGCAGACCGCCATTGAGCAACAGCCGCATGAAGGTCACCACCAGGATCATGGTTTTGCCTCCCACTCGCCAGTGACAGATGGGACGCATGTTTATGCGTATTTCGGCTCGCGCGGGATTCATTGTTTCACTCTGGAGGGCAAGCTGGTGTGGTCAAAGTCCCTGGGCCGCATGGAGACGCGGAATGCTTTTGGGGAAGGCAGCTCGCCCTTGCTGACGGGGGATGCGCTGGTGATCAACTGGGATCACGAAGGGGCGGATTTCATTGTCTGCCTGGATAAGCATACAGGGGCGGAGCGCTGGAGGAAATCGCGCGATGAGCCGACGAGTTGGGCGACGCCGCTGGCGGTGGAGCATGAGGGCAAAACGCAGGTGGTGGTGAGCGCCACGAACCGGATCCGCAGTTATGATCTGGCGACGGGTGAGCAAATCTGGGAGTGCGGTGGCATGACCACAAATGTCATTCCGACCCCCATGAGTGCGCATGGTCTGGTGTATGCCTTGAGTGGCTTCCGCGGCAACGCGGTGCGCGCCATCCGGCTGGGGCGCACAGGGGACCTGACGGATTCCGATGCCATTGCTTTCCGCTATGACAGCAAGAGCCCGTATGTGCCCAGCGGGGTGGTGGAAGAGGACCGGCTCTGGTTTTTGAGTCAAAATACGGGGATTCTGACCTGTCTGAATGCTCTCACTGGAGCGGTGCTGATCGATGCGGCGCGGATCGATGGTTTGGCAGGGGTCTATGCCTCCCTGGTGGCGGCCGACGGCAGGATTTACCTGAGCGGAAGGAATGGCGAAGGTGTGGTGCTGAAGGCCGCCCCCCGTCTGGAGGTGCTGGCGGTGAACAAGTTGGAGGAAAAGTTCGATGCTTCCCCCGCGTTGTCAGGCAAGGATCTGCTGCTGCGGGGGCACGAGTTTTTGTATTGTCTGGCGGTGCCTTGAAATGAGGGTCCTGCAGCTGTGGTGCTGAAGCCTGTGCTCAGAGTTGGGCGAGGGCGGCCCGGGCCCGGGCCCGCACCTGGGGTTCGTCGCGCTCGCGGTCGGGCAGGGCGAGGGCTTTGCTCAGCATGGCGCAGGCTTCGGCTTTGTTATCAAGCTCCACGCAGGTCAGCCCAGATCCGCGTAACTGGCCATGCGGGCGGGATTCAGGGCGATGGCGCGCTGGAAATACGCCACGGCTTCCGCGTGGGAGGCGGAGGGCATCGCGCCGTAGATCATGCGGGCGAGACCGCGTTTGAAGGAGCTGAGTTTCGCCATTTCCTAATGCCAGGAGCCGAGGACGTAGCAGCCCAGTTCCTGATTCGGGTTCAGGCGCAGCGCGGTTTCGGCGGATTCCCTGATGAGACGGGAATACTGGATTTGAACTTTGGTGTTCTGGAAGCGGACGAGCTGCCCGCAGCAAATGGCCAGGGCGACGCGGGCGTCCGCATCGTTGGGATCGGTGGCGACGGCGCGCTGGGCATAGGAGAGGGCTTTTTCCCCAAGGGCCTTTTTCCCGGCTTCGGTGGCTTCATCGTTCATGGAGAGCCCATATGGCTTGGCAATGCGGTGGAGCAGGGCAGCGGGGGGAGTGGCCAGTTTTTCCGCTTCGAGATAGGCGTCGAGGGCCGGTTTGGTCGTTTGGTCTGGAGCCTGGCTTCGAGAGTATCGCCCTGTTTCATCCACTCCTCCATGGTCCGGGCGGGAGAGCCGGCAGCGCAGCCCAGCGAGATGAGCAGGACCAGAAGGAGCTGGGGGGAGATTTCCATACGGGGAAACCGCTTGGTGGGCGGTTTTGGATGCGGGCCCATGCCGGATAATTTGCCGGGGGCAGGGCGGGTCCTGAATTGTTTGACTCCCACCACGGCTTCAAGAAATGAAAAATGGGGTGGGTGTGATTGGCATCGCTGGCTTCTTGACCCCCACGTGGAATCCGGATATGGGCTGTTGGAATGAATGCCGGCAAAAAAAGTGCAGCGGAATGGATGGACTGGGTGAATCTTGTCCTTGGACTGGGTTTGCTGATTAAAGGAGTCCAGCGGTTCATGGCCACCGGTCCTGGCCTTTGGACTTTTGTCGTTTTGGGGGTGGGATTGTATGGTCTGATTTCTGCCGGGCTTGGTTTCAGGAAAAAGTCCAAGCGGGAAAGGGAAAGTCTGGAGGATGATCCGGCAAACGCCTCATCGGCTGATCCGGATGATGAAGGGCCGGTCCGGTCTTTGGTGTATTTTTTGGATGAACCCCGGCGGATTGAGGGAAGCGAATGGATGGGGCATGTGGGGGAAGCCCTGGGAGTGGATCTGACCCCGGGTCAGAAGGAGGCGGTGAATTTTATCATGGAAATGCCGCATCCGGTGCTGACGCCCCAGGGGGATGATTGTTATATGTTGAAAATCCCCTCCGGCGTTTTTTGGATTTTCCATGTGAAACGGCCATATTTCCAGGACCTCAAAGGCTGGGGGGCCCGCGTGAGGGACCAGCGCCTGCGGGAGGCGGTGGAAGGGCACCTGGCCTGGATCTCGGTGGATCTGCTGACCTGGCTGGATGGTCCCATGGAGCCCGGGCGGGTGTATGCGGAGATTGGCAGGATCATGGGAGCCCTGGCCGGTCCGGATGTGCGGGTGGTGTATGCGCCTGAGCTGAACCGGGCCAATGAGTTTGATCCGATATTGCTGCCCCGCCTGACGGGAGGGGATCCTCTCAGCCTGTTTGCGGATCCGACATTTGCTCCGGTGCTGCATGCGGCAGATGATGATGAACAGATGGAAGCGGCGATGGAGGAAGCACGCCGGCGCTGGCCGGAGTTTGTGGCTTGCTTTGAAAGCCGGGATCCTGGCCCGGAGCGCCCTTATCTGGTGAAGGCACCCTTCACTTCCGGCGGGAATACGGAACACATGTGGGTGTTTGTCACCGGGTTGGAGGACGGACTGATCTGTGGCACTCTGGCCAATCAGCCGCATCATCTGCTGGACTATCATGAGGGTCAATCCGTCAGGATTCCCCCGGGGGATCTTAGTGACTGGCTGTGCGCTGACCGGAATAACCGGCCGCTGGGCGGCTGGACCCAGAAAGTGCTCCATGCCCAACAGGGCCGCCGGTCCTGACATTGTCCCTGCCATGGCTGCTCCCCGTGTGATTTTCCATCTGGATATGGACGCCTTTTATGCATCGGTGGAGCAGCGCGATACCCCGGAATGGCGGGGGAAGCCGGTGATCGTGGGCGGGCCGCCGGAGCGGCGCGGGGTGGTGTGTGCGGCCAGTTATGAGGCGAGGAAATTTGGGGTGCGTTCCGCGATGGCCAGTGTTACGGCGGGCCGGCTTTGTCCGGAGGGGATTTTTGTCCGGCCGCGGATGGAGGCTTACCGGGAGGAAAGCCACGCGATCATGGGAATTGTGAGGCGCTTTGCCGGGGAGCTGGTGCAGCAGGTGTCCGTGGACGAAGCCTATCTGGAAGTCACCGCCCAGTTGCCGGAACATCCGGAGCATGATGCGCTGCTGCAGAGTGCTCTGCCGCTGGCCCGCGAAATCAAGGCCGCGATCCTGGCGGAGCGGCACCTTACCGCCACGATCGGTATCGCGCCGAATAAACTCCTGGCGAAAATCGCCTCTTCCTCCTTCAAACCGGATGGACTGACCCTGGTGCCGGAGTCCGGTAAAACGGCTTTTCTGCGGCCTCTGCCGGTGGGGGCGATCCACGGGGTGGGCCGGGTGACCGGGATGGCGCTGCAGAAGGCGGGATACCACACCATTGCGGACCTGCAGGACACCGCCACCGATCTGCGCTCGCTGGTGGGGGCCTGGGGCCGGGAGCTGAAGCGCATGGCCTGCGGCGAGGATGACCGGCCGCTGGACCTGGGGGATGAGGTGAAAAGCATCAGCAGCGAAAACACCTTTGCCCGGGACACCGCCGACCGGCCAATGCTGCGCGCCTGTCTGCGGGAGCAGGCGGATGAATTAGCCCAAAAGCTGACCAAATACCGTCTGGCGGCGGCGACGGTGAGTGTGAAAGTGCGCTACAGCGACTTCACCACCCTGACACGTCAGGTGAGCGTGGAGGAACCGGTGGAGGATGCCGCCACGGTATACCGCTTCGCCTGTTGGCTGCTGGCCCGGCATCAGTTAGTAAAGCGCCCCCTGCGCCTGCTGGGCCTGGGATTGTCAGGCCTGCAGGAGGTCAATTTGCGGCAGCTCAAGCTGGAACTGGGGTAGCCTGCACCCAGCGAAATCAGCAATGCTCCCTTTTGCGGAGGCTTCAGGGCAGAATCATGCCTGATTTTTAAGAATTCCCCACTATTTTAATCTTGCTTTCAGAGGCTTGACGCGATGAGTAATGCACGCCGTTCACCGATTTTGTTCCGGATTGTGTGACAAATTCGACACCGCCCTGCGCTTCCTTCCAAATCCATGCCTGCACCCGATTCCTCTTCCCTGCCGCCTTCCGGTTTACCGGTTGCGGAAAACGGGGGTGGATTGCCCGCAGGGCAGGGAAATGTCCCTGCCGCCGCTCCACCCGCCTCCGGGCGGCAACCTCTCGGCCCCAGCCGCAAAGGGGCGAAGGACATGGTGATCGAGCGCTTCGAGCAGAAATTCATCATCCATCCCCGGCTGGTGCCGCAGATCCGGCATTACATGGAGCCCTTCGTCGTCCCGGACCCGAATGGGAAAGGCGACATCCCGGAATACATCACCACCACCCTGCAACTGGACCGCCCTACCATGGATCTGGCGTTGGCCAAGGAACGGAAATCGTTTGCCCGCTTCAAGCTGCGCATCCGCACTTACGGAACGGACAGTAATCCGCGGAACCCGGTCTTTTTTGAACTGAAGCGGAAAGTCGGCGTGGTCATTATCAAAAGCCGCGCCCGCATGTCCCGGGCGCAGTATGGGCCAACGGTGGTGCCTCATCCGGAGACGGCACCTATGTTGAAATCCCCCAAGGAGAACAACAACCTCATCGAATTCTGCCGCATCGCCAATACCATAGGAGCCCGTCCGAAAATGCTGATCCGCTATACCCGGGAGAGTTATTTCGGAGCCAATGACGATTACGCCCGCATCACCTTTGACCGGCGGCTTTGTTACCGTCCGACCCGCGTTTGGGATTTACCGGATGAGCGGGTGGCCTCGCCAAAATACTGGCGGGTGATGGATACCCAGACCGCTCTCCGCCGGCCTTATCCAGGCTATATTTTCGAGCTGAAGGCCATGCGTGACACGCCGACCTGGATGATGGAACTGGTGCGGCGCTTCAATTTGAACAATACGGGTTTTTGCAAATATGCCGTCGCCTGGCGGCTGGAAACGCTTTTCCGGGGCTTCACCTATGCCGATGGCAGCGAAAATACCACTCTGACGCCCAACTGGATTTGATCGATGCCGCTTCCTTTTTTTAGCGGATTCCATCCGAATCGTTCTCCTATTTCCATTGCAAGCCGGGATGATTCCGGCACAATGCGGCGCTCACCGGCGGGAGGATTCCACTCTCTGACCATGCCTCTGCTTCTTCCCTTCTGTTTCAGCCATCGCTCTTCATGCCAAATCCCGCCCAGACCGCCCCTTTATTTGATGCCCTAGGTGCCAGCCGCACCCTGGAAGCGATGGAGATTTTCAATGCCCTGTGCATTGCTTTCGTTTTGTCGATGGTCATCGCCAACGTCTACCGCTGGACCCACCAGGGCTTCAGCTACCAGCGTTCCTTCATTCACACCCTGGTCCTCGTTTGTATCGTCATCTGCATCATGATCATGGCCATCGGGAACAATATGGCGCGGGGGCTTGGTATTTTGGGGGCCATGGCTTTCGTGCGCTTCCGAACGCCGATCCGGGATCCCCGGGACATTATTTTCATCTTCTGTTCCCTCGCGGTGGGCGTTTCCTGCGGAGCCCAGGTCTTCATGGTCGCCATCCTCGGCACCTTGTTTTTCGCGGCTGTGGCCATCTTCCTCGCTTGGTCGCCTTTTGCCAGCCGCCGGGAGTTCGAGGGGCTCCTGCGTTTCATGCTGCCCGGGGAATCCCGCGCTCAAGCCGCGCTGCCGGCGATTTTTGGTCAATATTGCACCACGGCTGAGATGATCGCCACCCGCGAGGCCATCCAGGGAGAAGTCCTCGAATATGCATACCAGGTCCGCCTGATCGATCCTTCCTATAAGGTGGACCTGGTGGACGCGATCGCCAAGCTGCCTGATGCCAGCGAAGTCTCCCTCGTGATGCAGCGCACCACGGTCGAAATTTAACCCAAGGCTTCCGTCCCCCGCATCTGACCCCGATTCACTTTTTTTGCCATGAGCGAATTCCATCCCAACCGCACCAGCCTGGTCAAAACCAAGCTCGGTCTGACCCGCCGCCGCTTCCTGGAGTCATGGCCGATTCTGGTTTGGATCGCCGCTGCCCTGATGGCGTTCTGGGGCTACAGCCGGGGCCGGGTATTCTCCCGTATGAATGGGGCGGTTGACGTCTACCAGGAAAACATTTCCTCCAGCGAGAGCGGCCGCGTGCTCAAAATCCTCGTCAAACGCGGGGACAATGTTCCAGCCAATACCATCGTGGCCAAGATGGATACCAGCGTCTACGAGCGGGAACTGACCGGCATTTTGCGGGGGGCCGCCGCCAGCCGGTATTCGGAAATTTCCCGTCTGGAGCGGCAACAGCTGGATCTCGAGGCGGAACTCCGGAAGCTGGAGGTCAGCGACGCTGGCGATAAAGCGAGGGTGGCTGAACTCATCAATGCCCGCGCCCGTCTGCAAAAAGTAACGGGATTCTCGGATGGCGCGCAAAAACTCATGGTCAACGGGATCGCGATTACCCCTGTCACGGAAAAAATCGACGAATTGAATGCCGACATCGCCCAGATCCAAGGGACCCAGGCGGCCGTGGTCCAGAGCATCGGGGAAGTGCGGAATTCCCTTGCCAAAGTCATTAAAGAAACAGATAAACTCAAGGCGAACGCCGAGGCGACGATCAAAGCTGATTTCAAATCACTCACCCCGGACGTGCTCGCCGGGCTGCGCGAGGATGAACAAAAGGACGTGAATGAACTCCTTTCCCTGATCGACCGCTGCGACCTGCGCACCACCCGGGGCGGCAGCATTGACCGCTTGGAAAAGGAAGAAGGTGAATACGCCGCCAAAGGGGAATCCGTCCTGCGCGTGGTGGCCGCTCCAGATCAGATCATCGCCTTCCTGCCTCAGGATCAGATTGGAAAATTGAGCGTCGGCGACACCGTGTGGATCACTCCCGGCATGGACCGTGCCACCATCTTTGAAACCAAGGTCACTGCCATTTCACCGCGGATGAATAACCTGGCGGACTCCACCAGCCCGTTGCCGAACCGCCGGCTTTATGGCCGGGATGTCGTATGTGCTTTTCCGAAAGCAGGCATCGGCACCCTCGTCCCCGGGGAAACGGTCACGGTGCACATCCAAAAGCCCGGGGACATCCCGCTGATGAACCGCATCTTCCACAATGACGATGCGAATTAGCCGCAAGCGATTCGAACAGGTGGGGTGCCTGGCTGGCTTGCTCGTTTTTGCCGGAAATCTGATAGCCTGCACCTCCAGTCCCAGCCAGCGCAGGCACCCCACTCCCCGGCGGGCCACCCCGGTTGTGGTGCATGGAAAAAAAGAATATGGCCTGGCCTCCATCTACCATGACGGCCGCACCGCCAGTGGCGAGCGCTTCAACCCCAGGGCCCTTACTGCGGCGCACCGCACCCTGCCCTTCGGCTCCAAGGTCAGGGTCACCTCCCCGGTCACAAACCGCAGCGTGATCGTCCGCATCAATGACCGGGGCCCCTTCACACGGGGCCGCGTCATCGATCTGACGCCAGCCGCCGCTGCGGCCATCGGCCTGACGAAAAGCATGGGGGTCGCCCGGGTCATTGTCACCCGTTAGCCAGCGGCTGGATTCCGTTTCCGGTTCTGTTTTACTGGATGGACTGCAGGCCCCAGCGCTCCGCCAGCGGGGCCAGGTCTTCGCGCATGGCCCACTCGTCTGGGCGGTCGCTGGTGTCATGCCGGCGGCTGGCCCCTTTGAGGATCATGCAGCCGGTGTTATCGCCGATCCGGGCGATCTCGGCGACTTCTTCCGCTGTGAGCGGATTGTGCGCTGGCAGGGCGGCAAGGTCACGGATCTGGTCTTCGATAGGGCGTTGGCCATCGCCAGCTTCCTGGATAAAGGTCGGCACCACGCTTTCCACCGGGCCATGGGCCAGATTCCAAAGACTGGCGAATTGCAGGAGAGTCAGGCCATGCTTTTCCGCGATGGGGCGCATGCGTTCGATTTTCTCCAAACCGCGCTCGACCCAGCCCGCCGGACGGTAGGCGCGGTGGTCGCCGGGGCGGAATTGGTGGCCCGGCCGGATGTCGCCGTGGAACAGCCCGCCGTAGTCCACCACGCGGGTGAGGACCTTGACGCCGAATTCATCCGCCGCCGGCAACACCAGCGATCCGGGCCAGGGCTCCAGGGGATTGAGGATGATCATGGCCCAATCGATCAGTTCACAGTATTTCTCAAAACACTGGATCAGATCGTAGGTAAATCCATTGGCCGGGCCGGGAGCGATGCCGAGTTGTTTGGTCAGGCCCTTGTCCTTCAGGCGGCGCATCGCCTCCCAGACGGCGTCGCTGGTGTAGCCGCGCTCGTCAGGATTGTGCAGCATGATGAGGTCGAAGTGTCCGCTGCCACAGCGTTCGAGGGATTTTTCCGCACAGTGCTGCAGGAAATCCGCATAGCCCTCCGGACCCCGCAGGGAAGGGTCCGTAAAGCGCGGGTAGCCTTTCGAGCCATCGCGCTGGCCTTCGTAAAAGTCGTGCCCCAGCGTGCCCACCAGGGAATAAGTGCTGCGCTCAATGCCTTTCAGGGCAGTGCCCAGCATTTCATCGGCCTTGCCCGCGCCATAGACATCGGCGGACATAAAGGTGCGGATGCCGGACTGGTAAGCCAGTTGGATCGCCTGGATGAAGCGCTCCTCTTCCAGGACTTCGCCAAAGTGCATAAAACGTCCACCACTCCAGGTGCCATAAACAGTGCGGGTCAGATCCATAATCAGTCAGGGGGGTAAGCGGGCGGCGGCATGCCGGCCCTCATCTTCCATCATCACCATACGTGGCGGGCACCGCAAGCGTTTCAGAGCCGCATGACCTCCCTGGTCGCTATTGTATTGCAGCTCAAAGTAAAAACCGCCCATCAGCTTCTCCCCTGGCCAGTGGGACAAACTCCCAGGCGAACGCGCCGCCCATCCATTTTGCACCCTGATCAGCAACTGCCACAGGTTGGCCCCGATGCCCAGTCCTGCCTGACCGATCCGTTCACCCGCCTCCCGGCTCCTGCCCAAACCACCAAAACGCTCAAAGCCCTGTGTCGCGGTTTCCCCAGGATTTGGGATTAGTTAGATTTCCACCTGCTGGCCGAGTTCGATGACCCGGCCGACGGGGATTTGGAAGAAGGTGGCGGGTTGCTGGGCGAGGCGGCTGGCCATGGCAAAGAGGTGCTCGCGCCAGCGGGCCATGCCGGGATTGGCGCTGGGCAGGATGATTTCGCGGCCGATGAAGAAGGTGGCGCGGTCGGGGTCGACTTCGAGCCCGTGGGAGGCACAGAGGCGCATGAAGCGGGGGACGTGCGGCTTTTGCATGAAGCCAAAACGGCCGGTGACGCGCCAGAAGCCGTGGCCGAGGGACTCGACTTCGACGCGCTTGCTGGGGGGCACCCAGGGGTCGTCCTGCACTTCCAATGTGAGGAAAATGACGCGCTGGTGGATGGCACCGTAGTGCTTCAGACTGTGCAGCAGGGCCACGGGGGAGCGTCCCCGGGTGCTGGTCAGAAAGATGGCGGTGCCGGGCACGCTGACCGGAGGGCGGCGGAGCAGGCTTTCGACGAGAAGATCCTGGGAAATGGCGGAGGATTCCAGCCGGTCGCGCACGAGGCGCCGGCCGGTGGCCCAGGTGGTCATGAGGACGAAGAGGATGGAACCCGCTGCGATGGGGAACCAGCCGCCGTGGAAGAATTTGGTGAGGTTGGCGCTGAGGAAGCCGAGTTCGATCAGGCCAAAGACGGTGCAGAGGAAGAGAGCTTTGAGGGCGGGCCAGTGCCAGAGGTGGCGGGCGACGAAGTAGAAGAGCACCGTGGTGATGAACATCGTCATGGTGACGGCGACGCCATAGGCGGCGGCCAGGTTGGACGAGGTGCGGAAGGCGAAGACGAGGGCCAGGCAGGCGAACATCAGCATCCAGTTGACCAGGGGAATGTAGATCTGGCCCCGGGCATGCTCGGAGGTGTGGCGGATGCTGAGGCGGGGCAGGTAGCCCAGTTGGACAGCGCTGAGCGTCAGGGAATAGGTGCCGGTGATGAGGGCTTGTGAAGCAATGACGGTGGCGGCGGTGGCCAGCAGCACGAGGGGCAGCGTGGCCCATTGGGGAGCCATTTGGAACAACGGGGAGATGGCAGCCCCGGGATTTTTCAAAAGCAGGGCTCCCTGACCGAGGTAGTTGAGGGCCAGGGAGGGAAAGACGAGGATGAACCAGGCGCGGCGGATGGGGCTTTTCCCAAAGTGCCCCATATCGGCATAGAGGGCCTCTCCCCCGGTCACCGCGAGGAAAACGCTGCCAAGAATAACAAAGGCGGCGTGGCCTCCGTGCCTGAGGAAATGCCATCCGTGCAGGGGATTGAAAGCCTGGAGAATCTCCGGTCCCTGAATGAGTTGGGAAAAACCAAGCACACCAAGGCAAGTAAACCAAATGGCCGTGAGCGGGCCAAAGAAGCGCCCTACCTTGTCCGTGCCGAGGAACTGCACCGAGAAGAGCCCGATCAGGATGACGGCGGTGATGCCCATGGTGAGCCATTCCTGGTGTTGCTCCCAAAGCAGGGCGGCGGCGGCATCCGCCGGGGCCTGGCCCATCAGCCCGTTATCCTTGAGGCCTTCGATCGCGCTGAGCACGGAAATGGCGGGGGTGATGATACCATCACCAAAGAGCAGGGCGGCCCCAAACAGGCCGAGGATAATAATCACCCGCCGGCGCCGGGACTCCACCATGCCCTGGGCGGCCAACACCATGAGGGAGAGCACGCCGCCTTCGCCTTTGTTATCGGCGCGGAGGATGTAGACGAGATATTTGACGCAAATCAGCAGGATGAGGGACCAGAGAATCAGGGAGACGACGCCGAGGACGTGGCCTTCCGTGACGGCCATGTGGTGGTGACTGGCGGGGCTGAAACATTCCTTCAGAGTATAAATCGGGCTGGTGCCGATGTCGCCGAAAACCACGCCAAGGGCAGCGATGACCAGGGTGGTGGTGGAGAGCTTGTGAAGGCCGTGATGCTGGCCACTACTGTGAGGTTCGCTGGGGGTCTCACCTGATCCGGAGGGTTCCGTGCCAGGAGCCGGGGCGTCGCTGTTGTCTGTCATATGCCCCGCATCCTTCCCTGCATCGGAAGGGGACGCCAGTGGAAAAAAAGAGGGATAGCAGGGGGTTTTGGGAAGGCGGGGCAGGTGGGGAAAAATGGCCAGGATTGGCCAGGGGGGAGGCTCAGGCGGAGGGCGTGGGGGCCTGCTGCAGCTGCTTTTCCATGGCGGCGGCCTGCTCCGGAGTATCGATGCCGGGGCTGTCGTGCGGGGTGATAACGCAGTGGATGCTTGCACCATTTTCCAGGGCGCGGAGCTGCTCCAGGCCTTCGGTGAGTTCGAGCGGGGAGGGCGGCCAGGCCACAAATTGCCGGAGGAAGGCCTGACTGTAGCCATAAATTCCCATGTGCCGGTAGAGGGGGAATCCTGGCTGGGAAGCTCTTTGATAGGGCAGGGGGCTGCGGCTGAAGTAGAGGGCACGGCCGGTGACGTCGAGGACGGCCTTCACGACATTGGGATCCTGTTGAAGCGCAGGGTCGTGGAGGGGATGCACGGCGGTGATCATGTGAATGGCGGGGTCTGCGGCGAGGCGCATCGCGAGTTCGCCGATCAGGGCAGGGGAGATGAGGGGTTCGTCGCCTTGGACGTTGATGAGATGCGTGGCCTCCGGGACAAAGGCGGCGGCTTCGGCGAGACGGTCTGTGCCACTGGGATGGTCCGGAGAGGTCAGGACGGCTTCCGCGCCAAAGGCGGCGGCGGCA
>Ga0114967_10002913_pt1 | contig 14208 bp, 29 predicted proteins | sample M_130628_MF_Meta_FD_92639 | JGI IMG/M metagenome (GOLD analysis project Ga0114967, IMG submission 92639) | Freshwater microbial communities from Lake Montjoie, Canada to study carbon cycling - M_130628_MF_MetaG | ecosystem: Environmental > Aquatic > Freshwater > Lake | place: Lake Montjoie... | reverse complement strand
GGGGAAACTGCTGACCTTGTTCGTAGCACTGAAGAATACGCATTAGATAGTGCTTGTTGGGAATATGCTATTGATAAGAAGTTAAATGTAATGGCTGATAAAAGAGATTTCGTTACTATCACTAAAAGAATTAATGGTGGAACAATAGGACTTGCTGAAAGAGAAAAGTATTATAAACTATCACAAGATAATTTAGCATAATGCAATTAGGTATTAAGGAAACAATTAAGAATGGTAACGGTAATACAATTATTTACACAGCTCTAATTGCTGCTGCTATTGCTAATAGTTTGCCAACACCGTTTGATGCTATTTATTTTAATCGGGTTAATAAATTAAGGCAACAATATGACACGAAAGAAATATCTGCCGAAAAATTAAATTGGCATATAGCAGGTGAATATTACTTATGGACTGCACTTTGGTATGGTGCTCTATTTGCAGGGGTTTATGCAGTAGGCGGTACTTATAAAAACAACGTAAGGGCTCTTTTTGCTTTAGTTGGGGCAGGTGTGGTAATAGGTTCGGTACAAAAAAATATACAAAAAGACAAAGAAGTAGAAAAACTAAAAATGGGTAAATAGATGTATTACATAGCATATTTAGAGAGAGGAAGTGGTTATGAGGTTAAAATTAAAAAGGTAGAAACTATAAATGAACTAAATGATTTTGTAATTACGTGTAGTAACTATTTGGCAGTTAAGCAAAACAATGACGGTAAATATATAATGCTTAAAAAAGGGTTGTATAAAAGTTTTGTTATTGTCGAAATTATTTTAATAACTTTGGTGGGAGTAGGTATTTATTTACTAATTAAAAAATAAAAAATGGAAAAGAAAAATGTATTAGGTAAAGTAATTGGGATTGGTATAACCCTTTTAGCACTTTACGGGGCTGCTTACTTTATATCTAAGGGGTGGCAAAAAGGTCAAGAAAAAACAAAGTAAAACATAAAAAATGGCAGAAGCAATAGCAACGGGAGTAGAAACTCCTACACCAATACAAGCACCACAACCAATAGCTGCACCGCCAACGGCGATAGCTACTGCACCACAAGTTATGGAAACGAGTGGAAGCAAAGGTGGTTTCTTTAGTGGCTTAGATTGGGTGGAAGTTGGTTTTGGTATTTTAGGGGCAACAGCACTTTATTTTGTAATTTACTATTACAAAAATAAAACGGTGTTTGAAAAAACGGAGAAATCGCAATTACAACAACAAATTGATTCATTAAAGACACAACTAAAGGATTTAGAAAAAGGAAATAATACAGAAAATTATGTTGGAGGATTCTAAACTCGGTTACGGCAACCCTAACCAATACGACTTACATTTATTAAAGCAAGAAACTTTTTTGGATTCTATACAATCCGAGCTTATAGATTTTTTCCCTCCCGACAACGATAGCCCCGAAACGGCTGCGGAGTTACAACAAATAATTCAGGGGGTAAACTCAATATTAGATAATGAAGAACTTGTTCGTAGGTATAGTATCTATGATGCTAAACTTACGGAGTACATAACTAATGTTTTGGCAACACAAATGCCAAACGAAGAAGATAATATTAAGGCATTAATTAAAGATATATTGGAGGACATAAACCCTCTCTTAGCAAAACTAAAGTTTAAAGTACAACGCCCACGACCGTATCAATTGGCGTACATTAAAAAACTGTTTTTGTACCCAATACCTACATTTTTTTCAAGCACTCCATCTTTCCCATCGGGACACGCTTATCAATCAAAAATAATTTGTGAAGTGTTAGGTAATTTATACCCTAAGTTTCACACGCAATTGACACACTTATATAATGACATTTCGTACTCCCGTTTGTATATGGGCGTACATTACGATTCGGATATAAAAGCAGGTTTGTTTTTAGCCGAAAAGGTATTATTAAACAAAGAATTTAAAACAAAGTACAAAATATAAATGCAACAAAAACGTATAGGTATAGACCCCGATTTAAAAAAATCAGGGTTTGCAATGATAGATGTTATACCGTTTGTAGCCCCTGCGGTAAGCGTTGTTTGTACTATGGATTTTTTTGAACTTATAGAAGTTCTAACTATACAAAAAAATTTTTGTTTAAATAAAGGCATTAAATATATAATTTTTATTGAGGCAGGTTGGCTTAATAAAAAAAGCAATTACCACGCAGCATTCAACAAAGAGATAGCAGGGCGTATAGGTAAAAACGTAGGGGAAAATCACGCAGTAGGTAAGTTGTTAGAAGAGTATTGTATAAGGGAAAAAATTGATTATAAGTTGGTAAGACCTACAACAAAAAAATGGGATGCAGAACTTTTTAAAAAAATAACTAAATACAATAAAAGGACAAACAGCGAGATGCGTGATGCAGTTCGAGCTGCTTGGCTATAAACTACTACAAAATGGAAAAAGAATTAATGTCTGAAATTTTTACTTGTGTTGCATCGTTAGGTGTTGATGGCACTATGGATGCACTAAACGAGGGCAAAAAAATAATTGAAAGTAAAAGACATTTAGAAAACTTTGACGACAAAGTTGCTTTAGTTTTATCTAAGGTATCCGAGCTTACCAACCAACCTTTACACATTATAATTAATGGTACGGAAAAAACCGATGAGAGGAAAACCGCAATAGCGTTGTCGGTTTATTTTATTAAGGAAATAACCGATTTATCTTATCGGGAGATAAAATTAATACTTAACAAAGACGAGTCGACTTTAAGTAGGTATTTCTTTTTTGCAGTAGAAATAATAAAAAAGAGTAAGCACAAAACAGAGTTTGATAAAATATTTATAGAAAAATACAACGAAATACAATTAGCATTAATAAACTAAAAATTAAAACAATGGCAGAATTAGAAGAATTTAACATTTTGGATGAAGCAGTAAATGAAAAAAGTTACTCAAAAGCAAACGTACAACTAAGCCAATCGGAGCTTAACTCCCCTTTGGGTGAGCCGACCTTTAGCCCACCACCTTCATCGGATGATGATTTTAAGCAAAAGGAAAGTGCTGAGCAAATAAAAGCAAAGAAAAACCCCGAGCCCTTTAACCCCGAAATGAAGTATATCCCTAAAAAGGAACAAACAATGGCAGCCGAGCAAATGGCTGATATGATTTTAATAGGTTACGGTAAGTTGCACGATTTAGCAAACAAAGGTTTAGAGGTTAGCCCTAAAAAGCTAAACGATATGCAGAAAAAAGGTTTAATTGACCTTAATGCAATGGTGCAATATGATATTGGCGTTGAAATACCTGCACGGGACTTTTTCAAAGAGTACAACGACCAAATGAAAGGTTTTTTTAAGGTTGAGCAAGAGTGGATAGATGATGTAAAGCCCGTATTAGTTAGGGTGTTGGCTAAAAAAGGGATAGGTATGACGGATGAAAATTACCTATTATTTAGATTGGCTGAGGATGCAGGTACTAAGGCGTTTATGTTTATACAACAAAAAAGACAAATTGGTGCTATGTTAAAACAAATTGGCGAAAGCACAACATCGGAGTATGCAAACCCAGCACCACCACCACCACCACCACAACAACAACCAGAACAACAAGAGCAAGAAGTAAGATTCGAGCCTAAGTTTGAGGGAGATGTGGAAATAATTGAAGAAACAAACGATAACGATGCTCCCATATTACCAAATACTATTGTAATACCAAAAAGGGATAGTGGTAATGGTAGTGGTAAAAGAGGTAGAAAACCAAAAGAACAAAAAGATTAACTAAAATGGCAAGAGAACCAAAACTTATAGTAGTTGTAGGTAAAAAAGGTGGGGGCAAGACTTATAAAACGGAAAGGATTATACAACAATATGTTGTTGGTAATCCCGTTAAAGGCGTTCCTCCACGCCGTGCTTTAATTTTGGATGTCAACGATGAGTTTTCAAAAGTAAAAGCACTTAACTTAACCGATGTTGCTAAGTTTTCTGCCCACCCAATTATAGAAGCAAGGCGTATAAGACCGTTTCACCCAAACGGTAAAAAAATGACTTTGGATGATATTTCACAAACATTGTTTTATATACTTGAGCATTATAGGGAAGGCTTACTACTTATTGAGGATATTAATAAGTACATAGCCGATACGATGCCAAACGATTTAGTTGGTGCTATATGTACAAATAGACACATTGGCGTTGATATTATTTTGCACTACCAATCAATAGGGCGTATAACAACAAAGGTGTGGCAAAACCTTAATGTAATTAGGTTTCATAAAATAACGGATAGTGTAGGTAAGCATCAGCATAAATACGAGGATAAAGTTGAGTATTTATCTTTAGCAGAAATAATGGTAAATAATGAGTACGCAAAAGGTAATATATACTTCCACCTTTACGTAGATGTTGATAGGGAAAAAGTATTAGGTGATTATACCGATGAGGTTTATGAAAACGCCGTTAATGATTACATTTCAAAGAAATACACTAAGCTAATTAACCCACTATTGCAGGAGAGGGATGCAAACGGTAAAAAATTGTATAATAGCCAAACAGCTTATGGTATGGTAAAGGATAGGTTGATGGCTTATAAGAAGTAGAGCAACGCCTTTAGGGGCGTTTTTTTTGTAATTAGGTATTGTTTATTGTTAATGCAAAAATATTGTAGTAAATACAATGATTTGCGTTGCATAACAATACCTTTTTTATTTACACTACATTAATTATTGTAAGTAAGTTTGGGGTGTAAATGGTTCGTGTGTACGAATCTTTTATAAAACAAAAGACAAAAAAAATGACACCTCAAGTAAAATCCTTTTTAATGGGAGCAGCAACTGTTATAGTTGGTATTGCGTTTTATGATTTTATTTTAAAACCACAAGTTTTAAAATTAACAACAACCAAACCACCTACAACAAAATAAAAAAACAATTTTTTCAAATTTAAAATTCAATAACAATGTCATTCGTAAAAAACTATATCTCTGATGCGAGAAGCTATGCAAGAGATAATTACCGCAACTATGCAGGTTACAATGCAAGTGGTTTACGCAACAATATGCGTCAAACAAGTTTTGGAGCAAACGGAGCAGGTGCTTCTAATCCAAACACTCAATCACAGCCGTACATCATTACTATTAGTAATGCAAGTGCTTCTGTAGTTACTAACTTTGATATTTTAGGTGCTTATCAGTACTTACAAAATACAGGGTTTAGCAATGGTACTTTGACTATTAGTGGTATCCAAATTAGTTCTAACATTACGAACGTAAACTACCAACAGTTCTTGTATCAATCAATGATGCAGCCGTTCCAAGTTGGTTTAACTTACATTCAAAGTGTTTCAGGTAGCTCAAGCCAAATCGTTCAATCTTTGACTTTAAATACTCAAGATGCGAATGGTAACCAAGCTATCCGTACGTTAGTACCTACTTTTGACCCTTACCAAAACTTATCAACTGTTGTTGCTTTACAACAAGCATACAGCATTGATGGTTTCACTAAGTTGACAATTTCTCAGGTATTGGCAAGTGCTGTATTCCAAATTCAGTTCTACCCTGCAGTAAACGTGAATCCTGCTAACCCATTAGCTGGAAGCCCTGTTACTCAGCCGTACAGTCAACCTTACGTAGTTAAGGCTTTACAATAATAGTATAGGCAAACCAAAAATAAAAAGGGGCTAAGGACTTATTGACCTCAGCCCCTTTTGTTTTAAAACGTATTTTTATGAATATTTATTACTATATAGCACTTTCAAATCCTGATGCTTGTTTCAACTTTTGTAATACTTATGGGTACGTTAATGCTCCCATAAATTCAATAGAAGAATTAGCCACTTGTTGCCAAGAGGTTGTTGCGGCGGAAGGCGAAGATGCTTTTAGAGATTTACTAAAATTACACCCCGATAAAGGTGTTATAATCGAATCATTTAGTGGCAAATCGGTTATGTTAGGGTACGATGGCAATATGTCAGCTCCTATGCCATACCAACCACCTTACAAAAAAGATTGCGATTGTAATTGCGACAAAAAAAATATTAATGCTGACGGAGGTAATACCAATGTTAGTAGTGGTGCAACATCACAACAAACGGGTCTATTTATTGTAGCTGCAGCGTTGTTATTATCTGTGGCAATCATTACAAGAAAATAAAACTATGGAAAGCAATATAAATAGTGTAAGAAACTTATTGGTTAGTGTGGTTAATAAAAGTAAAACCGAGTTAGTAGATATACTCAATAAAACGGGTATCCCTACAAGCATACACGACACTAAAGCCAAAGTACAAGAAAATGTAATTAAAGGCATTGCAATAAGCAATAAATTTAAAAACAAATTAGTTCGGTTTTTATCCGAGAACCACGTTACCGATATAAAAAATGCGGTATTAGGTGGGAAAAAAATGAATTTTGCATCGCAACCGATGTATATGTATAGCTTAACTATTGACGATTCTTCGCCTTCACAATTAGGCGACCCGTTTTTAGGAAGCAGGTTTTCTTCTAACCCTGAATATAATAGCACTTTTGGTAATGCATCATCCGTGCAAAGTTATAGCCAACCCGAAGTTGTTAAAGCACTTGGCTTTATAAATGCCGATGGTAGTACAAATAAAGAGGGTGTTTTAGATTGGCTAAATAAAGCCTTGGGTATTTATGGGGAGTATGTTAAAATTGAAGGCAAAGATGAAGCCGAAAAGTTAGCAGCTTTACAAGCAGAGTTAGATTTAGAAAAGAAAAACAAAAAGAAATCTTGGATTGTACCTACACTTTTAACCGCAGTAATAGTAGGTACTTTAGTTTACTTATACGCTAAAAAGCAAAAATAATGTACGCAAAAGATTTATTGAAAAAGAACGTAACGGGGACAACCAAAAGCGATGTAATGAAAGAGATTACAACGGGTACTTTTGTTGGGGCTTCTATTGGCGTAGGTATTGGCTTATACTTAGCTTATAAAAGGAAAAAAAGCTATTTGCTTTATTCTTTTATTGGTTTATTAGCAGGTGGCGTAGTTACACGAGTTTTTATCGCACCAAAAAAAGATAAAAATGGATAAGAAAAAAGTAATTATAGTAAGCGTAGGCGTGGTATTATTAGCGGTATTAGGTTATTTTGGTTACAAATACTATAAAGAGTATAAAAATCAACCAACCTCAAATACTTCAGAAAACGAACAAACACAAACAAACGAAAGCCCTGAAGTTGAAGCTATGATTAGTAAAATTAAAGCGGATTCAAGTTGGTATGCTATGGTAGTACAAAAAGCAAAAGACAACAATATTTCAACAAAACAACAATTAATAAACGATGCTAAATGGGTGGTTGCACATCCAAATGGCTAAAAATTAAAAACTATGGAAACAGGCACAAAAGTAGCATTATGGGTAGGCGGTATAGCGGTTTTAGGTGGTTTGGGTTATGTAATTTATAAAGTTGCAAATCCTAAAAAAACAACAACTCCTCCAACAACCCCGAGACCAACTCCAACGGGTGGTGGCGGTACTCCTCCAACTGGTGGTGGAAATCAAGGTGGCGGTGGTGGTGGTTTTAATGTAAACGCAACCGTAGATGTAAACGATATTTTTAAAACCATCGGTGGATGGTTTGGTGGTGGTAAAAAAGGAAAATCTGATGAAGACACTTATTGGGAAGATTATTGTAGTAGCAACGCAGGTTTAGTAGACTTCGAAAACTGTGGGTAATATAAAAACCATTTACAAATTTTATAACATAAAATATGTCAAACAAAAAAACCATTATTTACATCTCGGCTGCTATTTTAATAGTAGGTGTTGCAGTATATTCAAGGATTAAATATTTGAACAAAAAAAGGGATTCCGAAAATACAAACGAAGAAATAGAACCTTTATTCCGAATAGATACGGTTTTGGAAGGGAATACACCCGATGATTTTAATGTTCAATTTACTTTTGGCGATACTGCAACGGGTTATAACACATACGGAAAACAAAAAAATGTTAAGCCATACACAAACAAAAAAAGTATATACACGCTACAAATCGACACATACATAGAGGCTCAAGAAGTAAGGTTCGATTTATACAAAAATAATAAGTTTTTGAAAACATTAAAAAGTTTTTATATTCCATAAAAATTCAAACAATAACTCAACAATTAAAATTTAAAAAAATGATGAAAGCAGGAAAAGTAACAGCAGTACTCACATCAGGTGGTGCTATTTATGGTATCTATATGGGTACTAAAGGTGCAAAAGGTTTTTGGCAAACTGCAGGTATGGCTCTATTATTTAGCTTTGCAGGTGCAGCTATCGGTACGGTTTATGAAACTGTAACCGCAAAAGATGAGGAAGAAACTAAAAAATCTTTCACTGATACAACTCAAAAGAGAGCCTATGCAACGGGTATGAAAAACTTAACTTCTGACGATAGTGCAAGAGGTATGAGTTTTAGAGCAGACGGTGGCGGAAGACCTTGTTACAAAGGTTCTAACATCGCTTTAAGAAATTCAAACCCTTGCTAATTATTAGCTAATTTTATATAACTTTGGGGGGTACATAAAACCCCCTTTAAAAGTTTATTAAAATGGAAGAACAAAAGTTATCCGCCAATCAAAGGTGGAAAAAAAGTGGTACATCGTTGCCATTTAAGGATTGGTTAAAAAGAGAAGATGATAAAAAAAGGTCGGCACAATCCGATGTTAATTTTATTCCATTTTCAGCAGCAGGTACAAAACCCGATGCCGTTGTTTTTAGTGCCAATGGTGATGTTAAAATACAGGAAGATAAAACTAAAGTTTTTGGTATTAATAAAACTATTTTAATAGTATCGGGGTTGCTTATTGTAGGTAGTTTGTCCTTTTACCTCTATAAAAAAATTAAATCCAAAAAATGACATATAGAGTAAACACAAATTATACCGAATGTTGTTTAGTTGTAAAACTTAAAACAAACTCTGCGGAACAAATTTGTATCATAGCTGAGGATGCCGACCAAGATAACACGATGTACACCAATAGGGTTGCTACTGTTAAAGGCGATGATTGTTTTTATGTAAACATACCTGTTTGCGGTAAAACAACCGTATTGCACGTATTCAACAAGAAGTATGGTAATTTAGGTAATGGTTTAGATAATACGTTTTATGTTAAAGACGTGAGTATAATGCCATTAGATAAATCATTGCATAGAATTGATTACGCTAACCCGTATATGAAATCGTTTATCAATTTTGCAACGAGGTTTTCGTTTAATGCTGGGTGGTTGAAAGAGGGTTCGTATGTAAGTGATGATAAAGTTTTTGAGATTGATTACCCAGAAGATATTTTAGAAGAAAATGGTTCTGTTTCGCCAACTCCTGCACGTATAGAAATAAACACAGGCTTAATAGAACTTTCACGTAGTAAATATGTACCAATGACCATACCAAACCGTATGGCTATTTTGTTACACGAGTTTAGCCACATATTTGTTAATGAAAATATGGATGATGAGGTTGAAGCTGACCTTAATGCCTTAAATATATACTTATCACTCGGCTACCCACGTATTGAAGCATTTGAGGTTTTTACACAAACATTTATAGATACGCCGAGCGACGAAAACAAAGAGAGATTTGATTATTTAAAAAACTTTATCGATGCGTTCGATGATAACAAAGTAAATTTTTTATATGAATAAAAACATCAAAAACGGATTATTAGTAGTAGGGATTGCGGCGCTTATTTATGTGTTATTAACAAGCAGTAAATCAGTACCTAAACTATCTCAAATATCTGACGAAGAAAAATTAAATTTGTTTGAACAAGCAAGAGGTTATAGAGGTGGTGCTGCACCATCCCGAGAAATGTTACAAGAATTTCAGCAGAGAGCAACACAATCTCAATTAAAAATTGATGAACTGAAGTTAAGAAGCGAATTTGAAGCATATTTAAAATCAAAAGAAAACGAACCATTACCACAATAAAAAATTAAAAATTATGGATAAGAAATTAATTTTAGGTATTGGCGTTGCGGTTGTTATTGTTTTATGGTATAACCATACTCAAAAACAAAAAAAACAAAGTGGTACAACAGGTAATGACGAGAAAAAAGAATTGGAAAAGTTGGTAGCAAAGGATTTAGATGATGCAATAAACTTAATTCCTGTTACAATTAATAACGAGGGGCGAGGTAATACATTGAAGAAATTTGCTAAAGTTATAAAAAACGGGGATTTAACTTTAGAAGAAGTTAAAACAGTAAAAGCAGAGTTTGATGCCGAAAATGGAAAAACGGTTTTGGGGGAGGAACAGAGGGCTAAGTTGATGCAAGATTTAAAAGGTATTTTGGTTAAATATAAATTAGATTCAAACTAAAAAAATTAAAAATTGTGGATAAGAAATTAATTTTAGGTATTGGCATATTAGTATTAGCTGGTTTTGGCTATTTGTATGTAACAAACCAAGAGAAAAACAAAAAAACAAAAGCTGAGGCGGATGAAAAAGCACAAGCAAATTTGAAAGCTATTTCCGATGCTGCAGAAAAGAAAAGGCAAGATGATTTGGCTCGTATGAATGACCCACAAAGGAAAAAGTTGTACGATGAAATTTATTTAGCACTTGTTGAACAGTACAAAAAGATGCAAGATTATATGAAAGCAAATCAATCTAATTATGGTGGGCAGTGGAATTTAGGTATGGGTAATATGAACGATGTTAATCGTGCTGCTAATACAGATTATACTTGTTTAACAGATGAATTAAATAAAATGTCTACTCAGCAATTAGGTTTAGCTTTAAAAGTGACTAAGATGAAAAGCGAAGGAGAATCTGGTATAGTTAATGACCCATTTTTATTTAGGGAAATACAAGATTTTATAACACAATTTCCGAAAATAGGTGCTGACCATCCTTGTGATTATGGGAAACCAAAAGAAGCTAAGAGTCTATATGAAAAAACTCCTTATGTAGGTAAATCAACTAAAAATGTGTAGTTTATAAAATATAAAAAGTCTTATGAATAAGCAAACCGTAACATTTGTAGTAGTATTTGCAGCCTTAATTGGTGGTGGCTATTATTACTTAACTACAACTAAAAAACATTATGCAACTATAATTTTAAACACGGGAAATTATGGTAGCGGTATAGATATTTTATTATCTTTTGACAAACCATTTTTAAAAGAGTGGGCAAAAGCAGCAAAAGAAAAAAAGGCAATTTTTGTTTTCAATGGCAAAAATATTTCAACTAAAGGCGGTTCAACCGTAAAATAAAAAGTTATGGCACAAGGGAAAGTATTTTCTTATTATACACAATTACCCAATTGGGCAAAAGGTGTTGTTATCGTAGGTAGCTTAGGTGTTACTTATTTATTTGCAAGTCAAATAATAAAGATAATTAGAAAAGATGCTGATAAAAGAAAAGCAGAGGAAGGTTTAAAAGACACAAGGGAAGAACAAACTAAATTAGAAGAAGCAGGTGTGCTGAGAAGTTTTCCAAAAAGTACCTATAAGGGTTGGGCAGATAATATAGAGGAGCAATTTACTGGTTGTGATATGACAAGCCCAATTATCCCAAGTAATACGGTGGGTATCCCTTATATAAGTGGTTGGAGTGGTTCGGCGGTTACATTATACAACATATTAAACGAACTTAAAAACGATTTAGATTTTGTAGATTTAATTGATGCTTTTGGTAATAGAGAATATAATGATTGTATTTTTGGTACGGTAAAAGGTAATCTATACAAAGCTGTTTCAAATGAGTTGAATACCACAGAAATAAGAGGAATGAATGATACATTGAAAACTAAAGGTATTAAATACAAATTCTAAAACTATGAAAAAGTTAAAAATAAGCAAAGCAGGTACTTTATTAGGAACAGGGGCAGCGGTTGTTACAGGCTTAGTTGCTTTTAATAAAGGTGCAGGTATTGGCAAAACGGTTTTGTTTGCGGCTTTATTTGGCGTTGGTGGGGTTTTATTGGGTAATGCGGTTACAAAATTTTATGAGCAATAGGTTAGTTTCAAATATAGCATTATTTAGTGGCTTAGGTTTACTTACTTATGCTATTGTAAGCTATTCTAAAAGGCAAAAAAAATTATTAGAAAACTTTGATTACGAGATTGTTGGTGGTAAGCTCATAAACTTATCTTTTAAAGAAGTTGAAATAGAATTAACATATAGGTTTATCAACAATAGCGATTTAGAAGTAGTGGTAAAGGACTTTTACATAGACATATACATAAACGGTACAAATGTTGGTTTTTTAAGCATAACAGAGCCTTTTATAATAAAAGCAGGTGGCAATAACGAAGTGCCAATTAGGGCTACCATAACGCCCGACATTAACATAGGTAATATACTTAGTGTGTATGCAGTTGGTGGCGAAAATTATATGAATTATAGCATACAAACATTGGGTTATGCTAACATAAAAAGCTCTTTTATACAAACTAAAGTACCAATAGATTACACAGCAACTTTAGGTGATTTTATCAAATAATAATACTAACTTTGTTGTAAAATAGAAATTTATATGAGTATGGAATCATTGGCAATACGCCAAACAACAGAAATTATTTTTAAAGCGTGTAATAGACACGCAAAAGAACAAAAGTTGGATTTAGGTAAAGTGCAACTTGTTTTGGGTTTAGATTTAGTAGAGGTTAGGGATGAAGAGGGCGAGTTAGAGGGATACGCCCCAAATGTAAATTACACAATTTGTGAAAATTACACGCCCGTTAAAAAGATGACCTTTAAACAAGTTTTGGGAGCACCTGATTTTTTTAACAAAGAGGGTTTGGCAGTACCCGTTATTGCACAAAACTTAGTTAGGTACGCACAAGAGTATGATTTAGAGGCAAATGAAATAAAAGCTGTGTGCCTTAGTTATTTAGGTAAAAATAGTAAAGGCAAAGAAGAAGAGGCAATAAAAATTTATTTATATAAAAACACTGAGTTTCTGAAACAAACAACGGTAAAAGAGTTTATTAATTTGAGTCAGGAAGTAGGTGAGTAAAACTTTAAAGTATGAGATTTTGGACTTACACATTATCATCGGGTAGTTTAACAATAAGTGCTATCGATGGGGCAAACTTCCTTTCCCTACAAACTGATAGCACAAGTGGGCAGTGTACCGTTTTAGGTGGCATACCATTTAAAGGACTAAACCCACAAGCAGTAAGTATTACCGCAGGGCAAGGTGTAAATTTTGCAGCACTTAGCCCAGCATCTCCACTTGATGGGATAACAATTACTTGGGTTTCGGGCAATATAGATATAATTATTGGGTTTTAAATTTTAAAAACTTGAATGTATGAGTAGTTTTGGTACAAGAATGTCGGGTTTTTTGGGTAACCAAACAGTGATATGTTGTGGTGGTGGTGGTGGCACAGGTGTCGAGGTACTCGGTTCGGGTACTTGTTCTACTTATAGATGTCAAGTCGGTAATGTAAGCGTTGGCGAATATAGTGCATCATTGGGGGGTCAATTAAATTGTGCAGGTGGCGATTGTAGTGCGATAGTTGGTGGTCAATGCAATGTAGCAAGTGATATACACGCTTTTGTGGGTGCAGGGTGTTGTAATTTGGCTTCGGCTTGTCATAGTGTTGTAGTTGGTGGTCGCCAAAATTGTGCTACTTGTGGTTATTCATTTGTTGGTGCAGGTTTTTGTAATTTATCAAGTGGATGTGCAAGTTCTACAATAAGTGGTTCATACAATACAAGTTCGGGTTATTATAGTAATGTGTCGGGTGGTTATTTGAATACTGCTTCGGCTGATTATAGCGTTGTAGTAGGTGGTCATCAAAATATTGCAAGTGGATGCCACGCTTTTATTGGTGTGGGCGATTGCAACATAGCAACTGCATATCAATCAATAGTAGTAGGAGGGTGTGGTAATGTATCTTGTAATACTTTTTCATTCGTTGGTGGTGGGCAGCAAAATAATGCTTCGGGTAATAGGTCAACAATAAGTGGTGGTTATAATAACACTGCTTCAAATAGTTATGCAACAATTAGTGGTGGTAAAAGTAACACTGCTTCTAATTATGCTTCAACAGTGAGTGGAGGATATTGTAACAATGCATCGGGTTCTTTGTCATTCATTGGTGGTGGTGTGAACAACACTGCTTCGTGTAATTATGCAACAATAAGTGGAGGTAGTGGTAATACTGCTTCGGGATATATTTCAACAGTAAGTGGTGGTTTAAATAATAGTGCTTCGGGTGTTACTTCAAATATAGGTGGTGGTTTTCAAAATATTTCTTCGGGTAATCAATCAACAGTGAGTGGTGGTAAAAATAACACTGCTT
>Ga0114967_10002912_pt1 | contig 14208 bp, 17 predicted proteins | sample M_130628_MF_Meta_FD_92639 | JGI IMG/M metagenome (GOLD analysis project Ga0114967, IMG submission 92639) | Freshwater microbial communities from Lake Montjoie, Canada to study carbon cycling - M_130628_MF_MetaG | ecosystem: Environmental > Aquatic > Freshwater > Lake | place: Lake Montjoie... | reverse complement strand
GGTCGTGTACCCGCCCCCAAATGGATTGGCTTGAGTTCTAGCGGAACTTCCATCGCTGTAACGGGTCGTGTACCCGCCCCCAAATGGATTGGCTTGAGTTGTAGAATAATTTTGGGACCTACAGTTCTCAGAAAGAACCATACAAAAAACAAACAATCCTAATAAAGTTGCTGCAGGCTTATTGTTTAATTTCATGTATTTTCATTAATATGAATAATGGTGTTTAGCAATTCTTTTTTTAGGTATTAAAGCAGTACGCTGGTGGGGCGCTCGGTAGATTCTCGGTATCTCCCCGGTCAGGTTCCCGGCCTGGAATGGCCTCTTTTGACCTTAACCCCACTTTTACACCCCTTAAAACCCCCTTCCGCTCCAGTTATGGCGTTGTTTTGCGTTGTTTCTGGATTGTTATGGCGTTGACCGTGGATGACTGTGGTGGCTTATGGCGTTGACCATGGTGTTGACGGCCTATTGAACGTGGTTTTGACCGCTTAATTTAACCTCCCCCCAACCACGAACCTAATTAATGAAGGTATTTCCCTATCCAAACCCTGGCCTTTTCATACCAAACTCTCCAAACCGGCAGCTCCGGCTCCTCAACACCTGCTGCCGTGGGCACATCTAACTCAGATTCCTTGGCCGGCTGAACGTTAGCCACAACCGGCGCAACCGGGGCTTAAACAACCGCAGGGGTTTTAAGGGCAGTCCATTTGGCATGACCCTGCCTGGCAGATATAAGGTCCGAGAAAAATTCAATCGCACTTGCCTTCCTAACATAGGCGCGGCCTTTTTAGAGACTACGGATTAGATCTTCCCGTATTTGTCTAAATATTTTTTTATAAGCATCAATCGATGACTGACGGATGGCGGATTTCATAGAGAAGGCACCTCCCCAGAACATCTTTCCGCCCTGGGAAGCTCCCGTCCCGTGATAAGTCCGGTCCAAGAGGACACGTTTACCCGGTTCCATCTTTGAGATCACTACCCTAGTGGTGATCTTGGCGTGAAAGTCAGAAAAGTCGTACTGCACGATTGATAATTCGACGATAACTCGGGCAGTATCCGAGAACTCAGCAGGATAGGACGTTAGCAACGTGTAGGATTCAAACATTTGTGGGAATTCTATATCTGATACTTGTTTCAGCATTTCCCCAGGTTGGACCTCCCAATCGTTCACCACACCCGCCATTCCTGAATTGATAACTTCTTTGCTGGCCAAAGTTTGATTGTCGATCACCACTGCCACTCGGTGGGGATCACGAGTTCCTCCAATATCATAATGGGCATCCTGAAAGGCCACTTCGTGGGCGCACCCGTAGAATCCAAGACTCAATATCAAAGAGGAAATGACTCTCTTCATGGATGCAAAATGAGACGAGAATGCTGAATTAGCAAGAACTACATCGTCGCGAAAGAGGCCTCCTTGCAGTTTCAGGTCTAAGGGCGGCAAGTGGATTGATCGTGGCTTTGAACAGCCATTGAATATAGTTTTAACCACTATTCCACATTCAACTACGGACAACTGTCCCCAAAAATTGGGTGTATCCAAACCTTTTCGGCCATCATTTGATTCCAGAATTGCAACGGCCAGATTAGCACGGCGTCCCCTGCCGCATTTCAATCAGATCGGTTTTTGGAAGGCATTTTACTATTAAAACAATCCTCCAGCTCGGCCGATTCCGACAATACCCACAAGGATCCAGAAGGCGTTTAAAACGGAGTAGGCCAAATCTTTCTTTAGGACGGCGCACCACGTTAGGAGAGCCGCGTCCAAAGTATTAACGCACCATACCCACATAAACGGACTAGAAGGCCCAAGCCACCCCACCAGTGAGAAGCTACCTATCCGCATCAGGACGCCCGTCATTTCCAGAGTCTTTATGTTTCGAATAATCCACAAGTTCATACAACGGCCCCGATTCTATCCATGGGTTTATTGATTCCAGAAAAAAGGTAATCAGACATGCTTACGGAACTCGCCTCGAGTTTCGCTTCATCCAAAGCTCTCTGTATTTGCTCTTGATCCATTATAGTTCGACCCCGTTTATAAAGTAGATAGTCATTCCTTTCTTTAGCCGGAGTAAGATTCATAGTGACGAGATTCGCCCCTGCGCGAAGCGCTTTTACATAACTACCACGGCCGAGAAGGCTCATAGCGCTTACAGCCGGAATAATTCTTTCAGGCGAAGCTATGCGCAGAATAGCCAATGCATTTATAGTACTGTCGATTTCCGAAGGTTTTTCATTGGCGAATGGCGTTTCCTCCCCAGGTATAAAAGGACTTACACTGACGCCAGCCAAAGGGAGCTCGATAAGTATTTTGATTGTTTGAGCAATCATTTCCAGCGACTGGCCTGGCAAGCCCATAATCATTCCAGAACTCACTTTCCAGCCCGAATTGGCAAGCAGACGAATGGTCTCCAACCTTTCTTCATATGTTCCCGGGGCATGAAGTTCCCGATAATGAACCGAATCTCCTGTTTCGAGCTTGATAATATAATAAAAAGCCCCGGCATCTCTTAGCGCTTCATATTGAGATGCCGAAAGCGTTCCAAGCGATAAACTAACCCCCAGCTTAGTATGGGCACGGATATATCGGACTATCGGAATGACAATTTCGTCGATCACTTGCGGGTCTTCCCCTGCTTGAAGATTCAGATCCGTGACCATCGCGGGGAGGCCGATGTCAATCATCCGTATTATTTTATCTCTCTCGATTCGAAATCGGGTAAGGGCTCGGTTATCCCTGCGCATTCCGCAATAACTACAATTCTCACGACAATAATTGGAAACCTCAACCACTCCCCTTACAAAAGCAGTATTCCCAAAAATGCGGTCCCGTGTTTCTTGTCCTGCGTTTCGGAGTTGCTCAGCTTTTTCGCCGCGTATTTCCAGAAGTTGATTCGCGTCAATGTTCATCGAACCTGAGGAAAGTGGGGCCATTTGACCTCTGGTTCCGCTCAGGATGAGCGCCCCAAGGAAGGACGAACAAATTTCTCTTCGTGCCATCTTGGATACCAGGTCGTAAATTTAAAACCGGTCACGAAGAGTAACGCCGGGACGACCCACTGAAGGAGCTTGGAGACTTGACCGCAATGACCGGCCCAAACCAAGGAAAAACATATCCCTAAGAATAATAAACCCCAAAAGAGGGTTAAGATACGATTCACGATAATAAAATGGGGCATGACCCACATCTCAGGCGAAGAGCGCTCTTTGGCATAGGGCACGGTGAATGGCAGATTTACAAGGACGGACCCAAAAGCCATGCCAGCCAAAAGAGCAGGTATAACGAATGCACGCCAAGGCTCCATTTGCTTCTCGCCGAAAAAAATGATCCCGATGATCATTAGTCCAAATCCAATGCCCACAGTAACATCAGGGGCTTTCATTCTTTTCCAGACAGGACACCAGCAGAGCATTAGGCCACCCAATCCGGCAACCGCACCAAAGAGATGAAGCGAGATGAAAAAGAAAGCTGCGGCAAGAAGACAGGGCAACCCCGTCCGAAAACAGTCGTACTTCATCCACGCCCCTGCTGAGGCTTGATTGCTGTATACTCAGTAAAGACAGATAAAAGAACTTTGTGCTCGATCTCGTGGAAACCACATTTTGCAAGAGCTTTCATCACAACCTCTGAATCCACCATGTTATCCATCGTGTCCCAGTAGTACTGCATCAGATACTGCGCCGCCCGACTCCCCGTGAATAATCGCGTAAAGAACGGCAACACATGCTTGAAATAAACTCGAAAAGGAATCTGACCCAAGGAATGCCGGGGCTTTGTAACGTCTAATATGCAGATTTTTCCGCCCGGCTTAACGATCCGGAAATACTCGCGGAATGCACCCTCAAGATCATTAACATGACGAAGGGCAAAACCCATGGTGAGGAAGTCAAACTCCCCGTCTGGCAATGGAATATGCTCAGCTCCCGCCTGAATATGACGGCAGGCAAGTTGTTTTTTAGATTCGTTAAGCATTCCCAAGCTGGGCTCTACACAGGTAATTAAGTCAGGATTACCAACGATCCTTAAGGCCGCCCGGGCCGTCGGACCCGTTCCGGATGCTACATCGACAATTTTCATACCTTCCTTCAGCCCATGCCTCTGAAGTGCATCTTTACGGTACCACTCCCCCGAACCAAAGAACCCCCACCGGGCAATCCCTTCATAAAAAGGAGCAGCTGCATCAAAGGCTAAGCGAAGGAACCCTTGTTTATCTTCCAGCGATTTGTAATGAGGCTGAAGAACTGGGTGGGGCTTGGTTTCTGCTTTTTTCATTTAATTAACGTTTAGGTATCCTTTTTTAAAGTTCACGAATATAATTCTGCGTAACCATTTTTTAATTAAAACAGACAGAGCTGACTGCAGCGCTTGAGCCGGGGACTAACAGCTGAAATGCATTCCGCGGCCCACGGTAGTCATGAGCTTGAATCATTCCCCATGCAGTTGATGCTGTGAATGCCCCTCCCCAATCAGACGAAACCGTCTGAAGGCCCTTTGCCGAAACAACCTGATCCCGGATGTCCGGAGGCGTAATGTTGCCAGGCAACATAAACTCGGGTTCATCTTTTTTTATGAGAAGTACTTTTTCCCAGGCAGCGACTTGCTCCTTTTTTGAACGAAACGTTACTGAGGTATCAGAAATATCTATCGATCCATCAGAATCTTCTGCCGCTTTGCGCACCAAGACTGCACCCGCTCCCTCCGAGGCGACCAACCCCTTTCGAAACCACCCCGCACACTCATACGCATCAAGGGCCAATGCATCGAGCTCCTCTCCCGCAATCACAAGAACTACGTCGGCCGTTTTTCGAGCAATCCAAACCTGTGCGATTCGGAGGGCCTCTACCCAGGCTGTTTCATCCCCCACAACAGTATAACAGCCCCCACGAATTCCGAACAACGCGGCCAGATGGCTCACGGGAGAGTTGTATACAGTCTCGGGAAAAAGTGCCGGACTCGCAAAGTGTCTTCCCTGTGATAAAACTCCTGAAAAGAACTTCCTCGAATATATAATACTTCCGGTGCTGAGAGCACATACCAATCCCACGCGTTCTTCCTTCTTATGCCGGGAATCCAACGCCTGCTCTGCAGCTTCAGCCATGAAAACGGATATTGGACTAGTTCTTCTTAGTCTTGGCTCTGCCTTCCAGCGTGCGATTTTTGGATGACTGAGATCCACCTGCCTGACTGGCATTTTCTTGGAAGGCATGGAGAGAGTCTCCATGAACCCAGGAGAGCCCGGCTCTAGCTGACACAATGCTTTTACACCGATTCCCCCTGGGAACACTGCCCCAGTCCCTATGATTTCCAAAGAGGGCAGTTGCTGTTTCATGCGCTTAGAATCAGGGCCGCATTTGAACCCCCAAACCCTAGATTCGTTGTCATGACATGACTACCAACAGGGATCGTTGTCCCTGGCTGAACCAAAGAGGATGCCACTAAAGGCAAAGGATTGCCTCCTCCGACCTGGGGAGGTGGTTTTCCTTGCTGCGAGGCACGGAGTGCAATCACGGCCTCGATTGCTCCAGCTGCGCCTAGCGTGTGGCCAATCGCCCCTTTGGTCGAACTGAGGCAAAGACGACTCAAGGAAGGTCCAAAGACTTTTGCGTACACCTCAGCCTCCATTCCGTCATTCGCAGGGGTTCCGGTTCCATGCGCATTTAGGTAGGCAATTGAATCGGGAGTCGTGTCCGCAACCCGAAATGCCTCAGATATTGCCTGCATCAAAGCTGTTCCATCCGGGCTGGGTTGGGTCAGGTGATGTAGATCAGTAGCGTGTCCATAACCCAGCACTTTACCCAGAACTTTGGCTCCCCGTTGAAGTGCAACGCTTTCTTTCTCCAAAACAAAAAATGCCGCTCCCTCTCCAAGCATTAAACCATTCCGTTCCTGGTCAAACGGCCTGCAGGCTTCAGGGCTGAGCGCCTGAAGGCAGTCAAACCCAACAAAAATCAATTCCGTTAGGGCTTCATAGCCCCCTGCGATGACTCGATTCACCGCTCCCGAATGAATTAAATCGTATGCATGCCCGATCGCCGTAGCGCCACTGGCGCAGGCATTAGCAAAAATGGTGTGCGGACCATCCAAGCCAAGAAACTTTCGCATATCCAAAACTTGTTGCTGGGGCTGATAACCAGCTACATGCGAAAGTCGTCTACGTCGTCTGGAGGTTAGGACACAGCGAAGAAAAGCCTCCCCCCATTCCATCGCTCCTCCGGTGGTGCTAACGCTAATCGGTAGTTCTTTTTTATCCACGGATGACAGCCTTGACTGACTAATCGCTTCATCGGCGGCTTTCACCACCAGACGCGAAGCTCGGCTCATTCGACGCTGGTTGCGGCCAGCGGCTGGCAGCGGTACTTGTGCCCCATGGCGACATCGGCATCCATTCGTGTCAAAGAGAGTTATTGAATCCATGGATTTTTGACCACTCAACAGTTTTTCCCAGATCTCATCCACGCACAGCCCCAGCGATGCCACTGCACCCATCCCCGTGACGACCACAGCATCTTCCTTCTTCATCGCCTAATAAATCTCCAAAGAATGAGTTGATGCAGCCTCGGCACCATTTGAACCAATAGGGTAATATGACGCCGTACGAGAAGCCAATTGTCACGGAGGTATCGAAAATGCGAAACCCCGCCCGCCTCTTTGGTTGGATAGGTTACGGGAACAAGAACATTGATTGGAACAATCCCCTCCCAATACAGGCGCACCGCAATTTCCGTATCAAAGTCGAATCCCCTTCCCGAGTGGATTCTGTTCATGATTTCAAGTGTTTGCTTCACAGGATAAACGCGAAATCCAAAGAGGGAGTCCCTCACCCCACCCCATAGAGTTTCAATCTCGGCAAAGGTGTTCCCCCCAAGACGTCCGTAAACACGAAGTTTTGGAGCATCTTGAGCAAAGATCGGTACACCCAGAATAAAGGCATGAGGGTTTTTTTCGGCCAAATCAAAAAACTCCCTAATTTTATCAGCAGGATGTTGCCCGTCTGCATCCATGACCAACACTCTCGTGTAGCCCTCTTCGAGCGCTCGTCGCAGCCCGTCCAACACTGCCGCCCCCTTCCCACCGTTTTTCTTTCGCTCCAAGATTCTCACTCCGGGATGACCCGAAAAAATCCCAAGATCCTTAGCGCTCTCATCTGAACTGCCATCAAGAACAATCAAAACATACGGCCAGTGCGGAAGAATGGATGCCACGGTCTGACAGAGCGCCGCCCCGCTGTTATAACTGGGAATTAACACAACACTCTTGCCTCCTTCATAGTGGGCGTTTGAGGGTTTTGCGTATTTCACAATACACCCCTCATCATGTGTTCCACGCGATCGGTCAAACATCGGCTGCCGTCCCTGCAGTTTGGAATAATTTCACCAAGGTTTTCGAAGCGGTACCGCATAGGTATTCTTGGACTGGCACTGAAGAATGGGTGCCCTTTTCGCATAAAAGCCTCGTTAAATGAAGTCACCCGTATCACCACAAGAGGCACGCGGGCCTTGATAGCGATGTAGGCAAAACCCCTTTTAAGATTTTTTACCTGCACCCCTGTTGTTCGCGTGCCTTCAGGAAAGATCAAAAGGTTTTCCTCTCTTTGGATTCGGGCAATACATTCCCGCACCATCCGAAGCGCGTTGCCGTTATCCACGTAGCCTGCCTGCCGGGCAGTGACGGAAATCCAGAAACGCTCGAGATTTCCTGCCTTAGTTAGACAGAAAAGGTTCGGAATGATGGACATTAACAGCACCGCATCCAGATACGTCGGATGATTGGCCACCAAAACTAGCCCGCGCCTACCGCATTGTTGATCGATCCCCCCAAAATCAACATCGAGAATCCCCATCACTTCCAAAACTCTGACCCATAATCCAGCAAGCCTCCGTATAGCTTTTCTTGTGATATGCTCCCGCTGCCGCACCTCTAAAGGCAGCACGCCCATAAGAATTGAGAATCCCCATGCCATAAAACAACAACCTCCCCCTAGCCCGTAGGCAATAATCATGGCCACAAAAGAAAAGGCCTGCTTCTTCATGGTCTGCGGAGCAAGACAGGGGCGGACTTCTTTTCGCTCACCTGCCCGCTGCTTTCAGAAAGGATACCTTCCGATGTATCCGGAAATTGTGTTGCATCTTCGGCAAAAAGATATTCGCGTGTGTGAACCTCGTGAAACACCCAAAACGGAGGCACATCTACCAAAAAGCGGTATTGGATTCTTTTAGGTCCTAGCTCTCCATTGGGCAGAAGAGTCGATAAGAAGGTAAAGTCGATCTCACGCACTGTGACAAAAAACCACGCGACATCCACAGGCTTGGTCAAACGCCCCGTGTTTTTGATCAGGGAGAAATCGTTTTTGTCAATCCACAGAATTCCCTCAAGTTCGTTGGCGACTTTTTCCTCTCTTCCCTCGTAAGACTGCTCTCCTTTAGGACTAAAATGAATCTTATGGCAGAGGCGACCTTCCACTTCCTCGTCTGGCAATATTTCGAGGTTAAAGCGGGGCATTATTTTGAGGATCGAGAATGGCTCCTCCTTGGACACTTCGATCTCTCCGTTCGATAATCGGTGCGAATCATCGCCAGCGTAGTTCTTCGCGGGTTCATCACGGGTAATACGCCCAAATGTTTTTTTATCCACAAGTTCACCATCCTCGTTCAGGTCCTCGACAGTCTCCTCAATCCGGCAGAAGAGATGTTTTCTTCCTGATACAAGACTCTGGTCTTTATCGATCATTTTCTGGACTATGGATTCAGCATCTTCAGTCTGTATTGCACATAAACCCCCTGCAACACACAGACTCCATAGCAGAACTGGTGAATACCTATTCATCGCCACGTCTCATTCCCTTCATTCATTTGCCGTTTTATTTGATATGCCTAAACCGCCCTGCTCCTTTTTAATTGCTCGGAACACCCTTATCCTTGCATATTCGGTTCTAGGACTAAATACACTTTTCCCTGACTTTATGAATATTTTATGCCTGCCCAAGTAACGATTGATGATATGCGTAGATGCCTTATGGAGAATTGCATGCTCACTACCCCCCCGGAAATGATCCAATCTGACACCCCTCTTTTTGGGCCCAACAGCCTCGGACTGGACTCGATTGACGCCTTGCAGTTATCTCTGGCCATTGAAACCACCTTCCAGACACCAATTAAAGACCCCGAACTGGCCCGACAGATTTTAAGCACCCCGGGGAGTATCTGTGATTGGGTCAACAAACAAAGGTTCATGTAAATGAAAACAACCGAACTTTGGGACACCATTGTCATTGGGGGCGGGCCAGCGGGCAGCGCCAGCGCAGGTCTTTTGTCTAAGAAGGGACAACGGGTCTTGATCCTCGAAAAACAGTCTTTTCCCCGTTTTCACATTGGGGAATCACTTCTTCCTTACGGAAACGATGTATTGCATGAACTCGGCATTTGGGAGGATTTGAAATCCATGTCTTTCATGCGAAAGCTTGGTGCCGAGTTTGTTTTGGGCAATTCCGCAGGATCCCACCGCTTCTGGTTCGGCAAGAACCTACCCCAACAATATGCACAGACTTTTCAGGTCGAACGTGCAAAGTTCGACAAACTTCTCCTTGATAAAGCATGCAGCTTGGGAGCCCATCATCTGGAGAATGCGACCGTTGAAGATGTATTATTCAGGGACGACTCGGTAGAGGTCACTTATCTGCACCAGAATGAACGGCATCAAGCCAAGGCAAGGTACTGCGTCGACGCAAGTGGCCGAACTTCGGTGGTAGGGAGAAGCCTCCAACTCAAGAAGTCCGATTTGGGGATGCCTAAAAAGATCGCCGTGTTTTCCCATTTCCATCACGTTCACAGAAATGACGGCGAGGCCGTGGGACATATTACAATCGTGCGCATCCCCAATGGATGGTTTTGGCTGATTCCTCTCGATGCCGAGAAGACTTCTGTTGGCCTCGTTCAGATGTTGACCGACTTCAAGGCCCAAGATCTTACGCCGGAAGAAAGTTTCAATCGGACGGTGCAGACTCATGCCGAACTGCTTTTCCGCATGAGAAATGCCAAGAAGATCGCTCCTTTTTACACAGAGGCAGACTATACGTTCCGTCACAATCGGGCAGCCGGTCCGCGTTGGCTTCTGGCTGGTGATGCCGCCGGATTCATCGATCCGATTTTTTCCTCAGGGGTAATGGTCGCCCTACGCTCTGGTCGGCAAGCGGCCCATACGGTACTCGCGGCTGCTGTCAGGAATCGCCCGCTCTCGTGGTGGGAATGCCGCCGCTACACCCGCAAGTTCAAGCAGATGACGAATGTTTTTTATTTTATGATCCGGATGTTTTACGACCGGCATGCATTTGAGGTCTTCATGAACCCAAGCCCCCTGCTTCGACTTCCAGCAGCAGTTACTAACCTTGTCGCTGGAAACACGGATTTCTCCTGGTCTCTCTTTTGGAGGGTAAAGATATTTTTCCTTCTCTGCCGCTTGCAACGCTGGATCCCGATTTCTCCTTCCCTCAGTTACAAAAGTACGATTCCTTCAAGCCGGCTCCAGCCCTCTTTTTGAGGAATGTCCTCGTCATGCCATCTCATCGCTTGGAGCTCACATACCGCTCCTCTTGGTTTACCTTCGGTCTGATTTCAGGCCGCTGCTTTCCCCGGTTCTTTCTTCGTTGGCTCGCGACTTGGATGGGTTATTTGTATGCTTTGTGCAATCCAAAGAATTCCAAATCCTTAACAGATGCATTGGATGTTTTGGAAGCTGACCCCAAGCCCTCCGGGGGCAAGGTCTTCGCCTCCTTTGCGAGAGTACTGACAGATTATTTTATCATCGGCTCTAGGCCACTTTCATACGCTTGTCGCTTAATTCCTGAGCGAATTGGCTACGAGCACTTGAAATCAACCTTTGAAAAAGGTCGAGGCGGTCTCTTGCTTACTCCTCATTTCGGTTTTTTTGAGTTAGGCGGTGCTGTGATGAAAGAAGAAGGATTCCCTCTAGTGATTCTGACAGACCCTGAGCCATCGGAATCGCTAACCCAGTGGCGAGCCGCTTACCGTAAACGCTGGGACGTGGAGACCGTAGTGATTGGTCGCGACGAACTCCAGTTCATGGAAGTCATCCGCTTGTTAAATGAGGGCAGGTTCGTCGCGGCCCTATTCGACCGTTCTTCCCCCGAGAGGTCATCTTTTGCTAAATTCAAAAAAGGGGCTGTTCCATGCGCAAGCTCAGTCCTCCTATTGGCACTGCTGGCAAAATGCCCCGTTATTCCGATGGCGGTATATAGTCGCCCCGATCATAAATACTGCCTCCATGCTCAACCTCCCATCCATATTGAAAAAATGTCATCCATCCAGTCGACGCTGGATCACTACTCGCAACAGGTCTTTGAGTCATTGTGGCCGATTCTTAAGGCTCATCCGGACCAGTGGTATCGCTTCAGCCCTTCGAGCATCCCGAGGGAATCGTAATGTCTGGACCGACTCCGCATGGCAAAGACTTCTGTTTCATCGACTCCTTCAAAATCACGGGAGAAGGCAAAACAATCGAGTCTTTCAAGTTTCTGCCCTCGAATCTGCCCTTTTTCCAAGACCATTTCCCGGGTCGTCCGCTCATGCCCGGCGCCTTGCTGATAGAATGCGCCGCCCAGGCCTCTGGGGTGTTGTGGGCGGAATGGCTCAATCTTACAAAGCCACCGGTTTTTTTCTTGGCCCAAGTCCTCACCTTTAAGCTCGTTCGCGAAGTCTTGCCCGACCAGACGATCACAATCTTTGCTAGCCTTGAACGGGAATTTGGCAGCCTAGCCCAGTTCTCCTGTCAGATTGAAGAAAGCCGAAGCGTCGTCGCAAGCGGCCGGGTGGTTCTGTCTCTTCAAGGATCTGCCTCATCTGGCTAAAGGGATCTTCGAAGCTGGTCCACATCCACTTTGCCTCGACCTGTGTGGGGAATAGAAATTCTCCGGATGATCTTTCTGGGTATTTTCCATTCCGGAATTCGATTTTCCAACGCCAGGCGTACTTCTTCAACCTTCCGGGACCCCACATACCACGCCACTAGGTAATTTCGCCCCCCCTTTTCCAAGACATCGATAAAGCATTTGCGGATTCCATGCACCTCCTCAAGTTCATGCTGAATTTCTTGTGGCTTAACTTTCTTTCCGCCGATTTCCGCCATACGACCTATTCTTCCGATAATCTTCACTTCGCCAGAGGGCATGCGTTCTCCACAATCTCCCAATAAGAATGTTCGTGATGCATGAGCTACGGCCAGACTTGTGACCCTAATTCTTGTTGTAGATGAAAAGCTGACTCTGACCCCGGGCAGGGGCCTCCCGACCGAATCCCCCCTAATTCCAGCCTTTCCGGTTCGGTCATAACATATCCCACCCGTTTCTGATGAACCGTAGAAGTTCCTGATTCGTTTTTTGTACCTTTGAAAGAATGTTCCAGCGATCACCTTTGAAAGGGGAGCCCCTGCAGATATTACAAGCCGGAGGGATCGGGCAAGATGTTTGCAGGGATGCCTGGAGATCATTTCCAATACCGATGGAACGGATGGAAACACGGTAAGCCTGTGAAGCGATATCCAATCCGGGATTTGCGATATCGTCCATTCTTTTGCAGTCCACACCGGTGTCCCTTGCATGAGCAGGGGCATCACCAGATTGCCAATCCCGTATGAATGGCCAAATGGGATGAGCCCGAGCTGACGGTCTCCACCCCGTATCCCCATCCCCCGGATGATATTCCGGCCATCGGCCAGGAGATGCCGGGCCGAGCACGGAATGAGCGTCGGCATGCCTACACTTCCGGAAGTAACTTTATAGATACAATATCGAGAACTTCGGCTCCTCGCCCTTTTCAGAATCTCGAGATCATCTTCATGGAAGATGGCATCTGCACCGAATCGATGCGCCGTCTGCCGGATCGCCTCCACACCGCATCCAGCATCCACAAGAATGGCTGTTGAACCCGCTTTTTGAATCGCCAGAAACCGCACCATCCAATCAGCACTGTTTTTTCCCCCAAGGACGATTTTTTTTCCCTTTCCGCAAGGAGACAGTCGTTCTGCCCATGCGTTCGCTTTCTCGGACAGAACAGAACCTGAAAATACACGGTGTTCACCCAACTCATAAATAGCAATCCTTGAACGGCCCCCACCCGACAACCACGTGCTCCAGAGTGTTGCGTCTGCCACAATCGTTAATCTTTGATTGCCTTGACCTTGTCCCCTTCGAAAATAACCAAGAATGTGTCCGTCCGACCTTTCCAGTATCGCCAGCGATTGCCTTGGAGGCTGGGTGTCTTGTGTTTCGGCGGATAGCCAAGAGCGATCAAGACAGCAGCACGCGTCATGCCCACCTCCACCTCACCAGCAAAAATCGCCCCACGCTCCTCTTGGGTGAAAACCGAAAGATCCACCGGTTGTGGACCCAGGGTCCGGCGAAATATGCCTTCGATCGACTCCCCGGAGTAATCCTCGATGTTTTCAATACAAAGTTGGGCCCCATCAGGCAACCGAAGTTCGATGGTGTCATCATCACGGGATAACAAACGCACCGGTGTGTTGACGGGGACCAAATCCCCGACCCGGTAGTTGGTGGTTCGATGAATATATTCGTTCACGACCCCTCCCTCCCGGAAGAGACTAAACTGGCTGTAATACGTGTCTCCCTTATTATATTTTTGCCTTTTATATTCTGGAGTTGCCCGGTCCTGGGCAAAAAGCGAAACTTCCTGGGCCAACAGGGCCACTAAAAGGACGAAGGCCCGGAAAACGTCAAAAATCATCGACAGCATGCGGACATGGTGGTTTTTCGCCTCCGTTTTGACCCAATGCCTCAACCCAAGGGAAAAGCGCCCCGATGAACAGAAGTACGTAATTCGCCACACGCATAATATTGCTTCTTTTTACAACATTAACTCATGGTGAAAAGATCAATATGCCAGATCTTCTTTAAGATGTCTTGGCTACCTTACCCCCTTCTTCGAGAAAGTTAATTAAATACCCCTTAAATAGGCCGAAATTAACCCGAAATTCATCAACCAGGCCGAATCGCCCAAAACTTGGTCGCTTCCGCCCGAGTCACCGTCTTCTGATAGTGCTGCCGGATCATCGCCTCACTGTTTCCCATCTCCTCTTTGAGTTGATGGATGTTTTGAAGGGCTGCCAAGCGATAGGAGCCGAAGCTGTGTCTGAGACCATTGTGCTTCCACTCGAACCCCACCCTCTTGGCC
>Ga0114967_10002911_pt1 | contig 14210 bp, 12 predicted proteins | sample M_130628_MF_Meta_FD_92639 | JGI IMG/M metagenome (GOLD analysis project Ga0114967, IMG submission 92639) | Freshwater microbial communities from Lake Montjoie, Canada to study carbon cycling - M_130628_MF_MetaG | ecosystem: Environmental > Aquatic > Freshwater > Lake | place: Lake Montjoie... | reverse complement strand
TTGGGGTCGAAGGTGTCGTGGTGGCTCGTGCCCCCCTGCGTCCAGATGAAGATGCAGGAGACATCACTGGCGGCATGGCCGGTATTGGCCAGGGCCCGCGTCGGGCCGAGGGCCCCCGCGACCGAAAGCCCGGCCAGGCCGCCGGCGAGAAATCCGCGCCGATTCGCCATCGCCCCAGAAACGAGTCTCGCCATCGCACCTCCCCACGGCCTGCTCGGCGGCCGGAGAGCCGCCCAGAAACCGTCAAAAACCCAGTTCACCCGCAAAGACTGTAGCTCACCGGGAGGCAGCGGGGCAAGTTCGCCGGCCCGCCGCAGGCTTTTGCAAACCTTGTGCCGCCAACGACTTGGGACCACCGACCGCGCCCTCAGAAGCGCTCGCCCCGGCGCCGAGACAGCGGCTTTGTCAGCGGCGCGGGCCGATCTGGCGGAGGTCGTCGAGGTCGCCGCGCGGCTCGCGGCGGAAGGCGATCATCCACCGGCCATTGAAGCCGGGCAGGCTCCACACCCCCCACATCCTTCCCTCACCGTCATGCTGCCCCTCGTAACGGACCGAGTGGCGACCGAGGTAGTCCTTGAGGAGCGACACCCGTCCGTCGTCGCTGATCTCCCCGTCGAGCGTGAAGGGGCCGATGATGTCGGTCCCCTCGCCGGCAACCAGCCGCCCCTCGACGGCCACGCGGAGGCTCTCCATCGGCTGACGGCCGTGGAACACCTGCTCCCACCAACCCTCGCAAGGGACTCGTTTCCGCGGTGTGGCTTCTGGCATGACGGAGTCTCGAAGAAGGGAGGCAGTCCGGTGCCATCCTGGGCCCGGCAGTATCATCATCAACGGGGACGGGCCCGAAGGCAACGAATCGGTTCGTCGGCGGGGAGCCCCTGAAGCTCCATTCATTTTCCATGAAATCGTCGCTGCCCGGACGCCGATGAGAGTTTGGGTTGTGATCTGTCCGCCCGACCTCCCAAGGAGGAGCACCGTGGGTTCCAAGAACAAATGCGTTTCCCAAGCGGCCGTCGTGGCGATCAGGAGCGGACGGGTCTGCTTGATCACGTCGAGCAGCGGGAAGCGGTGGCTGGTGCCGAAGGGAAATCTCCAACGCGGATGCGATCTCCGTGAAACCGCCGCGCGAGAGGCTTGGGAAGAAGCGGGAATCATCGGCCGCGTGACAAGCCGCCCGCTCGGGCAGTATGAGTTCACGAAAATGGGCGTCCGCCATGAGGTCGTGGTCTTCCGGATGCACGTCAGCGACGTGAAGCGGGATTGGCCCGAGCGCCGGCGGCGGCAGCGGGAATGGCTTCGCCCCCACAAGGCCGCAGAACGGATCTCCCATGCATCGCTCCGTGAGCTCGTCCTCGGTGCAGCGGGGATATCCAAGGCGGCGTGACAGTCACCAGGCAGCGCGGCTCAGAGGAGAATCAAGATGTCGAAGCGAATTGCAGACGTCGACGAGAACACGCCGGTCGCGGATGCGGCCAGACGGGTTCTCGCGGTACGGCTGGAGGCGGTGCGCGACAGGATCGGCGACACCCTGGCAGACGCCCGCAACCGGCGCCGCCATATCCATGCCCTCCGAGTCGCGACCCGCAGAGCCGCTGCCGCCGCCGATCTCTTCGCCACCTGCCTGCCGAGGAAGGTTCACCGGCAACTGCGCGATCATCTCCGCGGGCTGCGCCGCACGGTGGGCACCGCCCGCGATTGGGACGTCGTGCTTTCCCAATTGGGCCAGCGCCTCGACGGAGCGTCGAAGTCGGATGAGCCGGCGATCGACATGTTGACAGGGTATGCCCTGGCTCGCCGGGTGCCGGCCCAAAAAAGGCTCGAAAAAGCGACCAGCGACTATCCGTTCGGCTTTGACCGCCTCATGGCCCGGACGATGGTGGCGGTTCGCGGGCCGGAGCGGGCCACGTTCGGGACCCTTGTCCGCCCGGTGGTTTCCAAGATGCTCGCAGACTTTCAAGACCTCTGCGGCAGGGGAGATGGCGACTGGGCCCACCTCCATGAGGTGCGGATTGCGGGGAAGCGGTTGCGGTATGCCCTCGAGCTCGTCCAGCCTTGTTTCGGCGGGCTGGTGTCAGAAGCCGTCGAACCCGCGCTCGCTGCGCTGCAAGAGACGCTCGGGGCCGTCAACGACAGTTTCAACGCGTTGCAACTCCTCGAGGAAATCCACACCGGCCTCAACGAGTGCCTCCCGGGGGCGGCCGACCGCTACCGAGCGCTCATCGAACGCCAACTGGCGGAGCATGAGGCTACGATGCGGACGGGCCGCGAGCACTACCGCACCTGGCTGGAACGGTGGCGTTCCCAGGGACTCCAGCAAGCCCTCGTCGCTTTCCGCACAGTCACCGACACTGCCCCGATTCTGACCCCGCCAACGCCGCGGGCCTCGATCGCGTGACGGCCGTGCCAATCCCGTCACGGCTGACCTGCCACGGCCGGTGACGCCGCGGCGGTGCGGCCGGTCATCCGCAGGAAGACCACGGTCAGGTCGTCCCACAGCGAGTAGGCCACCGGCGTCAGCAGGAGCGTGAGGAGGAGGGAGAGCACCTGCCCGCCGAGGATCACCTTCGCCATCCCCGCCCGCGAGGCGGCCCCCGGCCCTTCCCCCATCGCCATCGGGATCATCGCCGCCACGAGCATCACCGTCGTCATCAGGATCGGCCGGAGGCGGACGGCGTTGGCTTCGAGGATCGCCCGATCGCGCGGCACGCCCCGGCTGCGGAGAACGTTCGTATAGTCGACCTGGAGGATGCCGTTTTTCTTCACGATCCCGAAGAGCATGAACAGACCAAACATCGCGTAGATGTCGAGATTCGTCCGGAGGAGGATGAGCGAGAGGATCGCAAAGGGGATCGTGAGGGGAAGGGCGAGGAGGATCGTGATCGGGTGAACGAGGCTCTCGAACTGGGCCGCGAGGATCATGTACATGAACAGGAAAGCGAGCGCGAAGGCGATGACGAAGTTGGCCATCGTGTCATTGAGATTCTTCGCCTGCCCGATGAACTCCCAGCGGTAGTCGGCCGGCAGGTCGAGCGTCTTGACGAACGCGGCGAGATCGTCGACCCCCTCGCCGAGCGCTTTCCCCTCGAGGTTCGCCGACACCACCACCTGCCGCTGCCGCGAGAAGCGTTCGATCGTGCTCGGCCCCTGGGCCTCCTCGAAGTCGGCGACATTCCCCAGTTCGACCACCCCGATGCCCGGCTTCGACGAGGGGACAGTGAGCCGGGCGATGTCGGCCGGGTCGTCGCGGAATCCCTGGTCGGCGCGGAGCCAGACGTCGTACTGCTGGTCGGCCTCCTTGTAGGTGCTGACCGGGAAGCCGCCGACAAGGACGTTGGTTGTTGCCGAGATCGCCTGGATCGAGACACCCAGCTCGCTGGCCCGTTCCCGGTTGGGGACGATCCGCATCTCCGGCTTGCGAAACGACAGGCTCGTGTCGACGTCGACATACGGCCCCTGGGCCCGCATCCAGTCGGTGATCGTCTGCGAATAGAGCTGGAGCTTCTCCATGTCGGGGCCACGCAGATTGAGATCGATCATCACCTGCCGGAAGCCGGAGCCTGAGATCGCTGCCACGTCTTGGACCGCCGCCCGCAGGTCGGGATAGTCGACGAGGATCCGCCGGGCGTCTTGCATGACGTCGAACTGGCTATAGTCTCGCTCTCCGAGGTCGATCAGCCGGCAGTAGATGCCCGCGCGCGTCACCTCACCTTGCCCCCGGGCGGTGCGGCCGCTGGTGTCGCCGATCGTCGTGAACGTCTTCGTCACGCCGCGCACACTCCGCAGCCGCTGCTCGACCTCGGCGAGGACCTCGTCGGCGCGCTCCAGCGACGTCCCTTCCGGGAGTGTGACGACAACCTCGAACTCGCTGGTGTCGTCGCGCGGTACAAAATCCTTGCCGACGATCTTCATGAGCGTCGGGGTCGAGGCGAAGACACCGACCGACACGAGCACGATCAGCCAGCGGTGCGCGAGCGAAAACCGCAACGCGGCCATGTAGAAGCCCTCCACCAGCCGCCACACCGGCCACCCTTTCGTGGCGGCGTGGCCATCCTCCGCCTTGAGAAAGCGCGAGCAGAGCGCCGGCGTCATCGTGAACGAGATCATCATGCTCATGAGGATCGAGAAGGCGACGACGTAGCCGAAGGAGACGAAGAATCGCCCCACCCTCCCCCCCATGAAGATCACCGGAATGAAGATCACCAGGAGCGAGAGGGTGGTGGCGACGACCGCCAGGGCGATCTCCGCGGTCGCCGAGGCGGCCGCCTCGCGGGCCGACAGCCCATACTCCTCCATGTGGCGGAAGATGTTCTCGTGGACGACCACCGCATCGTCGACGACGATCCCGATCGCCAGGATCAATCCCAGCATCGTGATGTTGTTGATCGTGAAGCCCATCAGCTCCATGAAGGCGAAGGTGGCGATCATCGACGTCGGGATCGAGAGCGTGGCAATCAGCGTTGTCCGCCAGTCGCGCATGAAGAGGAGGATCGTCAGGCTGACAAGGACCGCGGCGAGGAGGAGATGGACCTGCACCTCGTGGATCGAGTTCTCGATGAAGCGCGACTGGTCGCGGATGATCTGAACCTCGACGTCGTCCGGAAGCACCGCCCGGATCTCCTCGAGGCGATGCTTGACCGCCTCGACAACCGCCACGGTGTTCGTCCCCGACTGCTTTTGGACGATGAGGCTGACCGCCTGATCCCCCGGCCCCGGGGAGGCCGAAAGCGTCGTCCACAGCCGGCTCAAGCCGCGCGGCTCCTCGATCGAGTCGGTGACGGTGCCGATGTCCTGGATCCGGATCGGCTGGCCGTGCCGGTTGGCCACGATCAGCTGTGCGAAGTCGGCCGGCTCGCGGATCCGCCCCATCGTCCGGAGCACGACTTCCTTAGGCCCCTGGTCGATCCGCCCGCCGGGCTGCTCCTGGTTCTCCCTCGTGATCGCCTGTCGGACATCCTCGATCGTGAGGTTGTGATATTTCTGGAGCCGGTCGGTGTCGATCGAGATCTGGATCGCCCGCTGCCGCCCGCCGACGAGGATCACCGCCCCGACGCCCGAGAGACTCTCGAGATCCTCCTTGATCCGCTTCCGGGCGATCTCGGTGATCTCGCGGGCGTCGCGGCGGCCGGAGATGGCGAGCGTGAGCACCGGCGCGGCGTCAAGGGCGAACTTGTCGATGATCGGTGCGTCGGTCCCCTCGGGGAGCTGGCCGAGGATCGTTCGCACCTTGGCGTCGATCTCCTGGGCGGCGACGGCGCCGCTCTTCTCCAGGACGAACTCGATCGCCACCTGCGACATCCCCTCCTTGGTCGTCGAGCGGAGCTGCTCGATCCCGGAGACGGTGTTGACGATCTCCTCGATCGGCTTGGTGACCCCCGTCTCCATCTCCTCGACGCTCGCTCCGCGGAGCGTCGTGGTGACGGTCACCAGCGGCAAGTCGACGTTGGGAAACAGATCGACCCCGAGGCGCGGATAGGCCGAGAGCCCGAGGACGATCGGGGCAATGACGAGCATCGCCGTGAACACCGGCCGGCGGATGCAGACATCCCAGATCGTCATGGCACCGTCGCCACGCCGCTTGCAGCCCGAACACGGACCGGCGTGCCGTCGGTGAGGAGGGCGAGACCGGAGGTGATCACGCCGACCCCGGCCGTCACTCCGGCAGGGATCTCGATCCACCGGCGAACGACGCCAGCGTCATCCGTGACGTCGAGCCGAACCCCCGGCTCCACCGGCACCGCCACGGCATGCCCGTCGACACACACGAAAAGCTTCGTCACCCCGGCGAAGCGGACGAGCGCCTCCTCCGGCACGGTGACGGCGTCGGCGCGACGATCGAGGAGGATCGAGGCCTTGGCGAAGGCACCGGGCTTGAGGCGGTGGTCGCCGTTGGGAACCTGCACCTCGACGTCGAACGTCCGGCTCGCTGTGTCGATCGTGGGATGAACGCGAACGACATGCCCGCTCACCGGCACGCCGGGGAGACTCTCGACCGCGAGGTCGACTTCCTGCCCCACCGCGATCGTCGCCGCATGGCGCTCCGGCACCGCGGCCTTGAGCTTGAGGACGTCTTCGACGACGAGACGAAAGAGGATCACCGCCGGCATCGAGCGGATGACCTCGCCCTCGGTGACATGGCGGGCGGCGACGATGTAGGTGTGGGCAACGCTGCCGAGCTCGTCGGCTTTTGCTTCGCCCGGCCGGCGGAAGGTGCGGACCTCGATCGCCGGGGCGACGACGCGCGTGTCACCGAGCCGCTTTCGGGCCGTCTCGAGAACCGCCTCGCGGTGCCGGACGGCGGCGAGGGCCTGCTCGGCCTCGAGGAGCCGCTGCTTGCGGTCGAGCCGGGCGGTGTCGAGCGCGAGCTCGGCCTTTTGGATCTCGTCTTTCGTGATCGCCTTGCGATCCACCAGCTCGCGGCAGCGCTCGAGGGTGTCCGCGGCGCTGCGTTCAACGAGCTCGGCACGCTCCACCGAGGGGAGACGGGTGATGTCGAAGGATGGATCGGGAATGGTGGACAGGCCCAGCGCCGCGAGCTCCAGCTCGAGGGAGCGTTCCACCTCCTGAACCGAGAGGAGGAAGTCGGCCTCGTCGATCTCGAGGAGCGTCTCCCCCGGCGCGACGATGTCGCCGACGTCGTGGGCCACCCGGGCGACCCGGCCGTCGACCAACGACGAGACCTCGATCTCCTCGAAGCCGTGGAGGGTGCCGACCGTCCGCACCCGGCGCTCGACCGGCCGGGTCATGGCGCTGACCACGGTGACCACGACCGCCTCGTCTGCTTTGGCCGCCTTGCCTGCCTTACCCGCCTTGAGAGCCGCAGGGTCCGCACCGGCTTCAGACGCAGTTCCGGCGGGGTTCGCCCGGCTGCCCGGCAGGGTCACCAGGCCAAACCGGACCGCGCCCCAGGCGCTGCCGACGAGCATCGACACCAGCGCGAGCCAGCGGAGGGGGTGACGCGGCCGCCGCTCGAGCGGCACAGGGCCTGTCGAATCGCCCCGGCCCGGCGTCTCTCCTGCCCCAGACTCGGTCAACGTGCGATGCTCCAGGGACACGTGCGGGCCGACCCCGGTACCAGCCTGCTCGATCAAAACAAGATTCGCCAAGCTGCGCAGATTACGGCGGGAACGGAACGGGAGGCAAGGGCGATCGACGCCCGCTGCCAAGTCCCCAGTCGGGGGCGCGTTGTGGGGGGAACGGCCGCCGTCGTATCGTGTCGGGATGGGCGGTAGCCGGGCGTGGGGGTGGCCGCACTTCCGAGTGCACGCCGATCCTCCGGAGATTCCCCGATGGTTCGCTGGCTCCTTCCCCTCTTCCCGCTCGTCGCCAGCCGCTCGAGCCGCGCCAGCCGCGGCCTTGTCCTGTTGATCCTCGTCGCCGCTGCCTCTGCCCCGGCGACCGGTTGGTCAGCCGGGTTGCGAGCCGGCGCTGCCACCGTCAGCGTCACCCCCGACCAACCGGTCGCCCTGTGGGGACAGATGCACACGCGCGTCTCCGCCGGCGTCGCCAGCCCGGTCACGGCCACGGTGCTGCTGCTGGAGAGCGTCGACGGGGAGCGGTCGCTGGGGACAACGACCTTCGTTGCCTGCGACGTTGTCGCCATACCCGACGAGGCTCTGGCAGCGATCCGCGCCAAGGTGGCAACCCGGATCCCCGACTTCCCGGTGGAACGGATCGTCGCCAGCGCCACCCACACCCACACCGCGCCGGTCCTCGTCGACGGCGTCTACAACCTTCCCGCCGGTGTCATGCCGCCGCCGGAGTATGTCGACTTCTTCGCCGCCCGGATCGCCGCGGGGATCGAGGAGGCATGGAAGACGCGCTCGCCGTGCACCGTCGGCTGGGGGATGGGGCATGCGGTCGTCGCCCACAACCGGCGCAGCGTCTATGCCGACAACAACGCCGTCATGTATGGCGCCACCGATCGGCCGACGTTCCGGATGCTGGAGGGCTATGAAGACCATGCCGTCGACGCGCTGTTTGTCTGGAAGGCCGACGGCGCCCTGTTGGCGACGGCGATCGACGTCGCCTGTCCGGCCCAGGAGGTGGAGGGGAACGGCCAGGTCGACGCCGACTTCTGGCATCCGGTCCGCGAGCGACTGCGAAAGGAGCATGGTGCGGGGCTCCATGTCCTCGCCTGGACCGGCGCTGCCGGCGACCAGTCGCCCCATCTGATGTTCCGCAAGGCCGCCGAAGAACGAATGCGCCGATTGCGGGGCCTCTCCCGGCTCGACGAGATCGCGCGGCGGGTTGTCGCCGGCTGGGAGGAGGCGCTCTCGGGCGCCGAGCAGGAGAAGCTCACCGACGTCCCCCTCGATCACCGCGTCGAGCGGATCGAGCTTCCCCGCAGGATGGTGTCGCAGCGGGAGTATGACCTCGCCGTGGAAAAGATCCGCGAGCTGTCGACCGACAAGGGGAATCAGACGCTCCTCTGGTGGCACGGGGGCGTCGTGCAGCGCTACGAGCGCCAGCAGTCGGGGGACGAAACTCCGTTCACGACCGAGGTCCACGTCATCCGGCTCGGCGACATCGCCATCGCCACCAATCAGTTCGAGCTCTACACCGACTTCGGCGTGGCGATGAAGGCCAGGAGCCCAGCCGTGCAGACGTTCGTGATCCAACTCGCCGGCCCCGGCACCTACCTCCCCAGCGCCCGGGCGGCCCGTGGCGGCGGCTACAGCGCCATCGCGGAGAGCAACGAAGTCGGGGCGGAGGCCGGGCAGGTGCTCGTCGACCACACCGTCACCCGGCTCGGGGAGCTTTTTCCGCCTCCCGCGCCGTGACTGCACGGGGCGGCCGATTTGCCAGCGGGGGGGATCGAGGCGTAGAGTTTGCCGGCTCAATGGCGGGGCAAGGGCTGGTTCGCCCCGGAGGCTGTGGCCCGGTCTGGGCGTCGGCTTCAGGCGTGGACTTCAGGGAGGATCCGATGACAAAACTGCCAGGACGTTCAGGACTGCCAGGACGAGACGATCTCACGGGACGACCGTTCCCGTCTGCTCCCAGCTCCCCCCAAGGCCGGGGCGCCGTGGTCACCCTCGCCGCCGAGGGAGGGCTGGCCGTGCCGCTGGATCGGCTTGCGCCCCTGGCCGCCGTGGCGGCTTGGCTGGCGACCGACCCCAGCCCCGACGTTGCCGCGGCGCTGGTCGCAGTGATCCGCACCGACACCCGCATCGAGCTCGACCCCGAGGAGGTCAGCGCCGTCCTCGCTGATGCGCGGAGCGAGGGGCTCGATGCCGAGATCGCCTTCGAGCGCCTCATCCTCCAAGGGGAATGGCTGGCCATGGATCGGCTCGCCCGCATCCGCCCCCGCTGAAGCCTCTTCGCCTCCCATGACGCGCTCTCCCTACGATCTTGCCCTCCGGAAAGATCCGGTCATGCGCCGCGTCATCGACGCGGTCGGCCCGCAGCCGGCCTACTACCGCGAGCGAACCGATTTCGAGACCGCCTGCCGGATCATCGTCGGCCAACAACTCTCCTACGCCGCCGCCACGACGATCTGGGGGCGGGTGCGGGGGGCGGCGCCCCGTTGGAAGCCGGCCGACGTGGCGGGCTTGGCCGCCGATCGGCTCCGTACGCTCGGCTTGAGCCGGAGCAAGGCGACGTTCATCCACGAGCTCGCCACCCGGACTGAGTCTGGCGACCTCAACTTCCGGCGCATCCGCCGAGGCGACGACGAGGCCGCTGCGGAAGCCCTCCTCGGCATCAAGGGCTTCGGCCCCTGGTCGGTGGAGATGTTTCTGATCTTCGCCCTCGGCCGCGACGACGTCTTCAGCGTCGGTGACGCCGGGCTGCGGCGGGCCGTGTGCGAGCTCTACGGTGTGCCGCCGGGGGACTACGAAGCGCGGATCGGGGCGATCGCCGAGCGCTGGCGCCCGTGGCGCAGCCATGCCTGCCGCTATTTGTGGGGCTGGCTCGAGTCTTCCGCCCGGAAAGCGAAGGGCACGGGTTGACGCGGAGGGGCGCACCGGACCGATAATCCGATCCTTGTCACCCTTCACCGGAGCCCCAGACGTGCAACATTCCCTCTCTGCCCCGCTGCGCGCCGCAGCGATGATCTCCGTGGCCCTGCTCGGCACTGCCGGCGCCGAGGAGTCGGCCCTCCTCCCGAAGGCGCGCGTGGCGATCGTCGGCGACTCGATCACCGAGCAAAAGCTCTACAGCAAGTATGTCGAATGCTGGCTGCTGGCCTGCTCCGGTGTCCCTGATGTCCGCGTCATGCAGTTTGGCTGGGGCGGGGAGACCGCCGGCGGCTTCGCCAACCGGGCCGACAACGATCTGGCGGTCTTCGATCCCGACATCGTCACCCTCTGCTACGGGATGAACGACGGCGGCTACCAGCCCTGGCGCAGTGAGATCGGCACGGCGTACGAAGCGAACATGCGCCGGGTCCTCGACCGGCTCGACGCCCTCGGCGTCAAGTCGGTAGTCGTCGGCTCCCCCGGCGCGGTCGACACCAACTTCTTCCGCCCGGGCCAGACGATGGCCGACAAGCCGGCCCACGTCGCCTACAACGACAATCTCGCCCACCTCCGCGACATCGACCGGGCTCTGGCCACGGAGAAAGGGCAGCGGTTCGCCGACGTTCACGCCGCGATGGTCGACGCCATGACGAAGGCCAATGGCTCGCTGGGGGCGAAGTACGACGTCTGCGGGGGCGACGGCTTCCATCCCGGCCCCAACGGCCAGCTTCTCATGGCCTATGCCTTTCTGAAGGGGCTTGGGGTCGACGGCTCGATTGGCGACATCAGCGTCGATCTCGCCGCCGGCACCGCCACAGCGACGCCGGGGCAGAAGGTGACGGGGATCACGAAGGAGGGCTCCGTGGCGACCGTCGCGCTGTCGAGCACGCGCTGGCCGTATTGCTTCGAGGGAGACGCGAGCTCCAGCAACGGCACCCGCAGCATCCTCCCGTTCGTCCCCTTCAACGACGATCTCAATCGCTATCAGCTCCGGGTCACCGGCCTCCAGACCCCGGCGGCCAAGGTGACGTGGGGAAGCGAGACAAAGACCTTCACGAAGGACCAGCTCGCCGCCGGCGTGAACCTGGCCGCGGAGTTCCCGCGCACGCCGTTTGACGAGCCGTTTGCCCACTTTCAGGCGGCCATCGCCGAGAAGCAAAACTTCGAAACCTTCATGATCAAGCAGATCGTTACCGATTTCCGGCTCATCCCCGACATCAGTACCGATGAGGAGGCTCAGGCCGCCGCCAAGGTGCTCTCCGGCAAGCTTCTGAAGCGCTGGGAAGCGCTCGATCAGGCGGCCCGGAAGCGGCTGGTGCCGGTCGACCACACGATCCGGATCGAGCCCGCCGCGGGCTGACTAGGCCGCGGCCTGTTCAGCGGGCGGAGTCGAGGCGCTCGAGCGCCTCGCGCGCCCGGTCGTCGGCCGAATCGAGGGCGAGCGCTTTTTCGTAGGCGGCCCGGGCGTCATCGCGCAGGCCGCCCCGCAGGAGCGTGTCGCCGAGGATCGTGAGGTGGGGGGCGGTCGGATCGAGGTCGGCCGCCCGCCGGGCTGCCTCGAGCGCCGCGGCCGGATCGAGCGTCGCCTCGGCCCGGGCCAGGAGCGCATGCCCCTCGGCCCGCTGGGGCGCCAGGGCGACCACTTTTTCCAGCGCCTTTGCGGCCTCCTCGGGGAGTTCGAGGGAGAGGGCGAGCTTGCCGATCCCGAACCAGGCCGCCGGGTTGGCGGGATCCCGGTCGCACCATTCCTGGCGGAGTTTCATCGCCTCACGGGTCCGCCCTGTTTCGGCATAGAGCGTTGCCAGGGCCTCGCGGCTGTCGTGGTCATCGGGGTCGAGCTCGAGGGCCCGCCGCCATCCGATCGCCGCCCGCGTCGCATCCCCCAGCCGGGCATGGGCCACCGCTGCCCAGTAGTTGACCGTTGCCGTCCACGGGACGGGGCCGATTCCATCGAGGGCTTCGAGCGCTTCGAGCAGTCGCCCCGGCCGCCCCTGCTCGCGTCGATCGCGGAGGCGCCGGTCGAGGTCGAGCGTCACCGGCAGCGGCGTCTCCCGGCCGAGGGATCCGATCGCCGCCGCCATGCCGTGGCCCGCATCGCGGGAGGTCGGCTCGACCTCGAGCGCCTTTTCAAACGTCTCGCGCGCGGCGCCGAAATCCCCCTCCACCAGCCGTGTCTTGCCGAGGAGGCACCACCCCTCGACCACGCCGGGGTGACGGTCAAGGAATCCGAGGAGGATCTCGGTGGCGGCGGCCGTGTCCCCCTTGGCCAGGAGCGTCTCGACGAGGCTGTCGATAACGACCAGCGCCTCCGGATCGGCCTCCAGCGCCAGCCGGTAGCGGGCTTCGGCCCCATCGAGGTCGCCGCGCTCCAGCGCCGCATCTCCGAGGTGCCGGTGGGCATCGGGGAAATCGGGGGCGATGGCGAGAGCATGGTTCCAAAGCTTTTCGGCGCCGGCTTCGTCGCCGAAGTGGCGATAGACCGCCCCGAGGAGCGTCCAGCCGGCGGGATCAGCGGGAAAATCGGCCAGCAGCGTCTCGGCGACCTCGAAGCACTCGTCACGAAGCCGCGTCTGGCGCTTGGCGACGTCGGTCATCCCCGCCGGCGCAAACACCGGCCGGGGGGGCACGTCGGCCGGGAGCGGCTGCGGGTCAGGCACAGCGGCGGCCTGCCCCCCGCTCGCCCCGGCCCCCTTGTCCGCTCGCTTCAGCGCCTTCCGCGGCGGCAGTTTTTCGTCGGAGTCGCTGCATCCGCCGATGACGAAGACGACGAGAACGACGAAGAGGCCGGCCAGCCAAACGCCGGCCCGCCAAACGCCGGCCCGCGTTCCCCGTAGCCCCCACGGCGGCGTCGCCCGGTCAGTCTGTCGTTGGTCGCTGGTCGTCACGTCGCTCGCCTCCCCGCGGATGGTCCCCTGGATCAGAGTATAGGTCGACATCGGGGGAGGGGGGCGACTCGGGGCCGGAGGGCTCAAAGCCTTGGATTTCTCGTACCAAGCGACATGAAGGTTCAGAGTTGGATTGCGATGCGATTTCCGGAGCGTTTTCCGATTGGAGAGGGATTCTCGCATGCCACATCGTCAATCCACGGACTCAATTCTGTGAAAGGACGCGGAAGGGGAGGGACTCACCCCAGCACTTTCTCCAGCTTCTTGTAAATCTTGTCGAGCCTGGCTTCCAGTTCCCCGCTCTCGGTGTGATTGATGGCGGCGGCAAGGCTCTCAATCAAATCCTCGAGCTCCACGGGGCTCAGGTCGAACTGCACTGTTCCGTTCGGTTGCTCGATGCCGGTGTCCAAGACCTCAGCGCCGAGGATCATCGAGTCCTGAAGAAGCTCCACCTGTCCCTTCGACAAAATGAACCGATGCCGTTTTTCAGGGACGTGGATCATGGGTCAGGACCTCGCGAGAGCTTATGAAACTTTTTCTGATCAGGGAGCCCCACCGCGATGGGGGAGTTGTAAGGCCGAGACTTCACCAGAACTGATGGGGATGGCAGGGTGCCATGCGGAAAAAAGGAAAGCCCCCACTTGCCCGAAGAGCTGACCACGGTTCTTCAGGCCGGCGACGGCGTCCGGATCGAGAGGATCGTCTCCATGGACCACCGGTCCCCGGATGGCTTCTGGTACGACCAAGACCAGCACGAATGGGTGGTCGTCCTCAAAGGGGCAGCGAAACTCGAGTTTGAGGACCGGACCATTTCCATGGCCCCAGGGGATTCCATCCTCATCCCGGCACACCCGCCCCACCGGGTGCTCTGGACCACCGCCGAGGAGCCCACCGTCTGGCTGGCGATCTTCTCCGGCCAGAGGTGAGCAAGCTCGGGCGAGGTGCGGGGCCAGACGAGACTTGTGCGCTCAAGGTCACTTGATGAGTCACGCGGTCCCAGGGGCGGGAGGGCAAAACGCCCGCCGCCCCCGGCCGCGTATTCAGGAGAGCCGTTCCACGGCCTTCACCGCTGCCAGCAGCCGATCAGCACCGCCGAACTGCTCGGCAGCCTTCTTGGCGGCGATGAGATCTTCGATCGTGACCGTATCCGACTTGCGGGCAGCCTTCGCCGGGTCAGCCTTGGCGACAGCCTCACCGGAACGACGCTTCCGACGCTTGAAGCCAGCCTTCTTCAAGACCGTCGAGCAATGGGCCGAGGAGACCTCGATCCCCTTCTTGGCAAGGACGTCCATGATCGCCTTGGGGCTGATTTTCTTGCCGTTGGCTTTGAGTTCAGCTCCGACCTTGCGAATCTCTTCCGACTTGTTGA
>Ga0114967_10002909_pt1 | contig 14216 bp, 14 predicted proteins | sample M_130628_MF_Meta_FD_92639 | JGI IMG/M metagenome (GOLD analysis project Ga0114967, IMG submission 92639) | Freshwater microbial communities from Lake Montjoie, Canada to study carbon cycling - M_130628_MF_MetaG | ecosystem: Environmental > Aquatic > Freshwater > Lake | place: Lake Montjoie... | reverse complement strand
GGCAAACCTGTGGCACTGGCTTCCAAATACACAATGCCCAACCCCTCAACATCCAAACCACGCAAGCGCGTGCGACAAGGCATCGCGAACACATCGCCGGCCGCATAGTGGGCTGGTAACTGATCCCAGGGAACCGAACCAGTGATAATCACTGACGTGGTGAGGCCGAGTTCGGACACCTTCTTCATGAGGTTGTGCTTGTGTGGTCCGCCACCGACAATCAACAAGGCCGCAGTGGGGACTTGCGCCAGTACCGAAGGCATCGCGTCAATCAGCACATCTTGGCCTTTGCGTGGCATCAGACGAGAAACACAGACAATCACCGGGCGCTGCCCTAGGTCGTAACGCTCACGCACTGCCGATCCATCAACATCAGGTGAAAACATGTCTGGGTCCACACCAGGTGTCAATTGAACTAAGCGCGTGGCAAGCTGTGGGCCAATCGCATTGGCAATTGCAGATCGCGTGTACTCGCCAAGGTATGTCATCGCATCGAGGCGGGTACCTAACGACTTAATGACCTGTCGAGCAATGGGCCAGCGCGTCCACCCTGCTTCGTGCCCATGCGTGATGCCGATACAGCGCACTGCCCCGGCTTTACGTAGCGCAGGAGCCATCATGCCCAATGGAGCACTAGCGCCAAATAGCACTCGGTCACAGTTGTACTGCTTCATCAACTCCGTGGCCAATCGCTTGGCCCGCGGACCAGGGAGTAGCACTGTGGATTTCACCCGCACGACGGGGAAATCCTGTGCTTGATCAAATTCCTGGGAACCGCGCCAAGCCGATGTCATCACCACCACCGAATCCGAAGGCAAGCGCGAAACCAAGCCATGGACAAAGGATTGAATTCCACCAGGACGAGGCGGAAAGTCATTAGTGATGACGAGTGTGCGCCCCATCACGCCGCATCCCTAATGGAGGCTCGCCACAACGAGATCAGTTCGGCCTCAGAAATTCCTAACTCTTGGCGCAATGCCACATCCACAGCAGTCTTCTTGTTGGATTGCGCAAGAGCCGTGCGATACACCCGGATCAAAGCAGCCTCACCATAGTTTTGAACGATGAGTCGCGCTGCCCACCACGATCCTTCATAGGCTTGCGATAGTCGTGGGCTGGTGGGGACAAAATCTGCCGTCTTTGCAAACCTTGACGGCACCCGCCCGCTTTTGGCATCAGCCAAAAGGGAAGCAGCAATGACTTGTTGTTTGACTCCTGAATCTCGATAGCCGAAGTATTCGGCCGCACCTTCTTCTAGCCACAGCGGAAAATCGTTCGGCACAGCAGCACCCGTTGCCACGTGCAAGATTTCATGTCGCAAAACGATCGTGCGTCCCAGGGCATTGATTTTGGCAAAGCCGGCTGGGTTCACCCACACCACGTTAGCGGGCGCGTCCCCTGATCCACCGTTGCGCTCAGCAGTGGGAATGGCTGCTAGCGCCGAATAGTTCGAGCCGTCCTTTCGCAACAAGGTTCCCAATTGCTTTTGACTACGTGGAACAACGACGAGCACCCGCTTGTCCCAGTCGGTCCCCCAAAATGTGGTCACATCCCGCACTGCCTGACCGGCCTGCTCCTTCAGCGATGACGCCGGTTTGGCGTTCCCCAGGACGAGCATGAGTACATCATTTGACCGATCGAGCGAAATGACATCCACATCCCACGGCTGGCGGAACCGTCCCGTGTCGGTGTCCGCAACAACTTTCCACGTATCACCGTCAGGGACAAAACTCATCGTGCGTAAAACCACGACCGGTGGTGAATCAAAACCTTCCAAGCGATAACGCACACCCACCTGATACGTCACTGCGCTCGGACCGTACTTATCTTGAACCGCCAATGACGCTGAGTCCGTTAACTCGAGCTTGCTGAGCAAGGTGTAGTCCCACTGCCTAAACGGCACCGTGATCAAATTGGTGGCAAGACGAAGTTGAGAACCGGTGAACGTGGCATCAGATTGCGCCACCGTGTCCATAAATCTTTGCGACTCGCTCCCCACCACCGCAGCGCTGCGATCTGCAAGAACTACTGAAATGGCTTGCCGCTCAACAGCGTCTTGGTCCGAAGGAGATTGGGTCAGGGTGGCAACTGGGAATGTGGGGACAACAAATGTCCGCCCCTGGACAGCAACAGGGGGTGGGTCAGACTGGAGCAGGAGCGAAGGTGCCGTAGCCACCAGCAAGATCACGATACCCGTGGCAACGCCAAAGACGGCACGAATACGTTGATTCGTGGGGGCTGGCTCCGGCGGATCCACCTGCGACATGCTTTCCATCGTAGATGCGCGCCCGCACTAAAGACAGGGCGAACGACTCCCCTAGAGTCCTAGTTGGTTAAACGCGGCCTGCGCCAGCCCAACGACCAGACCAGTAACCATCGATTGAATCAACGACCACTCCGTCGCCGGGGTTAGCAGCATGAACCATGAGCCCGCCGCCGATGTACATGCCGACGTGATGAATGGGACTGTAGAAGAAGACCAAGTCACCCGGACGAAGTTCGGAGCGACTAACCCGACTAGTAGCACCGTATTGAGCACCTGACTGGTGCGGCAAAGACACACCAGCGGCACGCCAGGCAGCCAACATCAAACCTGAGCAGTCAAACGAACTAGGCCCGTCGGCTCCCCACACATAATTGTCGCCAACTTGTGCCTTGACATAGGCAACAGCAGTGGCTGCGCGGCCTGAACCTGCACTCCCGCCACTAAATCCACCACCGGATGATCCACCCGAGCGGATGGCTGCGCGGCTTGCCCGCGCAATAGAAGCCCGTCGAGCAGCTTGGGCCGCGGCGTAGCGGGCACGATCCTCCGCCGTCAAACGGGCGAGCAATGCGCGAGCCTTGGCGGCCCGGGAACTGACCGCATCTGCAGCCGAGGCGGCACTGGCCTTGGCCGACTTCAAAGTGCCAAGTTCTTGCCCTAAGGCCAACTGGTCTTGCGCCAGCCGTTGGCTTGAAGCTTGCGCGCGACGAAGCGCAGCACCTTGCCCACGGGATAATTGATCCAATGATGCAGAGCGATTCAAAAACTCAGTGGGATTATCGGCCAGTAGCAGCTCAAGAGATGAATCCAAGCCACCGCTGCGATAGGCGATGGAAGCCAAACTGGAAATATCGTTCTGTACACGATTGAGATTGCGCTGTTCGCGGGCAATGCGTGATTGGACTGAAGACAGGCGACGATTCGCGTTGTCGACATTGATTTGCGCCGCAAGAAAATCCTCATTGGCATTTGAGGCTTCTTCATTGAGAGCAGCGACTTGGCGCGTGACCTCAGCCAGACTCAGAGACGGCTCTGCGGTCGATGAGCCGGCTGGAACCACCGTGAATACCAAGGTGGCAGCGCTCAGACCGACGACAGTGCGAAGCGCGGAATGACTAAATAATGATCGGGTCGCCACGAAGGCGGCCTCCTCTTCCTCTCGCGCCGACCAGGTGAGCTGACGGGTTCGGGCTGGGAAGTGTGGCCCTACGGTCTGTTCGACCGATTCACCCCAAGTACGTGGGTCCCCGGTTCCCGGACGCTCCGGGATTAGGCGTTGCCCCGTTTTACAACGAGGTGTCTTAAGACTAGGGATCAGCCCCGTTAGGCACAAACTGGGGTTCGGCGTGGCGGATGCGACCGATGGATTCCTGTAGCCCCCTCACCACAGGATTCACACCAGTCACATGGGCCTCACCCATCCCATCCATACCGGCTAGGGGCGACGGTAGAAGCCTCAGGCGGTGGGCGGGTGGAATCGCAAGGCAGGGACGAGGCCGGCGTCCGCCAAAGCCTCTAAGGCGGCTTGTTCTTGAGGATCGAGCTCAACTCCCTCAGGTGGGGAGCCGAGAAGATAGGTAACGATGCAATCTCCACACGCGACGGGACGGGCGGTGCAGCCATGACAATCGACCCGAAGGGCACTGTCCGTAACCGGAGTAGCTGGCCAGGGCTGAAGGTTCAACAGTTCAGACATCAGAGCCTTTCCTCTTATCGTCGGCATGGTCGCTGGGGAGCGCGACCTGGTGGAATCACGGTAAATGGGGGGTCTGACAAGGTCCGACCACGCGTGCTGGTCAGGTGTGTCGTGGCTGTTTCTATTTCTGCTTGCCTGGCAACGGGTTGCCAGGCACCCTCCGCCGAGGTCTCTGCCGGGGCCTCGGCGCAGCCATCCCCCACGACACCAATCGCTAGCTCGAGCACGGGAACTGCCACATCCGCCGGAAATGCCGTCACTACGTCAGTAGCAACCTCCCCCAGTGCCGTAAGCCCCTTGGCTATCACCACGACGCGGCCTTGTGGAGTGACTTCCACAGCTACTCGCATCGACCATGTGGTCTGGATCATCATGGAAAACCACGGACGCGGACAGATCGTCAATAACACCCAAGCCGCCTATTTCAACAGCCTCCGCAAGAAGTGCGGATATGCCAGCAACGCCCATGCCATCACTCATCCATCTCTGCCGAACTACATCGCGATGACGTCAGGTGGAACACAAGGCGTCACCGACAGTGGCAGCCCGGCTGCGCACCGACTGTCTGCCCCGAACCTGTTTTCCCAACTAGGAAGCGGCCGTTGGCGCACGTTAGCCGAAAGCATGCCCAGCGCTTGCTACAAGTCAAATTCAGGAACGTACGTTCCGCGACATAATCCCGCGACCTATTTCACCAACGTGGCATCCCCATGCACGACACAAAACATTCGGCTCACTGCAACACCGAGTTTTTCTGCACCCTTCACGATGATCGTGCCCGATCAACGCAGCAATACCCATGACACCTCGATTGCTTACGGTGACCAGTGGCTAGCAAGTTTTGTTCCCAAGGTCATCAAGAGCGCGCAATATCAAAGTGGACGCACGGTTCTTTTCATCACCTATGACGAGGACGAAAATGCGGGGAACTCCAGCAACCCCATCGCCACCTTGGTGATCTCGCCACGCACTCCGGCCGGTCTAATCTCTAGCGCCTACTTCACGCACTACTCATTGCTTCGGACCACAGAGGAACTGCTCGGATTGCCACTCCTGGGCAAAGCCAAGAGTGCCTACAGCATGAAGGGTCCTTTCCGACTCGGCTAACCCCACAGCGCGGGAATGTCAGGGGCTCGTCCTAACGTCGCCGATATGCCACACGTTCAGGCCAGGCCCGCATCACGATCCGCGGGTCAACTGTGTCTTGATGATCTGGGTACCCCGTTGGACCAAGTGACATTTGTCGTCGTTGACCTCGAAACCACCGGAACCCAGGCCACCGATGCGATTACGGAGATCGGGGCTGTCAAGGTTCGTGGCGGTGTAATCATTGGCGAATTTGCCACACTGGTTCGGCCATCCCACGAGATCTCCCCCATGATCACTGTCCTGACCGGAATCACTAATGCGATGGTTGCCGACAGCCCCCCTATTGAGGCGGTGCTCCCAGCCTTCTTGGAATTTCTTGGGTCGGCTGTCGTGGTGGCACACAACGCGCCTTTCGATGTGGGTTTTCTTAAGCGAGCCTGCCTCGCTCATGATTACTCCTGGCCACAGCCGGTAGTGGTTGACACTGTTCGATTGGCTCGATCAGCTCTGTCAAAATCTGACGTTCCGAATGCCAAACTGTCCACGCTTGCCCACTTCTTTCAGGCACCTACCCAGCCCACGCACCGCGCGCTGGATGATGCTCGAGCAACGGTTCACGTGTTGCATTGTCTCTTTGAGCGCTTAGGCACACTGCATGTAAAAACCCTTGAAGACGTACTGACTTTTTCTACCAAGGTTCCAGAGCCGATTCGGCGCAAAGCCTCTTTAGCGGATGGACTTCCGGACGCACCTGGCGTTTACCTTTTTCAAGGCAAGGACGGCACCGTCCACTACATCGGTACCAGCAAGTCAATCCGTCGGCGCGTTCGTAGCTATTTCACGGCGGCCGAAACACGCTCGCGTATCAAGTACATGCTGACGTTGTGCACTGAGGTGGTCGCGATTGAATGCCCGACCGCCCTTGAAGCACGCATTCGTGAACTACGCCTGATCGCTGAGTACCAGCCGGAATTCAATCAACGCTCCAAGCGACCCGAACGGGTCTACTGGCTCCGAGCGGGCTCTCGCGGATCCCTCATCGCCCATCGAAGTCTCACTAGTGACGCCTCCAGCCTTGGTCCATTTACCTCACGCCGTACTGCGCACGAAGTTTCTCGATTGCTGTCCTTGACCACCCGATCCACCAGCGAAATGTCTTTGTCCGACGTCATGAGCAATCCGTCGATCGTCGCGGGAATTGTTTTTGACCAGTTGCAGGTTTTGGCCGAACGCCAGCGATACGAACATGCTGCCGCTCTTCGTGACACCCTGGAATCTTTCTTGCGAGCCGCGGCATGGACAAGTCAAGCCCGGTCCCTGGCTTCTTGCTCGACGATGGTCACGCTTGCACCCACGCCACATGCAACAACGAGTTGGGATGTAGTTGCCATCAGCAATGGCAGGTTTGCTGGATCACAACGCATCCACAATCGACATGCCCTCGTCAAGACAGTGGAGGCGCTACTTGCCACTACTCCCTACAATCACGCGCGTACCGATGAAATTCCTTGCGCATCGGCAGAAGAAACCACCGCTTTGATGTACTGGCTTCAGTCGCCCGGCATTGCACTCGTGCACATCGACACTCAATGGGTGAGCCCGTTGCCGCATGCGGCCAGCGTCCTGGCCAACAACCCGCAGTTGCAATTACGCGTGCGCAACGGTGGCAGCAACCCAACGATCCAAGACCAAGGCAGCCTGACCACTGTCTAGCGCGGCGTTTACTTTCTCCATAGCAGCCACAAAGAGGTCTTCGAGGTCGGCCGCCGCCGCTCCAGAATAAATATTGAGGGCCACCAGTGCCGAAGCCGCATTGGCTACCACCACGTCGCGCACCGGACCAGAGGCGCCAGCAAAGACCTCGCGTGCAATCGCTGCGTTTGCCGCTGGATCGCCGCCGCGCAAATCATCGGCGGTGGCTGGAATCAGCCCCAGGCGCTGCGGGCTCAACGTGTCCTTGGTGACCTGGCCTTCATGGACCACCCATACCTGCGTCGACGTGGTCGTGGTGATTTCGTCTAAGCCATCATCTCCACGGAACACCAACGCTGTGGCGCCGCGCTGAGCCAGTACCTCAGCGATGAGTTGGGCTCGGCGCGGATCCCCACATCCAATCGCCGAAGCGGCCGGCTGTGCTGGATTACTCAACGGTCCCAAAATATTAAAGACGGTAGGAACCGCAAGTTCTCGTCGCGTCGGTCCGACAAATCGCATAGCCGGATGGAACACCGGGGCAAAACAAAAAGTAATTCCGACGTCGCGACCCACATCAGCGACAGCATCGGGGGTAAGTGACAGGTCAACGCCGAGCGCCTCGAGGAGATCAGCTGACCCACACGATGACGATGCTGCGCGATTGCCGTGCTTGACCACTCGCGCACCGGTGCCCGCAGCAGCAATGGCCGACATGGTGGAAATGTTGACGGAGTTTGACCGGTCTCCTCCGGTGCCGACAACATCGACTGCGGGACCGGGAACCTCAATGCGGCGCGCGTGCGACAGCATCGCCTCAACCAAGCCCGTGACTTCAGCAGCGGTTTCGCCCTTAGCCCGCATGCCAATGAGGAATCCAGCCATCTGCACCGGACTCGCGGCATCGGTCATGATCTGGTCCATGGCCCAAGCGGTCACCCGAGGGTCGAGTTCGTAATCTTGGAGTAGATCGCTGAGAACGTCCGGCCACACGGGCGCTTCCGGGTTCACTTGTGGCTCTTGTTGTGCCATCACGGCCTACTTAACGCGGGGCCGAGGCGCTGGCAGCCGAGCCGGCAACTCGAGCACGCAACAGGTCCGCAACGGCGTGCGCGACAGCAATCGAATCCAGCGGGTGCTGCACAGTGGCTTCCGCATTAGACCACCGAGCCAACCAGTCATCCTCGCGACGACCGGTGAGCAACAAAACCGGTGGACATTGGTAGATCTCTTCTTTCAAGCTGCGGCAAATTCCCATGCCGCCAGCCGGAACCGCTTCACCATCCAAGATGATCACATCAATGCCACCAGCGGCCACAATTGATCGAACGATGGGCTCGGTTGCCACTTCCGTGACTTCAATGGTGGGCAATTCAGGAGCTGGTCTCGAACCCAAGGCGAGAACTACCTGCTGGCGAACAGCGGCATCGTCGCTGTAGACCAGAACCTTCATCGGGGCTGCGGTGTGATCAGTCACACAATCATCCTACAAGTCATGAACAGGCACTCATTCCTTGCATCGTGGGACCTAGGTCACATTGAAATTCACCACGCGGTCCGCCCCAATTTTGATGGTGGGGCGCGCGCGCGAACAGGCGTGACTAGTGCCAGAATAGGAATGTGGCGACCGCAACCGTAACCCAGACCTCCCGTCCATCGGGCCCTGCAAACCGACCAAACATGGTGTCTGTTGGCACCGTGGTTTGGCTAGCGTCAGAGTTGATGTTCTTCGCGGCACTTTTCGCGATGTACTTCACCTCTCGCGCGGTGAATCCAGAGCTCTGGGCGAAGGAAACCGAACTTCTCAATATCCCCTTCGCAACCGCGAACACCACGATCTTGGTGCTGTCTTCGGTTACCTGTCAGTTAGGCGTGTTCGCCGCTGAGCGTGGGGATGTCCAAAAGCTCCGCTCGTGGTTCACCCTCACCTTTGCACTGGGCGCCGTCTTCATTGGCGGCCAAATCTTTGAATACGCCAGCTTGGTCAAAGAGAACCTGACGCTGTCATCGAGCGTGTATGGATCAGCGTTCTACCTCACCACCGGATTCCACGGTTTGCACGTAACCGGCGGACTCATCGCCTTCCTGTTTGTTTTGGGTCGCACGTACGCGGCTAAGAAGTTTGGCCACGACCAGGCCACCTCCGCAATCGTTGTGTCGTACTACTGGCACTTTGTGGACGTGGTGTGGATTGGCTTGTTTGCAACTATCTATCTCATCAAGTAAGCACCCACGGATCGAGGCAGCACGTGTCATCCGAGTCACCCCGTCGACGCCGACCAACAGCCGCCCTGGCCTTGGTCACGGTTGGCTTACTCCTCATGGGCGGTCTCTATGCCGCCGCAGGTTCCCTCGCCTCTCCGGCTCGAGCCGAGACCAGCGAAGCTTCGCCTGCTCTCCTCAAGCAAGGTGGACAGCTGTACAAGGAAGGTTGTTCTTCCTGCCATGGACTGAACCTAGAAGGCGTGCCGGCTGAAAGTGTGGGCAAAGGACAAGCCAAGCAAAACGGTCCGAGCCTACTCGGCGTTGGTGCCGCTGCCGTTGACTTCCAAGTTTCCACCGGTCGTATGCCCGTTGGTGCTAACGGACAACAAGTCGTCGCCGGTCGCCCCTCGTACAACGAAGAAGAAGTGACAGCGCTTGCCGCTTATGTGGCATCCTTTGCGCCCGGCCCGGCCATCCCATCCAAAGAAGACCTTGACACTACTGACGCAAGCCTGGCCGAAGGTGGCGAACTCTTTCGAACCAACTGCGCTCAGTGTCACAACTTCGCGGCGCAGGGTGGTGCGCTGAGTAACGGAACATATGCTCCGGCCATTGACCCTTCTCGCCCTGATCACATTTGGGAAGCCATGCTCACAGGTCCCCAGAGCATGCCGGTGTTTAGCGACACCACGATCAACCCAGACGAAAAGAAGGCGATCATCAAGTACATCCAGAACATCAACGCTGCTCCAAGTCCTGGCGGAGCCCCCTTAGGCAATGTTGGGCCCGTCAGTGAGGGCCTCTTGATGTGGACCCTAGGACTCGGCGCGCTCATTGCGTGCTCGGTGTGGTTGGGAGCAAAGGCGAAATGAGTAACGATTCCTCCAGCGAAATCGAAGTGGCGGGCGCTCATGAGATCGAACACGCGTTGCGCCGCACCGACATTGATCCGCGTGCCGCTAAGCGAGCGGAGCGCCAAGTCGCCATCATGTTTGGGGGTTCGGTCCTAGCCTCCATCCTGTTCGTAGTTGCCTTCGTGAGCGTGAAGTCCACCGCAGTTGTCAACCTGCCCCTCATTGGCTTGATCGGTTTGCAAAACCTCACGCTCGGTTTGGCCTCGGGTCTTGGTCTATTCCTGATCGGCGCGGGCGCGACCCACTGGGCGCGCAAGTTGATGAGTGACGAAGAAATCGTGGACGAGCGCAAGAGCTTTGCCTCCGATGATGAAACACGCGGGGCTGTCGTCGAGAGTTTCCAAACCGGTGTTGAAGAAAGCGGCGTCATGAAGCGTCCGCTCATTCGTCGCACCCTGTTGGCCGCGCTGGCTTTGATGCCGATTCCTGCGATCGTCCTGCTGCGTGACCTTGGCCCCCTGCCTGAAACCAAGTCGCGCGAAACGCTGTGGCGCAAGGGCTCGCGCATCGTTACCGACATTTCTTACCGACCGATCAAGCCCGAAGATATTCCTTTGGGTGGACTAGTTGCCGGTGCGCTGCCGGCTGACCTGCTAAAGGTTGAAGAGGAAGAGGGCAACCTCAACCAGCGCGCCAAGGCAGCCATCATCTTGGTGCGGATGGCCCCTGATGAGATTCGTTCACAGCAAATTCAAGACGGCGACTTCCAGGGCATCTTGGCGTTCTCCAAGATTTGCACCCACCTTGGTTGCCCCATCGCCTTGTACGAACAACGCACCAAACACTTGCTCTGCCCGTGTCACCAGTCCACCTTCGACTTGGCAGACGACGGAAACGTGATCTTTGGACCTTCCGCGCGGCGCCTGCCACAGCTCGCGATTGAAGTGGACAAGGAGGGCTACCTCGTAGCTAAAGAAGGATTCCAGGAACCTGTCGGACCAAGCTTTTGGGAGCGCGGATGAGCACCACACAACGAGCCGTAGCCACCACTACTACGTGGATTGATGATCGCATCGGTGCGGGCAAGTGGCTAAAGAAGAACCTGCGCAAGGTATTCCCCGACCACTGGTCCTTCATGCTCGGTGAAATCGCCTTGTACTCCTTCATCTTGTTGCTGCTGACCGGCGTTTACCTGACCCTTTTCTACAACCCTTCGATGAAGGAAGTCGTCTACAACGGCTCCTACGCGCCACTTAACGGCATCAAGATGACGCAGGCCTACGAGTCAACGTTGCGGGTGAGTTTTGATGTTCGTGGCGGTCTCTTAGTTCGCCAGGTGCACCACTGGGCCGCCTTGCTGTTCGTTGCTGCGGTCAGTGTGCACATGCTGCGCGTGTTCTTCACTGGAGCGTTCCGCAAGCCCCGCGAACTCAACTGGGTGATCGGCGTAGGCCTGATGACCTTGGCGATTCTTGAAGGCTTCGCCGGCTACTCGCTCCCCGACGACTTGCTTTCAGGCACTGGACTGCGGATTGCACAGGGCATCGTCTTGGCCATTCCGCTCGTGGGCAGTTACGTTTCCTCGTTCCTTTTCGGCGGTGAGTTCCCCGGAACCGACTTCATTCCCCGGCTCTACTCGATTCACATCTTGTTGATTCCTGGCATCTTGCTGGGAATGCTGACCGCTCACTTGCTCTTAGTCTGGTACCAAAAGCACACCCAGTTCCCTGGCCCTGGCCGCACCAACACGAACGTCGTGGGATACCCGCTGCTTCCGGTGTACGTGGCTAAGGCCGGTGGCTTCTTCTTCATCGTCTCGGGCATCATCACCTTGATCTCCGCCATGTTCTCGATCAACCCCATCTGGCAGTACGGCCCCTACACCCCCGACCAAGTCAGCGCTGGCTCGCAGCCGGACTGGTACATCGGTTGGCTTGACGGCGCGGTTCGTGTCATCCCGAACTGGGAAACCGTCCTATGGGGGCACAACATCAGTTGGAACATCCTGTTACCAGCATTGATCATTCCAGGAATCATGTTCACGCTCCTGGCTTTGTACCCCTGGGTTGAAGCTAAGGCCACCGGGGATAAGCGTGAGCACCACTTGCTCGATCGTCCACGCAACGCTCCCACTCGCACCGGTCTAGGTGTGATGGCCATAACGTTCTACGTATTGATGTGGATCAGTGGCGGCAACGACATCATCGCTCAAGCCTTCAGTTGGTCTATCAATTCCATTACTTGGACCATTCGAGTCTTGCTGATCGTGCTTCCGCCTCTCGTTTTTGTGATCACTCGTCGCGCTTGCATGGGATTGCAACGCCGAGACCGGGACAAACTCCTGCATGGCCGCGAAACCGGCATTATCAAGCGCATGCCTTCTGGTGAATACCTCGAAGTCCACGCCCCGGTGAGCTCGGCCACTCGCGCCAAGTTGGTGGCGTCTCGTGAAAGCGATTACGCACCCATAGAGGCTCCGCCAGCCGTTGACGCCAATGGGGTGAAGGCTCCGAAGAAGAGGCGTTCGGGCGTTAAACTCTCCAACTTCTACTTCGCGAACCGGGTCATTCCTCCCACCGACGAGGAAATCGAAGAGGGTCAGCACCACGCAGCAGGCGACCTAGAAACAGTGCGTCCCAGCGGACAGATCACCAGCGGTCACTAGTTCGGGACCGGGCTCAGGGGGTATCTCCTGAGCCCACATGCAAGGCCCGCAATAGATCCAATTCCAGTTGCGTGGCCTGCGCGCCGGCCAACATCTCGATCGTGCGAGGGCGCTCTAACGGCACCTCAAACTCAGCCACTATCTGCGCCGGACGATCGCTAAAGACATAAATTCGGTCAGAGAGAAGAACTGCCTCGCGCACATCGTGCGTGATCAACATGACCGTCCAGCGTTCGCGTTCCCAAATCTCATCAAGCCAGAGTTGTAGCTCTGTTCGCGTCAGCGCATCCAAAGCCCCGAAGGGTTCGTCCAACAGCAAGATATCGCGATCCTGCGCGATGGTACGAGCTAAGGCCACGCGCTGTCGCATGCCGCCCGAGAGCTGATACGGATGACTATCAGCAAAATCCTCGAGGCCAAAGATAGGGAGCAAATCAATCGCTCGTTCGCGCGCTTCTTTCTTCTTTCGCCTGCCAGCGACTTGATAGCCCAGCCCCACGTTGTCCGCAACCGTGCGCCAGGGAAACAAGACATCTCGCTGCGGCATCCATGCAAAGGGGCTTCCGGACTGCGCTAGCGGTTGCCCATCGATGAGCACTTCACCTTCGCTCGCCTGGTCAATACCGGTCAGAACCGAAAACAGGGTGGACTTTCCGCACCCACTAGGCCCGAGTATGGAAACAAATTCCCCACGCTCTACGTGCAGGTTGAGATTTTCAATAACCGACAAGGCGTCGTAGGACTTTGACAAGCCCTCGATCGTGATTCCCTTGGCAATCGTCATGTCGTCACCACCATGGGTAGGGCGAGGTCAGCTGACCATTCTTCAAGGGACCCGTCATAGACGCGAAAATCCTCGCGGCCTGCTTGAACCAGCCCAAAAGCCAGCAAGGAAGCCGAAATCGCTCCCCCACAATACAAAACCAATTCACCGGGAATGCTCAATAACTGATCCAGCTGCCGTACAACGTCGGCTGAACCTTGGAACTGGCCACTGTCGTCGAGAACAAGCGAAGCCGGAACGTTGATCGAGCCAGGAATGTGTCCACGCCTGCTGTACCGAGTGATCCCCTGACCAGAAAATACTTCGGCGCCCACACTGCACACCAACACCGCATCAACATCACCCACAACAACTGCTTCGACGTAGGCCTTGTCAACAAACAGGCTGTCTCGAGGTGCTGGCTGGAACTCGGTGACCGGGTCGAGGGTTGCAGGCACTCCGGTTTCGACCGACCCACCCGCTGCGGACCATTGCTGTACGCCGCCATCGAGCACAAGCACCCGATCAAACCCCATGGCTCGCAGCATCAGCCACACCCGCGTGGCCCACATTCGGCCATGGTTGTCGTACACAACGACGGTGGATTGCGAACCGATCCCGATGCGTGCCATGGCTGTAGCTAAGACCTCGGGCCCCGGCTGCGCAAAGTGAAAGTTGTTTGATCCCCGCGTGAGATCTTCTAGAAGGTCAAAGAATTGAGCGCCAGGAATGTGGGCCGCCTCGAACTGATTGCGCCCAGTCGAGCCTCGCCAATCACCATCAGTCTCGGGCTTGGCCAACTCCACTGTGGCATCAACGATCACCACGTTTGGGTCATCCATCAGACCGGCTAGGTCAGCGATGCTGATGAACTGAGCATTCATGGCGAAACCTTGCGAGCTGCGGTGTACCAAGGAATCGTCAAGCGCTGGAGTACGACGGTGAGTCCGTACAAGATCAACGTCACTGTCGCGGCTACTAGGACT
>Ga0114967_10002908_pt1 | contig 14220 bp, 14 predicted proteins | sample M_130628_MF_Meta_FD_92639 | JGI IMG/M metagenome (GOLD analysis project Ga0114967, IMG submission 92639) | Freshwater microbial communities from Lake Montjoie, Canada to study carbon cycling - M_130628_MF_MetaG | ecosystem: Environmental > Aquatic > Freshwater > Lake | place: Lake Montjoie... | reverse complement strand
TAAGATAGAGCCCTTGCCTTAGGAGGCAGACTTGATCCGCGGGCTTCGCTTGAAACTCCTTACCGCAACTGGCCTTTTGCTGGTGGGCGTGATTCTCGCATTGGATTATTCCCTCAAGCAGATTGGGAACGCTCTAAAGACCCCCAAGGCGGAGCCCTCCCAGTCGGATTCATCTCCCGCGCATCGTTTTTATTCTAAAGAGTTCCATCACGGGTTTGTTCCTAGCACTTGGGGAGTGGAACAGTATGGCCCTTTCCAAGCCCAGTATTTCATCAATTCCATGGGCATGCGGGACGAAAACATAAGGAATGTCTCCACGAAGGTTCAAGGGAAAAGGATTCTTCTGATGGGAGATTCCTACGTTGACGGAGTGGGGCTGCCTTTTGAGAAAACGGTGGCGGGGCAACTGAGACCTATGATTTCAGGAGCTGAAGTTTTAAACGGAGGAGTTGCCTCTTATTGTCCGTCCCTAATGCGAGATCGCCTTAGGGTTTGGGTGGATCGGCAGCACCTGCGATTCGACCTATTGGTTGCCTTCATCGATATTTCCGATCTCGAAAACGAACTTTGCTATACCAAGGACCTGGCTGGGAATTATCAGAAGAACTGGAGCGAGGAATTCAGATCCTTTCGAGAAAAAAATATGGCCGTGGATCAGAAATTTCGCCGGTCGCTGATGCAATCCGTTGAAAAAAACTTTGTTGTTCTAGGGGCCATAGTCCGCAATCTGAGGATCGCTTACGAGAAGGCAGGGTGTCCGGGCGGGACTATGGAATGGGATTACGCTGATTGGCCGGCGTATCAAGGGCCGCTTGAGCCTTGGATTCAAAAGTCTTTAGAGAAACAGTCCGAAGCCATGGACGAGGTGGCAGAGCTTTGTCGCGGACAGGGGGCAGGCCTTGCAGTGGTGGTATATCCGTGGCTGCAACAGGTGAGAAGAGGATATGCCGAGGATCGACACACTATTTTCTGGCAGAGGTGGTGTTTGTCCCGAGATGTGCCATTTTTAAGCCTCTATCCCGATTTTCTCGCTGTTCGAAAAGAGATCCGAGAGTATGTTGTGGCGGATGAGGATTCTCATTGGTGTCAGCGCGGTTGCCAGATTGTGGCTCGGAGGCTGTTGGATTTTCTTAAGCAGTGCGGTCTCTTGTCTGACGCTTCATCCTAGCAAATGAAAGGTCAAAAAAGATTCTTTCCCATTCTGGCTTTGTTCGTCGGAGTAGTTTTCGCTCTAAGTCTTGATTTCGGTATAAGGCAAATTTATTTAAAAGTTTGGAAGAAGCCGTTTCTGGATGTGCATCCGTTAAGACAAAAGGACGAGAATTTCCACCACGGGATCAAGCCAAACTCGGAGGGGTTGGATACTTACGGACCTTATTCCGCAAAGTATTTCAGCAACTCTTTGGGATTGAGGGACGAAAAAATCAGGGAAGTTTCCCTGGAGGCAGATCATCCACGGATTCTTTTCATTGGGGATTCCTTCACCGAGGGAGGACCCATTCCCTGGGATAAGACTTTTGTCGGCCGGGTGGCTGAGGAGCTAAAATCCAAGAACATTGAGGTTCTGAACGCTGGGGTGGCATCTTATTGTCCCATCACTGAACGCATAAAGCTCCGGCAACTTCTTGGAGAGAAGGGGCTTCGGGTCGACAGGGTGGTTCTGTGTCTCGATATCTCCGATCTCAAAGACATCTTTTATTATGAAGAGGATCGCGAGGGCAAGGTGCGTGAGATCCCTTACGGACCATTTCATGATAAGGCAGGGCGGCTTCGTCGCGCGGATGAGGTCTGCGGATGGTTGGAAAATCATGTGGAGAAAAACTTTGTTATTCTTGGTGCGATTGTTCGGAATGTTCGTCTGCAGTGGCGGCGTCATGCTAGCTCCACCGGGGTAACGGAATATGATGCCATCCCCGATTGGGCTTATAATTGGCCTGATTACCGGGGGCAGCACCAAGATCTGGTGGAGAAAGGTCTGGTCAAGATTAAGGCTGAAATGACCCGTCTGGCCTTGGATCTTAAGGCCCGCCATGTGCCTTTGACCCTGGTGGTGTATCCATGGCCTCAACAGGTGAAGGCAGGCAGTCAACCTTCCCGAGCGGAGACAGAGTGGGCGAGTTGGGCCAAGCAAAATGAAGTGCAATTCATCAGCCTGTTTCCTGTTTTTGTAAACCAAGAACCTGCGGAGCAGGTGATCCAAAAGTACTATTGGAAAAACGATGCGCACTGGAATGAGGAGGGGCATCGATTAGTAGCGGAGGCCCTCCTGCGTCCGGAAGGAGGAATCCTCCTGCCCAATAGGGGTGCTGTTGAATCAAAGACCCAAGCGGGGAAATGAAACGAGATGGGTCTTGCTTGGGGATTCGTCGGTAAAGAGCTCAAATCGGAGTTTGCAAGGTGGAAATAGGCCGCCTTCCAGGATGTGCTTGAGGCGGAACCATGCTTTGGCGGCACGCTGACGGATGGCTTTTCGGTTTACATCAGACAGCGCATTTTCGCTGTGAGAACCCAGGCGTTTGGCGATGTCGTCCTGGTGCCAGGTGAAGATACCGATGGGCTTGCGGATAGAGACAAGGTTCAAGCCAAGCCTCATTTGTCGGCGGAACCAGACGTGATCCCCGACAACGCGGTATTCGGCAGGGTAGGGGCAACGTTCCCAAATTTGACGGCGAAACAGGAGCGAGCAGGTTTGGACAGGCATATGCCAATCTGCATCGATCGGGCGGGGCAGCGTGATCTGGTTGAACAGGTAAAGAAAGTTCAGATTCTCATCGAGCATGATGGTCGGGCCGAAAACGGCATCGGCTCCGGTACTCTGAAGTTTCTCTTGGGCGAGGGCTAGGCCCGCTCGGTCGTACTGTTCGTCGGCGTTGAGGTGACCGAGAATACGACCCCGTGCGGCAGCCATGCCCTTGTTTAGGGCGTCGTACATTCCCTTGTCCGGCCCTGGAATGAGGTGAATATCTTTTTGCTGGTTCAGATAGTCCAGAGTTCCATCTGTACTACCCCCATCGACAATGATGTGCTCATAGTTTCGACCTTGAAGGGCATGTCTTACCGAGCGGACACACAGATCGATCCAGCGAGTTGAATTAAAAACCGGGGTTACGATGGAGATGTCGCAAGCCGACATAAATAGTTACGAACTCTTTTTTAGAAAAGAGTCCATGGTGTTGCGCTCCCGGGCTTTTCCAAAAAACCAGGCGAGGTAGATAAAGTTCAGGGCGGCCCATAGTCCAAGCAGGCCGAGATAATTTTGGCCACACGATCCCATCATGGGGAGGAGACGCCACAGAGCAAAGGTGACTAGGACAACCCATAGCGCGACCCAATGGAAGGTGAAGAAGCTGAAAAATCGAAGAGGTGCCGTGGGGACGAAACCGCCGATCTTTGGGGCATCGATGGGATAGAAGTAGAGATCCTCAATTTCCGACCCGACGAGAGTACCTTTCCCCAAGGCCTTGTTCAAACGACCCTCTACAAAGCGAGCGTGGATGCGGGTGAAGTCGACAAAGTGGAGATAAAAGCAGGACTGGGTTCCGGCGGTAATCACGAGGAGTGGAACGAGAGCCAGAGAGACCGGGCTATCCCAAAGAAGGCAGCTGATCACTAGCACGAGAAAGAAGTAGAGACCGTGGAAGAACTTCTTGTGGTAGGCGTATTGCATCTCCCGCATCCGTCGAAGCTGTTCCATCCAAAGAGCGATCTTTTGTTCTGGCTTCACCATCAGGGGATTATGCCCAGCGAGAATGAAAAGAACAACCTTGTGACTTTCCCTGATGAGAGTTTTGGGAGAAGGTATTTACATGGAGCCATCGAAAAGTTCCCCAGATTCGCGTCTTCCCGGAATGATCGGGATGGGGCTTCTGTTGGCTTTGGCTTTAGGCTTTGGGGTGGGGGCGAGGATGAGTTCGATAGGTCCGGAGCCGGAACGGTTGCCGGCCCCATCGGCTCCTTCGATCTTTCAGCTTCCTGCAAAACTGGTGGTATATCAGGAAGGGCCTGCGATTCCCCAGCTTTGGCTCGACACTTTCTCCAGCGGCGTGGGATTTCCTAAAATCGACCTGAAAATCCTGAGCAGAAATTCAGACGGAACCTGGCCGACGGATGGAGATGTGTATCTCCTGAAAGCCCGCTCTTTTAACGAGGTCAAAAAATCGGTTCCATGGGCTGATTTGACCGGGCAAGTGCCCATCGCCGGGATCAATCCGGTTTATCAGGGGCAGTCTTTCGACCCGTTGGGAACCCACAGCCGGCCGTGGCGGATCAGTCCATGGTTTTTTATGAAAAAAGTTGCCCCGGGAACTTCACACAAGGTGGCTTTCGCAGCTCCAGTCCGTTGGGCCAGTGAGCCCCAAAGTTTTTTTCCGAATGAGCCTGACCTGATCGCGGCGCTCTGGATCAAATCCCAAGGAAAATCGATCAATCTAGGAGGCGAATCGACTCAACAAATGGCCCGGCAACAGGCGGAGTCGATCCTTGCCGGCAAACTGGCTTCCGAGGGGGAGTGCTGGGAAGGGTTGAAGGATGGAAGAGTCCAGCTCACCTATCTGCCTGCCTGGAGGTTGGTGCTGGAGCCTCAAGCAGGAAATGGTCTTATTCGTTGGTCCGCACTTCAAGCAGGAACGATTGTAGATTTTGAGGTAATGGCCGTTGCCGATGGCTCATCAAGAAAAGAGATGGCGTGCAAGTTTCTCGAGTTTCTTCTCGCGCCTTCCCAGCAAGCGGCCTTGCTAGGAGCGACGGGATTTTTCCCCGTACATTCGAAGCCGGGAATGGAGTGGGCGGGGTCGACTCTCGTGATGCCCAGCGGCACTTGGTTTGACCGGAGCGAATTTATTCTTTGGCCATATCCTCAACCGGTTGTGGCCGTACCCCCTGCAGCGGTAACGGAGACGAATGCGGTGATGCCGGAAGGTGGCGCGGGGCAAAAAAGTGAGTAGGTTTCAATTGCGGTGCGGTGTGTAAATCGCACCCTACCTAAATATGAATTTACGAGACAAAGGTATTTTGATTACTGGGGCGGGGTCAGGTCTCGGAAAGGCGCTGGCGATTGCGGCTGGGCAGGCGGGGGCGAAAGTGGTCTGTGCGGGACGGAGAAAGGATCGGATTGAGCAAACCGCAGCGGAGGTCACGAAAGCCGGCGGAGTGGGCTTTGCGGTGGAGATGGATGTGACGGATGCAAAATCGGTGGAAAAAGGAGTGAAGCACGCGGAGAAAAACGGCCCGATTGAAATTCTGATCAACAATGCGGGAATCATTACAGGGATGAAAGCCGTGCAGGATCTTCCGGTTGAGGAGTGGGATAAGATCATAGCTACGAATGTGAGAGGACCTTATTTGCTAATTCGGGCGATCCTACCGGGGATGATTCAACGGGGATTTGGACGGATGGTGAACATCAGTGCTCCGATCAAACATTTGCCGAAAGCGTCGGCGTACTGTGCTTCGAAGTGTGCTCTCGATTCACTGACGAAGGCAGTGGGTTACGAACTGAAGGGGGTGGATGTGATCATCAACGCAGTTGAACCGCCGTTTCTGGATACTGAGATGCACAAGGGCGGGAAAAAGCCGGAGGAGGTGGCGGCGCAGATTTTGGAGTTGGCTGCGTTGGAGACAGGAAGTCAAAGCGGAAGAATTGTGAAGATTGGGTGATACATCTTGGGTACGGACAGCTCTCTGAGCCGTCCTAGGACGCGTGGGGACACGCGTCCGTACATTACATGAGAATACGGTGCTTGAGCTTACGATCCTAAAAAGTAATGCGCTATGTTCCACGCGCATGCCCGAAAAGCTCAATCTGCAGTCGCGGGCAGAAACGAAACCCTTCTCGTTTGCAGATCTCGACAAGCCTTGGGGAACGGGTGGCCAGCGTTTTTATATCGATGCCTTCGGGCATGAGGAGGATTCGGTCGGAGAGGACAGGGGGAAGGCGGGACAAGAGATTCTTGATTTCGGCCAGATCGTTTTCGGTTGAGACAACGAATTTCAACTGAAACGGATACTTTCGAATCCATTCAGAAATTACTTCGGGCTGAAGGCGTGTGGCCTCATGTTTTTTTGCCCAAGCTGGGTCCCGTTCGGGGGAAGGCGTGGAGTTGGAGAGTTTTGGGCTGAGCGAGGCCAAGTCGCAGGGAATGCCGTTGGGGAGGATAGTGCCGGCGGTTTCGATGGTGATGTGTTTGCCTTGTTTTTTTAGGGTATTCGCCAGTTCAGTGAGATCGGGGGCAAGCATCGGTTCCCCGCCCGTGAGGACGACGTGATTACAGTTCCACGACGTGACCTTTTTAAGAATTTCCGATACAGGCATTTCTGGTCCTTCTGGCTTCCAGGAGGCGTAGGGGGTGTCGCACCAGTCACAACGCAAGTTGCAGCCGGAAGTGCGGATAAAGATGGATGGAACTCCTGCAAGTAGGCCCTCCCCCTGAATCGAGTGAAAGATTTCCGCAATCCGCATGGGATCAGCTTTCTAGAGCTGGTTTTGGAGGAATGGGTGGAGTGGTGACGTAGGGGGTGGGATCCGGAATACCTGCTACCAGGAAAGCTTCACGGCGTTCGATGCAGGTGCCGCAGGTGCCGCAATGGAGAAGACCGCCCTTGTAGCAGGACCAGGTGCGGGCGTAGTTGATTTTGAGTTCGGATCCGCGACGAATGATGGCTGTTTTATCCAACGATACAAAAGGGCGCAGGAGTTTGATGTTGGCGTAGGTACCGGCGTCGATCGCCTGTGCCATGGGGTTGAAAAAGGATTCGCGGCAATCGGGATAGATGGCGTGGTCGCCGGAGTGCGCCGCGATGGCCACGGCTTCGGCTCCAATGCTTTCGGCATAGCCTGCCGCGAGAGAAAGAAAAATACCGTTCCGAAAGGGGACGACGGTCTTTTTCATCGTCAACTCTTCGTAATGGCCATCCGGGATTTTGCCTCCTGATTTCAGGAGGTCGGATTTAAATGTTTCGGCCAAAAAAGTGAGCGGGACAATCTGGTTTTGAATCCGGAGGCCGCGGCACTGGTCGGCCGCACAGGGAAGTTCTCGGGCGTTATGTTTTGCTCCGTAATCGAAACTAAGGGCGGCTACGACCTGTTCGGTGGCGGCCATGTGATGGAGGACGGTGACCGAGTCGAGGCCTCCGGAGAGAAGAACGACGACTTTCACGGGAAGAATGGATTGTGGGCGAGCTCGTGAGCCACGGTGGTCAAGGGTCCGTGGCCGGGTAAAAGAATTGTTTCGGCTGGGAGGGTGAGGACGCCCGCGCGGATCGATTCCAAAGCTGGGCGGTAGCGAGAACGGATTCCACCCACCGATCCTGCGAAAATTACGTCTCCGACAACTGCAAGAGGGGTGTCCAGGCCCTTTATTTCATACACCGTGCCGCCCTGGGAATGACCGGGGACCGTGTGGGCGGTAATTGCCAGGGAACCGACTTTGAAACGTTTCCCATTTCCAACAGGTTGGCATCCCTCCACGGGTTCAGCTTCCGGAGCGAAAGCTTCCGCTTTTGTTTTTTCACGGATGCGATCGAGTTCGAGGATATGGTCTCCGTGGGAGTGGGTGAGGAGAATTTTGTCCAACGTGAGTTTGTGGCGATCGAGCGCGGCGAAGAGGGGGTCGGCATCGGTTCCAGTATCGAACGCCACCGCCTTGAGGGATTTTGGATCCCAAACCAAATAGTGATTCACGGTCATATCGGCGAAGGGAGTGGTGAATTTTAAGACCGTGGCGGGCAGAGCCACTGCAGGGGCGCTCCAGGCTCCGTTGGCTAGGGCGATGACAGAATCAGGTCGCAGCGAGAGAGTACGGGCCACCCGTTCGAGGGCCGTAGGTTCACGGCGACCGGCTCGGAGATTGTTAAGGTCGGGGACTGTGATCTCGGCCAGTTTGACGAGATCTCGATCGGTGATTCCCTGAGCCTTTTGAGCTTTGATCAGGACGTCGAGATGGGTGTCTTCGAGATTCATGAGAGAAGATCGGCAGTTTTCCGGGAGAGGTCAGTTGAAGGAACGGGAGACTCTTGAATTTCGGAAGGCGGGGGAGGCAGTTCGAACCAGGAGCGACAGCCAGCGAGGGCGGGAGAGTGGGGGAGTTGCCAGACGGGAGATAGGGAGAAAGCGCGGATCAGGGCAAAGTGAAGGAGTTTTTCGTTACGGGATTCAAAATGTTCCTGGATTGTGGCGGGGTCGTAGGCGGTGAGAGGAAGAAGTTTCTCGATCTGAGACCAGTCGAGGAGGTCACCCGAACGAATGACTTCGACACGAAGAGCGACAGAGAAGTCTGGAGCGGAATGTTTCGACCCCTTTTCATGGTACTGCGTGGGGAGGAGGTAGAAGGATTTTGTGTGGAAGCCGCTCTCGGCAGTGGATTCGCGAAGGCCAGCTTTGCGAAAGAGGACCGATTGGCGTCCGGCGGAGATAGCGCCGCAAACGGAAGAGAGTTCCTTGAATCCCTGAATCATGAGCGGTGAACCTTGGGAATGAGGAGTGGGTAGTTCCGGAAGAGGTAGTAGATGCCGGATCCGGCTGTGACGATGGCGGTGACAAAAACTGCAAGATCGAGAAGAGTGCGACCAAAAGGAAGTGAGGGATCGATGGCCAACAGGAGAAGTCCAAGAATGGCGGTGACCATTTGTGTTGCGGTTTTATGTTTCCCGATTTTCTCCGCAGCGAGAACGACTCCTTTTTGTCCAGCCACGAGCCGGATTCCGGTGATCAGAAACTCTCGGGCGACCACGAGGGAGACAAACCAGACGGGAAGAAGGCCGGCGCCGAGTAGACCGATAAAAGCGATGGCGACCAGAAGCTTGTCGGCGAGGGGGTCGAAAAGGCGGCCGAAGTCGGATTCGATTTTCCATTTTCGTGCGAGATGGCCGTCGAGCCAGTCGGTGAGGGCGGCGGCGACAAAGAGGGTAAGGGCAAGCCAAGCGGTCCAGACGGGCACGGGAGGATGGGCACAGGCTTGAAGAAGGATCAGCAAAATAAAGGTCGCGATAACGCGGCTGATCGTAAGCCAATCGGGAAGAGTCATGAAACGCAGTTTAGGTTTAAGTTGAGATGGAAGAAAGATTAAGCGATCAGATCGTAGATCTTGTGGCCAGTGATGGTGACTTCGGCGAATTCTCCGGGCGTCAGGGGGTTTTGCAGGAGAACTTTTCCATCCACATCCGGGGCATCGGCTTCGGTGCGGGCAGTGTCGGGGGTATCGATCAGGACACGCAGCTTTTTACCAACAAGAGAGGCGGCCCGCTCTTTGGCGATTTTTTGTTGGGCAGCCATGGCCTTCCGATATCGGGATTTTTTGACCGAAGGAGGGATTTGGCCTTCCATTTTGGCGGCCCGACTGCCCTGTTCCTGGGAGTAGGTGAAGATGCCCATCCGGTCGAATTTGGCTTCCTCAATAAAACCGAGAAGAGTCTCAAACTGAGCGTCGGTTTCCCCGGGAAAGCCTGCAATGAAGGTGGTGCGGATGGCGAGGCCAGGAATGCCGGCGCGGAGACGTTTCACAAGATCGCGGATATGGTTTTCGGAAGTTTCCCGACGCATGTCGCGGAGCATCCCTTCCTCGACGTGTTGGAGGGGCATATCGACATAGCGGGCGACTTTCGGAAGGCGGGCGATAGCTGCGATGAGTTCATCGGACCAGTGGGCGGGGTGGGTGTAGAGAAGGCGGATCCAGAAATCCCCCTTCACGCTGGAAAGAGCCTCGAGAAGGTCGATCAGGTTTTCACCGCGGGCGGCAGTGACTTGGGCACGGGGACCACGACCTTCGGTCCAGCGATCCATCCCGAAGTAGGTGGTGTCCTGCGAGATTAGGAGAAGCTCTTTGACTCCTTCAGAAACGAGCTGTTCGGCTTCACGACGAATCGACTCGATCGTACGGCTTCTGTGTTTTCCCCGCATCTGGGGGATGACGCAGAAGGAGCATGGGTGGTTGCAACCTTCGGCGATTTTCACATAGGCGAAGTGTTTCGGAGTGAGGCGCCAGCGGGGAGTATTGAAGTCGGGGATGTAAACGGGGAGATGATCGGGGACGAGATTTTCAGGCGCAGTTCCTGGAGTGCGAGCGAGGACACGCCGGACGATGGGGGCGACTTCCTCGAGCTGGTCGAGGCCGATGAATGCGTCGACTTCGCTGAGTTCTCCGGTCAGCTCGGTAGAGAAGCGTTGGGACATACAGCCGGCAACAATGAGGCGCTGATCGGCGCGGCGACGGTGGAGGCCGCGGTCGCGATGAGCCTCGAGGATGGCGGAGATGCTTTCTGTTTTTGCGGAATCGATGAAGGCGCAGGTGTTCACAATTAGGACGTCAGCATCGGCGGAGTTGGAGGTAAGATCGATTCCGGCTGAGCGGAGGTGTCCGAGCATAATTTCGGAATCCACAAGATTCTTCGCGCAACCGAGGGAGATAAGACCGACTTTGGTGGCCATGGGAGTAGCGGGGGCCGCGGGAAGCGCGCGTCAGCGGCCGGCGGGAAGGCGGAAGGTTTGGGGGCCGGGTTTTTCGTACGGACCGAAATTCGAGTCATTGAAAATGATTTCGGCATCCGCGGCTTCTCGGGTGGTGATGATAAACGCTTCTCCGGTCCAAGCGGGATCGTCCTTAGCGGGAACAATATCGTCCTCGTCGATGGTATCTTCAAAAAGTTGGACCTCTTTACCGTCGCGAATAGCGACTATGCGGACCCATGTGTCTTTCTTGGCCTTGATCCGGAGTTGTTGGGGAGCGGCTGCGGCGGGTGTGGGATTATTTTCAGAGGTTTGAACCATCGGAAGGGTGGAGAGGGGCTCGCCTGGTTTTGCGGAAGGGGCTGAAGTGGAGGCTTCTGGTGTCGGGCTGGAGGATGGAGAGCTTGATTTATCGACGGCACCGATCGGGGCGAGGGTGGAGGGATCTTTCGGGGATTTCACGGGCCAGACACGGTAAAGCTGGATGCCGACGACACTGACGATGAAGACGCCGACCAGGCCCATGACACCCAAACCGATTCCTCGGGTGGTAAGGATGGGCTCCGAGGCGCGGGTAGGGAGTGCTTCGAGCATTTCCGGGCGAAGATCGAGGATCGAGTCCTCCGGGTCGGACAGGGGCTGGAAATCGCGCAGGATTTTTTTGGGATCCAGACCGAGCTCGCGGGAGTAGATTCGAAGGAAACCGCGTGCGTAGGCGACGCTTGGAAATTTGTCGAAGTCTCCGGCTTCAAGGCGGCGGATGACATTGAGGTGAAGGCGGGTGCGGGCGGCGGCTTCCTCTAGAGTCCAACCGAGTCGAAGACGGGCGACCCCCAATTGAGAGGCAACGGGATCGGTGGATTCCGGAGTATCAACTGTAGCCGATGTTTTTTTACTCATAATTGGACTTCGTCGAGGTCGACCAAGATCTCACGATCTTTGGCTCCATCGCGGGGTCCAATAATACCTCGGGTCTCAAATTGATCAATCACCCATGCAGCACGGCCGTAGCCCAGTCCTAACCTCCTCTGTAGCAACGAGGTAGAGGCGCGCTTTTCAAGTTTCACGACTTCGAGGGCGCTTTGGAGGAGATCCTCGTCCTTTTCGGAGAGTTCTGAGTCGCCGGAAGAGGGTTTAGTCAATTTGGCATGAATTTCCTGTTCATAGAAAGGTTTGGCCTGGCCAGCGATGAAGTCGATGACGCGAGAGACTTCTTCGTCGGATACGAAGGCGCCTTGGGCTCGGATAAGTTTACTGGCGCCGGGGCGAAGATAGAGAAGGTCTCCTTTACCGAGAAGGTTTTCGGCGCCTGATTCGTCGAGGATGACTCGGGAGTCGACTCCGGATGGGACTTGGAAGGCGATCCGTGCGGGGACGTTGGTTTTAATGACCCCAGTGATGACTGCGGCACGTGGGGTTTGGGTGGCAATCACAAGGTGGATGCCGGCGGCGCGGGCTTTGGCGGAAAGAAGGGCGATGGCGTTTTCTACATCGGCAGGAGCGACCTGCATCAGGTTCGCCAGCTCGTCGATGATGACCACGATATAGGGTAGCCGATCTGGGAGAGGTTCTTCGGAGGAGGAGGGAGGGGCTGTTTCTCCCGTTTCCATTTGCGGGGCAAGATCGAGTTCCTCGACGCGGTGCGGAACGCGGACTCGGGTATTGTAGGTGGCGATGTTTCGGACGCCGGCTTTTGCCATATAGCGGTACCGCTTTTCCATTTCGACGGTGACCCAGCGAAGGGCGAGGAGAACTTTTTTCGGTTCGGTGACGACGGGGACGACGAGGTGGGGAAGGCGGTTGTACACCTGGAGCTCGACAACCTTGGGATCGATCAGGATAAGTCGGAGATCGTCGGGGCTGAATCGATAGAGGAGGCTGAGGAGAAGAGTGTTGATGCAAACTGACTTTCCGGAGCCGGTGGTGCCGGCGATGAGGGCGTGAGGAAGATCGGCCAGATCGTCGATCAGGGTTGCCCCGTATACGTCTTTTCCGAGAGAGACTGGGAGATGGGCGGTGGAGGAGTTCCACTCGGCACATTCGATGAGATCGCGGAGCAGGACTTTTACTTTCGAGGGGTTGGCGACCTCGATGGCGACCGTGTCGCGGCCGGGAACGGGGGCGAGGATGTTGATGCGTTCCGCCTTCATCGATCGGGCAAGATCGCGTTCAAGGTTGCAGATTCGTTCCACGCGGATCCCGGGGGCGGGATAGAGTTCGTAGCGGGTGATGGTTGCGCCGCGGGTGATGTCGCCGGGGCTGACCTCGATATCGAAGTGGGAGAGGGTCTCGACGATTCGCTGCTGGTTGGCCTTCAGTTCGTCCTCGGAGAAGGTGGGGCGAACGTCTTTTTCCGATTTCTGAAGAAGGTCGATGGGGGGGAGTTTGTATTTGTCGTAGGTGGGGCGGGTGGTGGCGGGGGTGGGAGGCGGGGTGGGTTTAGGAGCAGGCTTGGGTTTGGGAGTGGAATCGGATGGGAGGGAAGGGAGAGGGGAGGTCGGGATACCTAGTTCCTTGATTTTCGATTCGGCTTTCTCCTGTTTGGAGGGTTTTTCGGATTTTGTTTTACCGGAATCTGGCAGGGAGGTGGGAAGAGGGGTGATGGTGGTATCGAGAATTTTTGGGGCGGGGCGCTGAGGAGCAGGGGCGGGGGGAGTGGAAGAAGAAGGTGCTGGGGAAGGGGTGGCAGCTTTTTCTTTTGCGAGGCGGCGACGGAGTCTTTTTTGTTCGATCTCGAGTTTTTTCTGTTCGAGTTCGAGTCGTTCGGAGGGTTGGGCTTTGCGGATTCGGTAGTCGAGGTACTGATCGACGAGGGCGCGACCGGCTTCACCGAAAGCGCGGGCAAGTTCGGCGGGACGGAATTCAAAAAGAAGGACGAGAACGACCAGGTAGGAGAGGCCGAAGACGAGGACAGCACCGACTTGGCCAAGAATGGGAGCGAGGAACTTATCGTTCAGGAAGTAGCCGATGTAGCCACCGGGCATTTTGCCTGCGGGAGAGGGGGTACCTTCGAGTCCGCGGGCTCCTGAGAAAAGAGGGTTGGCAAGGGAGGGGCCGAAAACGGGGGCAGCGAGTTGGAGCAGGCATGCGCCGGTGACAAGGAGGATTCCGAGAAGGATGAATTTTTGGGAGTAGCGGACTTCTTTCGCAAAGAAGAGGAGGAGTCCGCCTGCGATAAATACAACGGGGAAAAGGTAAGAACCGAGGCCAAAGAGAAGAAAGAGGATTCCACCGAGGTAGGCACCCGCGGGTCCGACAAGGTTGGCTTTGGGGTTTTGCGGGGGTTGGGAGTAGAAGGAGAGGTCGCGCGGATCGAAGGAAAAGAGTGCGAGAAGGAGAAGGATGCCGGTGCCGAGGATCGCGAGTGCAATGACTTCTTGGCCGAGACTGGGTCCGGTGCGGGTAGGTTTGGGTTTGGCCATATTCGAGAAGGAGTCTAATTGAGCGTAAGGATGCGCTTTCTCAAGGTAAGTTTATGGTTTTTTTGGGTGGGGTGTGGGGTTTGGCTTTGGGTGGGGTGTGGGGCGGATCCGAGGGGTAGGTTTGAGGGGGAGGTTCGGGGGATGATTGCGGAGGCACAGAGGGGGAAATATCTGGAGTTGGAATGGGCGATGTCGGAGGGATTGAAGGGGAGGGTCAGGTCGGAGGGTTGGGAGCCGAAGGCTGCCTTGGCGGTGGTGGCACGAAGGGATCGGGAGGAAGGAGCGAGCTATCAGCTGAGGGATGTACCGAAGTTTGAGGGGAGTTATGCAGAGGCGGAAATCGGAAGAGTGGCGGGGGGG
>Ga0114967_10002904_pt1 | contig 14241 bp, 13 predicted proteins | sample M_130628_MF_Meta_FD_92639 | JGI IMG/M metagenome (GOLD analysis project Ga0114967, IMG submission 92639) | Freshwater microbial communities from Lake Montjoie, Canada to study carbon cycling - M_130628_MF_MetaG | ecosystem: Environmental > Aquatic > Freshwater > Lake | place: Lake Montjoie... | reverse complement strand
TTACCAGAGACAGTTTTGGTACCACAAGAACAATAGTTTTGATTTGCATCTTTATCATACCAATCGCTGCATCCCTGTAATTTATATTTTAAAATATCTCCTCCTTTATTTTTAAATAAATAACAACCAGTTAAAGCTTTTGGTAAGAGAAAAAATAATCCTACAAGAGTACCTACCATAGCAGATAAATAAACAGAATATTTTATTATTTCTTTAAAAGTACCCCAATCCTGTCCCTTTGATTTTACTTGTGTTTTTAAATTTTCGGAACTTTCAAGTATAGTATCTACTTTTGCTTGCGATCTATCAAGATTTGTTTTAGCATTTTTTATAGCATTTATATCATTACTATTTACTGCTTTATCAAATTGTTCAGATGCAATTTTAAGTTCATCCATAGCACTTTTATAACTGCTGTAATTATTTGGTTCTAATTTACTTATAACAGGATCCATATTTGTTTGTATAGACTGACCTGACGTATTAAATATGTCTCTCATTGTTGTTATATTTTCAGGTTTTATAGCAGCTTCAGTGGTTTTTAACGAAGTTACAACTTCATTAATTGGTTTAGGATAATTTTCAATCATTGTAGTTTGTAATTTTTCAATTGGAGTTGTATCTGCCGAATCAAATTTTTTACCTAATGTTGTAGCAGTTTCATTAACAACATCTATATTTGTTTTAGTGATATTTAACACATCTGCATCTAATCTGACTTTATTTATTGTACTTTCTGTTTTAGAAGCTTTTATATATTCTGTATTTAAGGAATCTAATGTAGAACTTGATTTAAAAATTCTTTCAAAAAGTGTTTTTGGACGTGGTTTTAAAATACGGTCTTCAAAAACTTTTGGCTTTATAACTAATTCTGGCATTTTATTAATATATATTTTATTTTTTTTTGCTTTAATAAATGAGTAATCAACAAGATGCGGTTAATTTTTTTAAGGGTTTGGGTCATGGCACACTAGCATTATTAGGTTTTGGAGAAGCTTGGGATCCTTTATCTGATTTAAGGAGTGATTTATCTGAAGCACAAACAACACTGCAAGAAACTTTAAATGTAGGAATAATATCATCTTTAAAAACACAAAGTCAGGTTAATCAAGATTTTTACGACTGGATTATAACAAATAATTCTGTAATCCAAGAAACTATGAAATACTATAATACTTTAGTTACAAATAATTTAGGACAACAAAGCACATTTCTTTCTTTAACAGTTTTACTTGTGTTTATAATTGTTATTTATTTATTATTTTAATATATATATATATAATAAAATGGCAGAACTTTTAATGATGGGAATGTTTTTAAGTAGTGTTGTAGGCACTTTATATTTTTCTGGGTCTGGAACTGTTAGAGATTTTAATGATATAAAAAGTAAAGTATCACAAGTTAAACAACAAACCGATGATATAAAAACTAGTTTATCTCAAATAAACAAAAAAAATTTAGAGATTGACCTTAATATAAAAGATAATATAACAAATGCTATTAAAGCACATCAAAAATTAAGTAATGAGTTATTAATTGCAAATAGAAATTATACGGTAAAACTTAAAGGAATACAATTAATAGGAATTGTAATTGTAGGTACTATTGGATTGTTATTATTGTTAAAAAAGACAAAAATACTTGACTATTTATTTAAATAAAAATGAAATTTTAAAATAACTTTTAATAATAAAATAGGGGATATGATGGATAATATTAAAGATATGAATATGAATATTGATGGAGTTGAAGATGAGAAGAAAATATATAATGGTCCTAGAAATAATAATTTTCGAAAGATCATTTACGACTTGTTAAAACGTGGTAAATTAAAAGATCATTACATAAAATTATTAATGAATCCAGATAGTATGAAGATATATAATGATGTTTTTACATCAAATACTGCTGACCCCATTAATAATTATGAAGTATATGAACAGCTTGGAGACGTTATGGCTGGTTCTTTTATTATTTGGTATATGTATAGAAGATTTCCACAGCTTATGTGTGCTGATGCTGTTAAAATTGTAGCTAGACTTAAGATTAATTATGGTGCTAAAGCTACATTTTTTGATATCGCAGATAAATTAGGTTTCTGGGAATTTATTACTGCTACTGAAGAAGAAAGAATGAAAATACGCAAAGATCTTTTAGAAGACGTGTTTGAAGCATTTATTGGTGCTACTGCATATATTTTGGATAATAATATAAGACAAGGTGTAGGATATGCTATTGTTTATGATATTTTAGCAAGTATTTTTGATGATATGGAAATATCATTAAAATATGAGGATTTGTATGATGCAAAAACTCGATTGAAAGAACTTGTTGATTTCTTCAAAGAAGCTATTGGAATTATTGAATACGAACATACAAGAAGTGAACCAAATGAAGCTGGACATGTATTTACAACTACTATTATTTATAGAAAATTTAATGGTAGAAAGGAAGAAATTGGTCGCGGTACTGCAGCTAAAAAGTCTGATTCAGAACAAAAAGCAGCAGAAAAAGCAGTTGAAACTTTGGCAAGATTAGGATTTACAAAGGCTGTATCTAAATTGTATTTAAATGAAAATATGGTAACAAATCCAAATCCAAATCCAAATGCTAATTATAAAACGAGAATGTGTAAACAATGGATGACTGGACAATGTTTCAGAGGAGAAAAATGTCATTTTGCACATGGTCCAGGAGAACTTAGAGGCGGTAAATAAAATCGATTTTCTATAATTTTGAGAAAATGAGCGTTATTATTTCTGAAAAGAATATTTTAAATTGTAATAATAGGTCTTGAAAGTAATTTTCAATAGCTTTATTTAATTAATAAAATGTAAAATTTTTAAACTTGTAAAAAGTTTAAAAATTATCTTTTAATGTCAAAAAATTTTATTTTTTCTCTATAATATTTACATTTTTCTATATATTCATTATATGCTTTTTTATATTCTTTTTCAAAATTTTCTATAGCATTAATAATTAATATTCTAAGTTTTTGTTCTTCTTTAAGATTTTTATCAATATTTATTATTTCTATCATAATAACTTTATATTTATCAGAATCTTTTTGTATTTTTTTCAACTTTTCATATAGAGGTATTTATATATTCTTCATATTCAATAATTATATTTTGATTAATTTCCAAGTCTAATTTAGAATTTTCTAATTTATATGTTTGTAAAAGTTGATAACATAATTTATCACTCATTTATTAAAACATTTTAAAATAAATTTATATTTTTTATAATAAAATATAATGAGTAAATGGAAATATGATGTGCCAAAAGATAAATGTTCAGTTTCTGAACAAAAAGCATTTGCATTACAAAAACCTTATACAGGAAAATTTACATTTGGAAGTCAAATGAAAAGAAAAATAACCGAAAAAGATAAACAAAATTCTTTACGTTTATTTGCGTTATCTTCTGAAGTACCTTTACCTAGCGATTTTACCTGGAGAGATAAAGCGGGTATTATAAATCCTAGAAATCAAGCTGGTTGTGGATGTTGTTGGAGTTTTGCAATTTCGTGTGCATTAGGAGATAGATATTTTATAAAATATCAGAAAGATTATAATTTAACAGATATTATATATTTATCACCAACATGGTTAGTTACAATTGCGTATAATTTTTTTACGGAATTATTTGGAAGTAGAGTTAATGGAAATAATACATGTGATACCGGAGGTGATCCGTTTTCTGCATGTGAATTTTTACAAATGACTAGCGATGAAGCTAAAAAAAATGGTTATTTAAATGTCGAACCGGGAGTTAAATTAGATATATGTTGGCCATATCAGTTAATTACAGGTAAAAATGGTAATTCTCAAAATTGGATTTTTCCAGATAATTTATCAAATGTAAATAATAATCAGGCATGTTGGAATTGCACTGATCCGGATGTGCTTAAAGATAAAGATAAGATTTTATTTAAAATACGTAAAGGAGGAGTTAAAAATTTATTGGTAATGTCAGGCAAAACAATAAATAGGGAAGGTACAATAAAAGCAATACAAAAAGATTTACAATTTAATGGTCCAATGGTGTGTGGTTTTCAAACATTCGACAGTTTTATGAAGTATTGGAAAAATTTAAAACCCACTCCAAATAAAAAACCTGAAAAACTAAGTGATATTTATATGGCGCCACAAGGTGAACGATCTCAAGGTGGTCATGCAGTTACAATTGTTGGATGGGGCACATTTACCAATTCTGGTAAACCAATTAGATATTGGGTAATGAGAAATAGTTGGGGTACAAATAGTGCTGATGGAGGTTATGGTTATATTGCATTTTCAACAGATTATCAACCTAATACAAAGCTAGAAGTTGATGTACCACAGGAAGTTGATTATGATAGACAAGGAAATATAATATGGCAAGGAGGTATGTTTGGTATTACTCCAGGAGATTTTCCTAATAAATATTTAGAATATTTTAATAAAAATATAAAAAATAAACCTGAACAAGATAAAAATATTACTTCAAAACCCGAACAAAATGTTGCAAGTCAAGATAAAAAATGTGTTTGTGATAATAAAAAATTTGCTAATGTATTTACAAATTTAAATACAGGAGAAAATACATTATTAATTATATTAGCGATAATCGGTTTTGCGTTAATAATTTATGGAATATATAAAATGAAAACTAAGTAATAAATAAAAATTATTTTATAATCATTAATAAATTATAAAATGATAAATAATATTAATCAATTAGAAATATGTGCGCAAAAAGATTTACCTATTACACTTAATAAACTAAAATCTTTAAAAACTTCAAGTACTTCAAAAACAGAATATGAAAAGTTACGTGCAGTTTTATATACTTCCAAAGAATGGTCCGCAAATAAAGAAATAACTATATATTTTATGAAGGAACCTCCAAGTAATATATCAATTAAAAATTATCCTTTAAATGCTCTAGATGATAATGGAAATCATATAAAATGGGATCCTTTACAAGCAGAAATTATTGAAAATTTTAATAATTTTAAAACTTCTGATATAATTCCTATGATAAAAAGAGTTTTACTTGAAAGAATACAACCTATTGTTAATCTTAAATTTAATTTTGTTGATGATCCATTTGCGATGATAAGAATTGATTTCGATATATATTCTGGTTCATGGTCTTATTTAGGAACAGATGTCCTAGATACCCGAATAATACCGTACAATAAACCTACTATGAATTTTGGTTGGTTTAATATTTCAACTGTATTACATGAATTTGGACATATGTTAGGACTTATACATGAACATCAATCTCCATTCGGAGAACCAATACCTTGGAATAAAACAGAACTTTATAAATGGGCAGCTGATACACAAAAATGGTCTGTTCAAGAAACTAATAGTCAGGTATTAAATAAATATAATTCTACTTTATTAAACGGTACAGTATTTGACCCAAAGTCTATTATGTTATATTTTTATCCAAAATCATTAACTACAAATAATACTGGAACAAGTATGAATGTTAGATTATCTCCATATGATGTTTTTTACATAAATTCAAGATATCCTGGATCTTCGCAAACGCCGATAGAATTTTATAAAAATGTATATGGAGAAGATATTTCTAATATTAAGGTAATATTACCTACTACTGTTCCGCCAATAATAACAAATGTTGATATAAAAAATTTTATTAATAAGATAAATACTAATCAAACTCCAAATGGTACTATATTAACAACACTAAATTTCGAAGGTAAAATAAAGTTTATATATATCACATTAACATCGAAATCAAATATATATATATTAGATGAAAAAAATAATATTGTTTATAATAGTTTGCTCAATTCAGGAGAAAATAGTTTAGTAGTAAATATTAATGTTTATAGTGGATATAAAATAACAATTAAGATTATAGATAATAATGAGATAAATATTAATAAACTATCTTTTGTAGTAGAAAATTACTTACAAAAAAATACGATTAACAATATTTTTTATATAATAGGAGGAATACTGATATTATTATTTATAATTGCTTTAATTCGAATAAAATTTAAAATATTTTAATAAATAAATTATAATGAATAATATTAGTCAAATAGAAATATGCGCGCAAAAAGACTTACCAAGTACACTTAATAAACTAAAATCTTTAAAAACTTCAAGTACTTCAATAGGTGAATATCAAAAATTAAGAGCTGCATTTTATACAACAAAAGAATGGTCTGCAAATAAAGAAATAACTGTATATTTTATGAATGAACCCCCAAGTAATATATCGATAAAAAATTATCCTTTAAATGCTTTAGATGGCAATGGAAATCCTATAAAATGGGATCCTTTACAAGTAGAAATAATCAATAATTATACAAATTTCAGAATAACTGATATAATTCCAATGATAAAAAGAGTTCTTCTTGAAAGAATACAACCTATTGTTAATCTTAAATTTAATTTTGTTGATGATCCATTTGCGATGATAAGAATTAATTTTGATACTTACGCAGGTTCGTGGTCTTATTTAGGTAAAGATGCATTAAGTATTCCATATAATGAGGCAACAATAAATTTCGGATGGTTTAATATTGCAACTGTATTACATGAATTTGGTCATATGTTAGGACTTATACATGAACATCAATCTCCATTCGGAGAACCAATACCTTGGAATAAAACAGAGGTATATAAATGGGCAGCTGATACACAAAAATGGTCTCAACAACAAACAGACGCGCAGATAATAAATAAATATAATTATACTTTATTAAACGGTACAGTATTTGACCCAAAGTCTATTATGTTATATTTTTATCCAAAATCATTAACTACAAATAATACCGGAACAAGTATGAATGTTAGATTATCTCCATATGATGTTTTTTATATAAATTCAAGATATCCCAGATCATCACAAACCCCAATAGAATTTTATAAAAATGTATATGGAGAAGATATTACAAATATCATACCAACAACAACGTATAAACCAATACAAACTACTATACAACCTATCATTCCAACAACAACGTACAAACCAATACAAACTACTATACAACCTATCATTCCAACAACAACGTATAAACCAATACAAACTACTATACAACCTATCATTCCAACAACAACGTATAAACCAATACAAACTACCATACAACCTATCATTCCAACAACAACGTATAAACCAATACAAACTACCATACAACCTACAATTCCAACAACAACATATAAACCAATACAAACTACCATACAACCTACAATTCCAACACAAATTACAACTACTATACAACCTATAGAAACTACCACACCAATTGAACCTGTTATAAATATTATTTTTGATAAACTAAATATAAATTTTTTAAAGAGTCAAACATTATATGGAGATCTTCTAACAATAATTTATTTTAAAGGTATATTAAAAAATTTATACATAAATACTAATAATATATCACAAAATTACACGATATTTATATTAAATAATCAAAATGTTCCTATATTTGAAAAACAAATTTTTTCTGGATATAATGAAATTAATGTAAATCTTAACGTGGAATATGGTTATAAAATAAATTTAAAAAATACATCTAATTTAAATCTTAGTATTAGAGATTTATCGGGAGATATTACAGCATTTCGTATTGATAATACAGTCACAACAACCCCAATATTAACAGAAAGTCCTAAAAAAATGGATATTAAAAATTATATTTATTATGGTATTATAGGATTATTAGTATTATCATTTGCAATCGCATTAATTTCAAGAAAATTTAAAATATTTTAAACTAAAAAATAGTTTAAAATATATTTATGCAACCATTTCAGCTTTTATACTTTGATAACTTTGATATTCTATCAAAGTAAAGTCTTTATAATTAAGTTTTTCAACTTCTTCTACAGTATTAAATTCTGGTAATTGTATTTTTGGAAATATATAAGGAATTCTTTTAATTTGTTCGTTAACCGCGTCTATGTGTGTTTCATATATATGAGTATCACCAAGTGAAAGATTAAAGTATCTTGGTGTAAGATTAGTTAACTTTGCAATTAATACTAAAAATAAAGAACTACTTGCTATATTAAAAGGAAGACCTAAAAACGTATCTGACGATCTGTTATAGCAGAACATATCTAAAAATCCATCTTGTACATAAAATTGTAAAGTAATTGAATGACACGGCCACAACACACCTTCGTTAACTTGTCCTGGATTGAAAGATGTCATAATAATTCTTCTAGATGTTGGATTTGTTTTAATCTCATTTATAACAAACTTTAATTGATCTATATTAAATTCAATAGATTTTATTTTATCTGTTGTATAACTCATATTATCTTTATTAAATGATTTATAATGAAAATCTACATGTCTACTATCTTGTAAATTAGATTTTTCTTTTTCATTTGAAAGTGAATTAAAATTTCTCCAAATACTACCGTACATTGGTCCCATTTCTCCTTCTTTTCTATCTTTAAAACCATTTGCATCTAAAAACTCACGATTTGTATTTCCTTTCCATATATTTATTCCTTTTTCTTCCAATATCTTACTATTTGTATCTCCTCTTATAAAAAACAATAGTTCTTCAATAATACCTTTTAAAAACATCTTTTTTGTTGTCAAAAGTGGAAACCCATCACGTAAATCAAATTTTAAATGTTTGCAAAAATCAGAAATAGTTTCAGCATTTCTTGTCTTACGTCTTTCGCCGTTTTCAAGAATATCCTTCACGAGATTCAAATACTGATATTCACCATATTTTTGATAAACCATTTCATAATGTGTGAATAGTTCTTGTTCATCTTTTTTAGAAATATAGAAATCTTTTAAATTTTCCATGTTAAAAAATGTGTCGCAAGTATAAGAATTATTTAACATAGAAATGTGAACAACAAGATCTTTTTTATGATTTTTAAAAAAATAATTATATATCTGATTTCCACCTATAATAAAAATTTTTTTATCGCTTATTTTAGAAAGATTACATGCTTGTTTAATACAATCATGTATATCTTGAAAAATATAAATCAATTCATTATTACATTTTAAATCGATTTTTGAAGACAAACAGTATATTGTTCTATCTTTTAATTTAGGTAATTTTTCTAAAGTTTTACGACCAACTATTATTATATTATTTTGTGTTTTTTCTTTAAAAATCTTAAGTTCCTCGGGAATATTCCATGATAATTCTCCATTGCAACCTATTCCTCCATTTTTATCAACTGCTAAAATAATATTGAACATTTATTATATTTTTAATATAATAAGTATATAAATTCATTTTTAAATTTTACGTATACTAAATAATGCAGATATTTGACATTTTGGATTTGGTTCTGCAGGTGAATAATACTCGTCTAAATTAGTATTATAAATTTCACCGTTTGGTAAAGTAACTTTAAAATATAAATTATCATTTGGTTTAAATTTTATTGTTTGTATCATACCATCTCCGTTAATTTTTACAAAATGACTATTTATAGGATTTTGTGTATCATAAATAGGAGCGCGAAATATTATGTTCGTTGCATTTGGATCGTTGGAATATACTATATTTTTTAGTGCTCCACCAGTTGAAGAAATATTAGAAAGTTGTACATAAACATGTGTATAATATGCAATACGCCCGCCATTTGCAGCAGATAAAGTAGTATTTGGCAAAGTTAAACTTATTAATTGTATTTCATAACAAGTTAACTCTCTACTTGATACTAGTGATCCAGAATATACAAAAGGATTTAAATTATCATAAGAAAATTGTAAAATTTCTATATATGTTCCTATTTCAGGATTAACTGTAAACCATGGATAAATTTTAAATATTCCGCGAGAATTTACTATGTCATATTCATAATAAACTATTCTTCTGGCTTCATTATTATTTGGAGTAGGATTAAAATTATAACTATAATCTGCAGGAGATATATATGGTAATGTTCTTAAAAATTGGTTTCTATAATAATTTTTTGTTCTTATTAATATAGAACTTGGATCAGATATTACAACTAATGTAGTAGTTAGTGCTGAAATTTGCAACGTATTAACTGTGCCGCTCGAAGGTAATAAAGGCGCAATTTTTCTGATAGAAAAATTATCAATAGTTTGCCATGTATTATCTATAGGTCCGCTAGTATCTGTGGAAGTATTATTATCTTGTGTATATAAAGTTAGTAAACTGCTTCTTATTTCAAAAGTGTTTATATTTCTATATTGATTATTTGTCTCATTATATAAAATATATGTATTATATGCATTTTCTTGTCTAATACTATCTGGAACAAATAATATTGGATAAAAAGGATCAGAAAAATCTGACGGATCTGATATAGTTAATTGGTTGCCAGGTTTGAAAGTTTCTGGATATGAATTAAATACCGTGATTTGCGCTCTATATTTAGTTATAACTCCATCAACATAAGATCCTAAATAAATATAATCTATAATACGTCTTTTTATTTCGGAAGAACCGGTAACAGTATCAACTAAAACTAAACCAATATAATAATTTTTAAGTTGTTGTATTTGATCAGTTGTAGATACTATAAAAGTTAATTGATCTGAAGTATATTGTATAGGTTTGGTATTTTCTACAATTAGATTGATTGTACTTCCACCTCCTATTTTAAAATTATTTGAAGTCCAAGAAAATAAAGGTGTCGATAAACTCACTGGATCTATTGAATATTTTTTATTCTTTCTACCAGTTTGTGATATTAATATTTCAAATTCACCAGGTATTGGCCATAAATATCTATCTCTATATGTTGAGTTTATTTCTATGTATCTTAAACTATTCATTTATTTAATCCTTTTATTATTTAAATTATTCTTTTTATACTAAATACTGCAGTTATTTGAGCTCTGGGATTTGGTATTGAAGGAGAATAATATTCTTGTACATTACTTTTATATAATTCTCCAGTATACATTGTAACTTTAAAATATAGATTATCATTTGGTTTAAATTTTACTGTTTGTATCATACCACCACCATCTATTCTAGTAAAAGGTGTATTTAATGGGTCTTGTGTATCATAAACAGGAGCTCTGAAAATTACATTTGTCGAGTTTGGATTATTTGAATAAATTATATTTTTAAGACTTGCTCCACTTGTGGAAACATTTGAAAGTTGTACATAAACATAAGGATAAAATGCATTTCTACCTCCATTTGCAATAGCTAAAATAGAATTAGGTAGAGTTAAACTTAACAATTGTATTTCATAACAAACTGTATCTTGTTGAGAAACCAATGATCCAGAATAAGCAAACGGATTAAAATTATCGTATGAAAAAGATAAAATTTCTATTTTTGCTCCTGTTGAAGTTGCTGTATCATATAAAGGTAAAGTAACATTAAAACCCGGATATACTGAAAAAACACCAAAATAATTATTTGTAACATTATCTTTATAATATAAATAGTTTGTTATTCTTCTCGCCTGATTATTTGAAGGACTTGGGTCGTATTCATAATATGGATCTGTATCACTCGTATTTACATCTCCAAATGGTAATATTCGTAAAAATTCATTTCTATATTCATTTTGTATTTTTGATAAAGTGTTATTTCCAGGATCATTAATTATTATTGTATAATTAGTAGTGTTTATTGTTTTTATTTTTGTGGGAGTGATTATAGCATCAATAGTATTAATAATTGTGGGATTTACAGTTCCTAAGTAAGGAATTTCTGGAGCTTTTAATCTAAGAGAATAATTATCTTTAGTCGTCCATGATGTAATTGGTCCGCTTAAATTCGTAGTTAATGTATTTGTTGTTGTATCTATTGTTATTAAATGTGTTATACTGTTATATGCAGAAATAGGTCTGTATTGATTTAGTGTTTCATTATATATTAAATATTCAATATAGGAATTTTCTTGTAAAGAACCATCTGGAATATATAAATACGGTGAATTAATATTAGAAAAATCACTTGGATCTCTTATCTCAATCGCATCTCCATATTTAAAAATATCTGTAAAAGTATTAAAAACTGAAATTTGAGTTCTGTATTTACTAGTTGTATTATTATATCCTAAATATATCGAACTTATTATTCTACGTGTTGGTTGAGGATCTGCAGATTGCGTATCTTTAATAATTAAACCTATGTAATAATTTTTTAATTGTTGAGGAGGATCATTTGTAACTATAATGAATGTTAGATTATCTGAACAATATCCTAAAGGATCCGTAGTAGGATCAATTACATTACCAGATAAAACATTACCGGTAGTATTTGCGCCTTCTATAAATAAATTATTAGATGTCCATGAAAATAAAGGCATAGATAAACATATTGGATCAACAGAATTTTCTATAATTTTTTTCCCAGTTTGTGATATTGGTATTTCAAATTCTGATGATAATGGCCATAAATTTCTATCTCTATACGAAGAATTAATTTCTATATATCTTGTATTAATCATTTTATATAACTTATAATTTATTTTTAAAACTTTAATTCTTTTTTTATAATAAATGTCATATTATACTTTAAAAAATGTTTGTGATACATATTGTGAATCTGGAACTGCTTTAACAAGTAATACAAAATTTATTAGTCCTTTTGTGCCAAATACACAAAAAATACTTTTGTATACAGATAGTAATTTTGATAAAAATTCATATATTTATAACCATAATAATAATTATCCTTGTTCAAAATCTTATGATTATGTACAACAATCATATCAACATTATATAACTCAATTAATGAATAAAAATAAACCAATTTAATAAAATATTATTTACATATTATAAATGAGTGATGACGAAATGGGTATGGAAGCTGAGTTTGGAGCACATTTAAGAACAACACAAGGAGATATTTTTATAAATACTCTTAAAAATATTAAATTCAAAGATAAAAATTCTACTGAACAATTTTATACATTAGTTGATGCAGCATTTAATTTAATGTTACAAAATGAAATAGACTTTATTTCGAATATTGATTATCAATTTATTATTGATAATATACAAAAGATCGATAAACCAGGGTATAAAAGTCCTGTTGGTTATATTTTAGGTTATTATGTAAGTTCAGGTGGTAAATATATTACAGAAAAAAATATTGAAATTGTTTTTAATTCTTTAAGAGTAATTAATGCAATGAGTTTAGAATATCCTATTTTTAAAATTTCAAAGCCAGATGTTATAAGATATGGAAGATTTTGGTTACAATTAAATAATAAAATATAGGAAAAATAAATTTTAAACTTTTTAGTTTAAAATTTTTACATTATATTACAAACTTATCTTTATTTACAAATCTAATCTCTTGAATAGATTATTAGTTGTTTCGGATGGATGTTTCTTATTACATACTCTTTTAGTATTATTTTTATTAATGTAAACACCAGAACATAATGCAACATCAAAACAATTATCACCATATGCACATGGAAGAACTTTTAATTCTTTCGAATTATGGGCAAATTTACAATTGTTACCTAACTTGCATTTGTACTTTCCTAAAACAGAATTACACAAAACTGTTTTACTTTTATCTGTGACTTCAGGAATAACAACCTTAGAAACTATTTTAGTAATAACTTTATTATATCCAATCCTCTTGTGAACATTTTCAGTTGATTCGCCGGGGTGCTTTTTATTACAAACTCTGTTTTTCATGTTATTTCTGTTAAAATATTCACCAGAACAACATTCAACATCAAAGCATTTGCTACCGTAAGGACAACTTAAAATATTAAGTTCATCAAAACTATGAGCAAATCTGCATTTTTCACCCAAATTACAAACATACTTCCCATAAGATTTACACATTTCAGTTTTAGTTTTAAATTCCTTAACTTCAGGCTCCTTAACTTCAGTTTTATGGTTGCAACAGTGTTGAGAAGGTTCAGTAGAAATAACATTAAGAATATCCTTGAAGCTTCTAACATCAGTATCAAATTTCTTGATAAAAATAACTTCAATTTTCTTCTCTTCTACTTTCTTTTGAACAACAACCTTCTTCTCGATTTTAGGAGGAGGGGTTTTTAGTTTTTCAATTTGCTTTAGAAGATTATCAATATTTGAAGTTATTTGAGAATTTTCAAGTTTGATATGCTCGCAATGTTTTTGGCAATTGGTATTGTCAACACGAAGAATAAATTTTTCATATATATAATTATTCTTTCTAATTTTTTCTTGCATTTCTTTTATTTGTACATCAATTTTCTTGATTTTCTCTATTTTCTTATTCTCAACCTCTTTCTCTTTATTTTCAACCTTCTTTTCAACCTTCTTTTCAACCTTCTT
>Ga0114967_10002903_pt1 | contig 14242 bp, 18 predicted proteins | sample M_130628_MF_Meta_FD_92639 | JGI IMG/M metagenome (GOLD analysis project Ga0114967, IMG submission 92639) | Freshwater microbial communities from Lake Montjoie, Canada to study carbon cycling - M_130628_MF_MetaG | ecosystem: Environmental > Aquatic > Freshwater > Lake | place: Lake Montjoie... | reverse complement strand
TGAAATATGTAAGTTAGCTTTCTTATATGCATCAATCTCTTTTGTAAAGAACACATGCTCATTACCAAAACCTAAAGATGAAATCATTCTCTTATCCATTCTACCAACTAATTGGCGATTGAAGATTGTTTCTCTACTCTCACTACGAACCTGCAACTTCTTACCTAAGATAGTACCCAAACGAATACCTTCCAAAACTTCACTAGCACATTGTACGTGATTTTGATGCTCACCTTCTTTGGAGTTATATCTCAAATCAGCTAATGGGAAATCTGAACTTTCTAATAAGGATTGATTCATCTTCTTAACTACGATACACTCAATACCTTTAGTTATCACTACACCATTTGCTAACTCCTGTCCTACTGTCTTTAATTCGGTGCCTGATTGGTCAATAGTATCTAATGATTTGTTCTCACTACTACTTACATTACCTTTCTTTACATCACCTCTTAAGAATTCTTTTTGTTTCTCAATCTTCTTCTTAAGAATCTCTAATTGTCTTTGAGATAACTTACCTTCAGCGGGCTTACCATTCTTACCTTTACCACCTAACATAACTTTAATCTTACCCATCACACCCTTACCTTCCTCAGCTACATCACCATCACCACCAGCCTCATCAAAGTCCTCACTCTCATCATCTATACCATCACTACCACCATCTTCACCAATCTCTACATCAATATCATCTTCACCAGCTTCTTGCTCACCCTCACCTGCTTGCGGAGAACCCTGTCCTTTACCTTTACCCTTACCATTACCTTTGTTTTCTTCCGCTTGTTGAGCTTCATCAATACATCTTAAGATAACATCGAAGATATCACAAGCAACTACCAATGCATCATCGGTAGTTTTTAAACGATTGATATCTGATAACTTAGCTATCTTTGTAATCTCACTCAAACCTTTAAGTGCGTTTGCTCTACTGAACTTAGAATGTAAGTTAATCAAACGGAACATATAAGAGTCCATTGTTTCATTACTCATTTCCGTTGAAGTCATGCCCTTATCAATAGCAGGGTCATTGAAGTACTTATCATACATTGAACGATAGTAATCTCTATAACCCGGTGCTCCATCAAATATGAATTGGTCAATACGTCTATCCTCTACCCAATTAAGAATATCCTTAACGGTATAGATAACATCACTTACACCTTTCTTATTGGCGGTGTCTAACCACTCTTTTAACTTAGCCGGTCCAACTACCGTTTCGATAGATTTATACATATCGGATAACAACTTAAAGTTAGATAACTTAATGTGTGAACCTTCGTGTAATGCTAAACCTACTGCTGGGTCAAACTCATTTGGTTCGGCTACTTTGGACGAAATTACTACCGTAGTACCATCGGTATATGAATTACCTTTAGTGTTAAACTTAACTGGAATGTTCTTACCGGTTACGATACTTACGAAATTGGCGATTGCTCTACGATGAGCTGCCATCTTATACAGGTTCTTAGATTTCTCCTGCTTTGGTGTGTATAAAGTAGTATAATCATTGGTATCCCAATCACTCATCCACCACGATGAATTTCCATAACTACTATAACTTTTGTACTTTGACATATAAATGGGGTTTGATTTAATGTTTATAAACTGATTGAATACAAATATACGAAGAATATCTGAGACTACCAAACTTTTTTTAAAGTATTTTTCGGGTATTTTTTAACTTATTGATAATCAACAAGTTACATATTAATCATATTTGGAAAGTATTTTGAGTATAATTCAAAATCATCCGCATATAATTGTTTTATTCTTTGTAAATTAAAATCACTTATAACCACATCGGAACTTCCTGATGAATTTATTCCTTTATTTAATCCAAAGTATAAAGATAATTCATCTATATGATAAACCATATAATATAAATTAAAAAACTCATCAGGTATGAAACTTTTTTGTGAATTAAAATGGTGAGGTTCTGCTAATAAATGAATATGTTCCCAATTATCCAAAACAATATCACATATATTTGAATTATTAAAATTTTGAATTCCTAATGAATTCAACCAATTAGGTCCTTTATTACTATGAAATCTACTACCATTAATAAAATAATGCGATAGCAATGAACAGAATCGTTCCAATGGATTTCTTAAAATAACAAATCCACGAGTGAAGTTATTAATTTCAGAAATATTTATTTTTGTTAGTAGAGAAAATTGTTCTGATTCTCTTATAGTAGAATCAAATTTAAATCTAAATTCTTTTAAATTATAACTTCCATTTTTTGGTATTTCAACCCATACTGCGTTGTTATCAACAGACCAAATATAGGTATTGTTAATACAATATTCGCAATTGCAACTTATTTTCATTAATTAGTCTACATCGTTTTCATCCCAGCCATCTAAAGGAAATGTCGATTCCATTTCTTCAAATAGAAATGTTAGCTCTTTTTGTGCTTCGTCCACTCTAGCCCAATCTTCAAATGAAATAGCATCTTCTAACATATCAATAATGTCTTTAATTTTATTTTCTACATTCATAATTCTTTATATTTTTATTAAATATAGTATTAATGAATTAAACGATAAAATCATCTTTTATTTCTTTTTTAAAAGAACCATTACTATCTGGTATAAACTCAATCGAATCACTCCATCTAAAACTTTCAACAGGTTCTAGCATAAAATTATTATATATTTCATTTGGAGTACCTTTAGATTTTCTAGTAATAGTCATATAATTGGGAAAGTATCTTATTTCAATATGAACTTTACTAAAATGAACTGCTAAAAAATGTTCTGGTGGGAATAGATAATGTCCTGATTTTAAGTATTCCATCATATGCAGATATAAAACACTATAATAATCCATTATTTTTGGGTTTGCATATGCAATACAATCATTTATACCATTAGAATTTATCCACATTGAGTTGTTACTACCCATAGGAACATTTAGCATATTATTCAAAACTATATCAAAATTATCATCTAATATAATATCAGTTCTAGCTCTTATAACTAAATCATATTCCATACCCAATTGTTTGGATAGCATGTTACATTTCCATACTTTATACCACATTGGTAATTGTGCAAAATTCTTAGATGTATCTTTAAAAAATTGAGCAAGTCCATTAGGAGATTCTATATTCATTGAAGCAAAGTCTTGTGTAGTTTCTTTGAATATAGAATAGTTTTCAATTTCTATTTTTTTAGCATTATATATTCTAGCAAAATTATCAACAGTATCTCCAATATTTACATTTTCAATATCCCAAAATGATGCATATACATCTATTTTATATTTTTCTATAAGGTCTAACCAAAAAAATTTAGTTTCTTCTAAATCTCTTATATTACCAGAAAAACAAAGTGCTACTCTCATCATTCATATTTTTTTATATAATCTGAACAAATTCCTATACATTTAGAAACATCATCATTACCTCTTTCCGGCATTACTGCTATACTTCCTTTAATTGGTTGTTTACCGGGGTATGCCCAAACAACCCCCTTTGATGTAAGTGTTAGTGTATCTTCTTCGTGCCAAAAATAATGGTAACTACGAAGTGCATTAAATAATTCCAATGCTTCAATATTTTTACAATGTACCCATAGATTATCATATCGTTTCCCAAGCCATACGTTTGATATTTGATATTGTGGTTCATCATGTCCTAAAAATAAAACACCATTAATAGACCATACATCAATTTCAACATCATATCCTAAAGAAATAGCTTCATCGATATAATCAGGTTGATTTTCTAAATGTGGCTTCTTACCATCTATGTTTCCTCTATGTGATATCAGTATCATAAAAATTTTTGTTATTAAATATAGTATCCATAGATGCTATGGAGTAATTTTCGCTTGGTTTAAAGTTATTATACCAAGACTTTTTAAATACGTTTGCTTTTATTTTATAGTCTCTCATCATTTTCATATCTAATATTGAAAAATACTGATTCATTAATATTCTACCATCAATTATATTAAATCTATTTGGTTCTATTTTGTTTAAATATGATTTTGTTAGAGATACTTCAGGGTGATATCCCTCAAATATATTACTATCCCAATTTTTTTTACATTCGTAGAACATTTTTTTAAGATTTTCAGTAGTACCACATATTAAATGGTCACTAATATGATATGCCATAAATAAAAAATGCCTAAACCATATTGAACTTGTATATAGTTTAGAATCATCTTCAATTAATAATGATAGTGGATACTCAAAATTAGACCAATACTCATCACCCCTTGTTTTAATAACATATTTGGTATCTACATACTTTAAAGCATTTATAGTAGATACCAATTGATAGTTTATATTTTGTTGCCCTGCTTTTTTTGGTTGAGATGTTAGTATTACATAAAAATTATCAGGTAAATTAGAGAAATCAATATTAGTATTACTCCAAGTTGAAATAATTACTTTAAACTTATTATAATTTTTTAAATAAAAATCATAACATTCTTGCTCAAGCAATCCCTGAACTATAATTGTAACATCTTCCATAATTAGATTAAACTATTTTGTCCAACCAATCTTCTTACCTGCTTTCTTTCTACGCTCGTATTCTTCTTCTGAACCCGGAAATCTCCAAGCCCAAATTACCCAAAAAGCCATAAAACAAAAGATACCAATTAAAGCACCTACTTTATGTAATGTGAATAATAGAATAGTATAACTGATAATCATAGTGATTACCATTATCCATTTTACTTTTGTTGGATAAATACTTTTTTCTTCCCAGCGAATTAAATAAGGTGAAAATTTAGGATGAGTGTGCAACCAATGATTTAACTTTGGTGAACTCTTAGCGAATGCCCATGCGGCCAATATAACAAAGGTTGTCATTGGTACACCGGGAACAATAGCCCCAATATATGCACAACCTACGAACAATAATCCGAGTAATCTCCATAACCATATTTTCATAACTTCTTTTTTTAATTACTTACCTTGTCCTCTATACTTCTTAGGTGATTGAGCTTTTGGACCATAACTCTTTTTACCACCTGCGTTTCCCTTTCTTTTACCGAAAGATACTTTGTTTGCCGAACCTACTGATTTTGCCATTTGTTGTTACATTTTAATTGTAAAGTGTAACGTAACATATTGGTATAACCTATTTTATAATATTAGCGTTCTTAAGCATTCTAGCCGTTTGTATCCATTTCTTTCCGATTTGGTTATAAATAGGCTTTCTTAAAAATGCATCTACTTGTTGTTGTACTGATTTAGAAATAGGTTTGTATTCTGTATTATCTACAATTACAAATCTACCACTAAATAGTGTTTGAAATTTACCTAAGTTTTCTTGACAAGCTTTCCAAATTTGTACTAACAACCCGTCAGGTAAAGTTCTATCTCTTTTATTATTTCTAGCTTTTGCAACGTCCAATGATGTGTTTACGAATACCATATAACAATCATATCCCAATGATTCAGCATGATTAACCTTATCTTTAATATTAGAATATTTATCGCCAGTACCATCAATAATCATTCCCAACCTACCAGCTTCATAAAAAGCTTGTTGTTGTTTTGTGATTTTTTTAGCTTGGTTACGGATTGAGTTAGGATTTTCTTCACCAGCAATAGAATCCCATATATCTGAATTTTGGTCTATATTTCCTAAATCTTTAGGAGAGATACCATTTTTCTTTAATGCGTTTTCAAATGCAGAATCTGAATTTACAATCTTCAATCCTCCAGCTGATACGGAGTTGAACGTTCCCTTACCTACACCAAATATTTCATTAGCAGTAAATGATTTACCACTACCAGGTCCTCCAGCTAAGAATATACATTTAAGTATACCAGGATCATCAACTCCTTCCGTAATTATTTCTACAAATAACTGCTTCTTAAGTTGCTTTAACTCCGTTTCTAATTGGATTAGTTCTTCGGATAGTAGTTTGCTCATTATTACTTAGTCTTCTTAGGTGCTGCTTTCTTTGTAGCTTTCTTTTCAACTACAATTGTTTTTGCAACTTTAGTTACCTTTTCAGCAACTGCCTTTACTTTCTTAGCAACTTCTTTAACTTCCTCTACCTTTTCTTCGATAGCATCAGGAATGTTGTTGTTGTTTGCATCTTTAACCTTACCGGTTTTCATAGCGATAAACGTAGCGATACCAGCAACAGCCAATACCAATACTACAATAGCGAATGTACTCATAATTTTTGTTTTTTTATGTTGTTTATATAAATATTATGTTTTTTTATTAAACATAATGATTTTTAGTTTTCTCCGTATAGGGAGTATTTGGTAACAGGCTTCTCAACCTGAACCTCTTGTGTGTGGATAACCTCTACTGTCCCTTTTCGTGCAGACAGGAAAAATTCGGTTTGTCCTGTGTTCTGGAAGTGATATTCCAATGCATCAGTCAAACTATCCAAAGTAACTGATGGAGAACCAATAGGTGACCATCTATCACCCGGTGGAACTCTTTTCATTACTACCTCTTTAATTTCTTCGATTTTTGTTTCGATTCCCATTATTGAATTACTTGTAAGATTTTAGATTCTCTTGCAGCCGATACTTCATAATCCAATTGGATACCTGCTTTTTCAAATTCACCCACTACTCTAGCTTCTGCTTCAGTAACGGTCATTGCATCTACTAAATACGATTCTTTTACTTTCTTAATTTTTGTACCACCCTTGCCACCATCTACTTCGTGTTGAACGGTCACTGTAACTTCAAAATACTTTGCCATAATTTATTGTTTTTAATTGTTTAATTACAAATATACGATTTTTTTATCAATTCACCAAATTAATATTCATATTCCTTTCGGGGACCTGTGAGATTTCCATTGATTAGGAATGAACAATTGAAACATAACATACGCAAATTATCGTATGCATGGTTTTTCTTGTTAGCATCTAAAAAATCTAATACCAATGGAACTCTATGGTCTGTTACCCTTCTCTCACAAAACCCGCAATTTGAACATTTTTCTTCCATATAGGAATTAAGTAATAACCTTCTTTTTAATTTCCATATTGGATAATTTGGGTATTTACCTGCCAAAATATCATCTAATGGATGAAAGCCGGAATGAGTATTTGTACCCTTTCGGATACCCAACCCAAATGGATTTTTAAGGTCCTCAAATATACCATATTGTTTGGCATATTTTTTGTATGTATTATATGATACTCCGAGTAATTTAGCCGCTTCGGCTGCTGAACGAGCTTTCTTTTGTATTCCCTTTATTTCGGATTCTAATAAAGGTCTAGCACCCAATCCTCTTTTTGTTCTTCTTTGTGGTGCTAATGATAGGTTTTTAGTAGGGTCAAAGTTTGAAAATTCCCTATATTCTTTTTCTTCTTCCATAACAATTTTGATACACTTTTATGTTTCTTTATATAAGTATATCAATTTTATTTTTTCATAATTTGTCAATCTTTCCTAAATGGTGTATTAACTTCGTAAATGACTGTGTTGGATTGTCCGATGTAGTATCTATATCAAAGAAGTTTTCGGTAGGAGCTTCGTATCCAGAAACTTTTGCCAATTCTTTACTTTTTTTACGATTACTATGAATATATAGTTCAACAAACCTATCGTTAATTAGTGCTTTAAATTCATCTCTATGTTGTTTGGATGTATCGGTTATCGCTACTACAACATCACAATTATTTTCTAATAAAAAAGTTGAAATAATTTGAGCTTCTCCTAGTTGAGAATGATGTTCAAAATCAATCAGAAAAACATCTTTACGCCAATTTCTTTTTTGTGTTTGTAAAAAATCTTTAAGTTTATTTGCTAACACCGTTTTACCCACTCCGCTTTGTCCTGTGAACCAATATATTGTACCCTTTTTATGCATAACTGTATCTTTTTAAATAAGTATTTATTTTTTATTTATTCAAAAATTGCAGAAGCACATCCTCTACAAATCGTTTCGTAAGATTTCTTTATCATTTCAACATGTTCATCATTACCCCAAAAATCTCTTAGTTCGTTATTTTTAAAATCTCCAACTTGCATTTCCATTTCATAATCATTGCAACAAAGGAATGCTTTACCACTAGAATTTACGTGCACCCAACCAATAGGTCTACCACCTACTTCTCTACCATTTGCACATCCAATAACTTTTTTATCCTTATTGTTTTTCATTAAGTTTCTTTCAATAGCCGGTCTATTAGTTATTACCTCATCCAATAAACCCGCCCTATCGATTAGATATGGGACGGTGAATATATTAACATTAGGAAATAATTCTTTTGCTTTTTCTTTTTGTTGAAATAATTCGCCAGTTTCTACATTTAAATCCATATCATTTGGAAATTCCGGTCCTTTTTCTAACCAACCCCCTTTATCTCCAAAGGATAATTCATGCGAACCATTTATTTGAATTGAGAATGCGTTTCGTTTTACCATTTCCGGTAATTGTTCTACTGCGTATTGTATGTTTGATATTAGTTTATCAAATTGTTTTATATTAATACCACTTCTCTTACTCCAAGTTTCAGCATCGAAAGCCGGTGTGTTTAAACATATACCACTTAATACATCTTGATACTCTTTTAAAATATCAACTTTTTCCGGTGTTAAAGGTATTCCATTTGAAAGTACCATTGTTACTAATTTATACTTTCTACAAATTTTTAATATTTCTTCAAAATGAGGATAAAGAAGTACCTCATTATAATGTGCTGTATAAAATCCATTGAATGCCTTTGATACTAACCCATCTGGTTTTTCTCTTTCATCAATTAGATTTTTTATAATTTTTTCAAATAATTCTGGACTCATTACATCCTTACCATGTTCTGGATTTCCTTTGTATCTTACAGGACAAAACCAACATTTAGCATTACAAACTCCATATGGGTCTATTTGAAGATTTGTTATTTTATATTTATTGAAATCATTTTTTATTAATTGTTGCGGAGTTCTTTCTATTAATATAGATTTTTCCGCAGTTTCACATATTTCTTTCCAATAATAGGATGATGCAAATTCATCACTTATTTTTAAAGGTTTATTATATGGTAGTTCATTTATAAAATTACCCTTATAAAATAATCCTTTTTCGTAACAATGTGGATTATTTGGGTCAGCCGTTACTCCTGCATTATGTAATATAGAATGTTTATCTATATCTGATATGGGATTTGTTACCCAACCAAAATTTAATCTTTCATCTACTATTGTTTCGTGTCCTGCTAACCAAGCGTTCCATAATAAACTCCACATACCAGCAGTCCATTTTTGTATTGGATAATCAAACTCATTTTTCTTAATATGCAAATACTCATTATCACAAAACCATTTATAAAGATTTATACTATCAGTTTCAACTTTATCCCAAAATTCATAGGTAGTATTTTTTACAATATATTGTGCACCTCCTGAATTATTATTTAGTAGTTTTGGAACTAACGGGTCTATACCGATAATTCTACACATATTATCATACACATAATCTCCTTTTGCTTTTATGTAATCATAATTTATGTAAGACTTAGTATCACTTAGATACCAAGTATTACCGGATATCATAGAATTAAAATTTGGTTGTTTTGTAAGTATAATATCAGAATCATGCAAAAATAAAACATCATCTTGTATTTCTGGTCTAGCAACAATATGTTGCTTCATCAAATTAAAATAGATAGATGGTTGATATCTTTTATCGAGTCTAGTATCATTGTAAAAGAAAAATCGGACACTATTATAATGTGTCATTAATTTTTGCCAATTTTCAGGAATAATTCCATTTTCTATACCACAAACTATATCAATATAGTTTGGGTTTACTCCCATTTTTTTGAAGTTGTTAATTAAAACTTCAACCTGCCAAGTATAATATGGAATTGCGGGTTGGGCACATACGAAACGTAAATTCTTCATAACCTTTATTTGTATATAATTATTAAATTTTTATATTATGGAACACAAGTTGTACCAAATGCAACCGAACTTGCAGTGACGGCCGTTGGATTTCCACCCACTAAAATATATACATTAAATGAATCAAATTGGTTAACACATACTCCAGTATTAAAATTAGATTTATTTGTATTGTAACTTAAAGTATAAGGGTCTCCAAGTGCATCATTAAAACTGAAATATACAAATCCATCATCAGATGCCGCTCTATCAGGAGAACCAACATTCACTAATAATGTTTTATATAATGGTGCTGCGGTTGTTGTAGTTGTGGTGGTTGTAGTTGGTACACCAGGGCTTCCATCACAATTTACAGGATATGTAGATACTCCGGATGATAAATATACATGGAATGATGTTGGTGTTGGTGATAGTAAATACCCTAATTCGCCCAATCCACTATTAATATCACCACTATAATAAATTTCAGATGGTGTTGAATCACATATTCTATATCTAACTATATTTCCACTACCCGCCGTCCATGCTCCAATTACAGTTAATGGTAACTGTCCTGCATTTGTTACAAATGTACCACTTGTTGCACCTGCTGTGGTTGATGTTGAAAATATCTCAACATTAGAACCATTTCTAACACTCAATGTTCCACCACCACCATTACCAGCAGTTAAATCCCAATACATTGTTACCGGTGCAAGAGTTGTAGTTGTGGTTGTAGACGTTGTAGACGTTGTAGACGTTGTAGTTCCACCTGCACACGGAATGGTTTGTGTTGCTGCATTTGTACAAGTACCCGTTGATGTTATGGTAACTTGAGTTGCTGCATCATCTACACTTACACTCTTACCTGCCGTTAATTCGCTTTTTGTGGCAGTTGATGGAGTTACACTTCCCACATTTGCGGTAAGGTTAAAGTTTGGTCCTAAATCAGCTCCCATACCGGCTCCCAATGTTAATGTTATATTCCTTGCCATTCTATATATATATCTTTTCTTTTAATTTTATATACTACATGCACTAGCACAATCACTTTGGCCGGCCGCTCCACTTAAATTAACATCAGGCGTTGCTGTGTATCCAACAGAGTAATTTGTATAATAAACAAATCCATCTCCATTATTATAATATAAATTGTTTACTAGTGCTACAGATGAATATGCAATTAAATTAATTGTTGATAATGAACATGGAAAACAATTGAATTTAGTTACATTGTAATAATATCCAGGTGATACTGTTGTAGTCGTTGTTGTAGTAGTTGTAGACGTTGTAGACGTTGTAGTTATTGGTGAATCACATACAATGGTGAATGTATCATAATTACATTGAGGTGCCGCAGTTGTAGTGGTTGTAGTTGTAGTTGTAGTTGGTGCTGCAGTTGTGGTTGTAGTTGTAGTTGTTGGTGCAGCGGTTGTTGTAGTTGTAGTGGTTGGTGCGGCGGTTGTTGTAGTTGTTGTAGTTGTAGTAGTTGTAGTAGTTGTTACACTAAGACACGTTGCCTTATCAGCTAAAATTCCAGCATATGTAATTATTGCATAATTAGTTCCATTTGAATAATACCCATTAGGTGCAAATGTTGTTAATGCATTATTTGTAAATAATTGCGCACCATTTTCAAAACCATATCCATTTCTAGTATAGTAAGTTGATGTAGAAGCTCCACACGCGGTTAAAGCCGATGATACATTGTAACCTAAACTTATAGTTGCAGGTGCAAGTGTTGTAGTTGTAGTTGGTGCAGCTGTTGTTGTAATTGCAATTGTAGTTGTAGTTGTTAAACTTTCATTATTTCCGGTGCCTGAGCAATTTGGATTTCCAACACCAATCATTTCAATTGTTGCTGCTGCGGATTTTGATATTGAATTTAATACTGCGGTAGTACCCTGTGCTTCGAATACTATTGTGCGTAAACGTGAGTTTATAAGACGTGGAGGAGGTGTGTTTCCTTCACACTCTGTCCATTGTACATATGAATGATTATCACCCGATACCGAAACTCTATAAATAGCTACTGCTGGCATTGATTATTAAATTACCTTTAACAATAAATATATATATAAAAAATTATGGAAGCGGCTGGATTTCAGTTATTTCCAATTGATTAGTTTCACCAAAGATAACACTTAATCTCGTACCCCTTTCACCAACAGGATATGTTCTCGATGCTATTTTTTTTCTTTTACCAGGATTCAACAAAGCTCCCGCTGGTTGATTTGTTATACAGTCTGTCCAAAATACATATCCACCACTATTCGATGTACAAATGTATTCAACACAATACACCGGTGCGATAGTTGTAGTTGTTGTAGTTGTGGTTGTCGTGGTAGTTGTTGTGGTTGTTGTGGTTGTAGTGGTTGTAGTTGGAGCCGCGGTTGTTGTTGTAGTTGTAGGGCCGGCTGTAGTTGTAGTTGTTGTAGTTGGTGCCGCAGTAGTTGTTGTAGTTGTTGGTGCTGCAGTAGTTGTTGTAGTTGTTAAATTAAAATTAGAATATAAAAATGATTGATTACTACCAAGTATACTTCTACTATTACTCCAATCATTACCTAATCCACTTGTATATATCGTTGCGGTTGCCTGTGCCAATAAAGCCGATTTAACTTGTGCAGGTGTAAATGTTGGATTTAATTGTAGTATCAATGCACAAACACCTGCTACCTGAGGAGATGCCATTGAAGTACCACTAATATTACATTGTCTATATGTTGCGTTTAAATAATATGATTGCCCACTAAATCTATTCGTAGTTGATGTTGCACTCATTATATCAGTACCTGGAGCGAATATATGAACACCTGGACCGGTTTCTGATGATGTTGATTTTTGGTCTAAAGTTGAACTATAAACCGTACTATCCACATTTCCTACACTAATAGCGTTTTCATTATTTGGTGATGAACCTCTATGATAATAATATGTAGTTCCACTGGTAGATAAAATAGAGTTATTATAATCCGTTCCACCCGTTACATCTATTTTATAACTACGATTACCTGCCGCCGTACAAACTACTACACCGGCTGCTAACAATTCCTGAACATCAACATCAACTGATGATACTTTTGTATTTAATTGACTAGTTGTTTTTATTCCGTATGTATTACTTCTATACGTTGAATTACCGGTTGTAGTTGCATCTGAATAAGTAACTCCTCTATATGTTACCGATGCTACCCCAACATAGTTGGTATAAAATCCCCAACTCATATTAATTACAGTTGGTCTACTACCTGCTTTAGAAGTATGCCAATTCTTAATACAATCAAATGCGTATGTATAACTTATACCAGTATTTTCATCACCACTACCTTCTAGACCATTAAGTTTTACCGAATATATTCTTGCGTTCTTTGCCCAACCATAAGTTTTACCCGCAGCAGTACCAGCCACGTGAGTACCATGCCCATCGTAATCTCTATAATGATTTGCGTTTTGTGTAAAAGCTCCTCCACTATAAGAACCCCAATCTATTTGATAAACTCTAGTATTACCTGATGCATCTGTGAATTCGGGATGACCTACTTCTAATCCACTATCTTGAATTACAATATCAACACCAGTACCATCTAAAGTGTATTGATAACTACTTGTTACTGTAGTACTAGTTCCGTAAACGTTTGTTGAATTTGATGAACGTATTAATCCCCAGTTAAGGTATGCCCCACTATCGGATGTTGTCTTTGTAAAATCACCGGTTTGTGTTGCCACATGTCCGATAAAAATATCATCTCTAAATTCTGGTGGTATCTCTACACAATAAACTCTATCGTCTCCTCTTAATAATTCTGCTTCTTCATCTGTAAGTAAATACCAACATTGACGAAGTGATGCTGGTCTTTCGTTTGTAAATTCTATTCTACGATTTGGAATATAAAGTAATCCATCGGTTTCGGATTCCATATCATTCCAAAACCCATCGTAGTCAACTCCGGCTTTTAACGCAACATTATATTGTTTCATCTAATTAAGATTCGCTTACTAAAGAAGCTTGATATGCTGCTATCACTTCTTCTGTCCAAACTGCATTTGCGATAGCTTGAACTTTTGGGTCTTCACCACTCACATCAACACCCGGTGAAAGTACATGTCTATGAAATGTTCTTGCAATTTCAGTACCATCTTTTTCAATGATATTTGCAGTACGAACTTGAATATGATTTGATTGTACAAGTTCTACTTTGTCTACGATTTGTTTTTCTATTAATGCCATTTTTATATTAATTTATATTATGCGGTTTGATAAGTGATTGAATAATGAAGATTTGCAGCCGCATCCAATGGAACACTACTAGCCGCACCACCACCAGCAGGGTACTGAGTCACATCTGATTTAGTTGAACTAGGAGTTATAGCCATTGTTACGATATTATTTGCACTTAAGGTAAGGTTTTCT
>Ga0114967_10002902_pt1 | contig 14246 bp, 11 predicted proteins | sample M_130628_MF_Meta_FD_92639 | JGI IMG/M metagenome (GOLD analysis project Ga0114967, IMG submission 92639) | Freshwater microbial communities from Lake Montjoie, Canada to study carbon cycling - M_130628_MF_MetaG | ecosystem: Environmental > Aquatic > Freshwater > Lake | place: Lake Montjoie... | reverse complement strand
CTTTCAAGCCCATCTCCGCGCCGATGGCGCGACCTAAAGCCTCGCCCTCCTCTCGTTTCAAACGGTCGCAACCCATGATGCCGCGTATGACCAGTTTCTGCCGAGCCTCTTGCGAAATCAGTTTCAGAATGTCGGCAACGGACTTCGTCGTAGGCGGTTTTTGTGGCGAGGGCCGGATGATGGCGCGGACGAACTCCTGGATGACTTCATTTTCGTCCGTGAGTTTTTCTACGCGTAGACGGAGAACGAACTTCAACAGAAGCGCCAGCCCCCCGGACTTGCCAATGTTGTTAATGACCATCAGCCGATGATCGTGCGAGATGATGAATGCGAGCAATCTCTCGGCCTGCGTGATCCAGTTCAGATCCAGCGCCTCCTGACCGGGCACGAGCACGAGCTGTTCGATCAAGACAGGGAGGCGCGAGGCAAAGATCACATCCGGCGCTTCCGTGGCTTGATTCTCATAATAATTAAGTAACTCAAGGACGAATGTCAGGCGTTGGAACGTATTCTTCTGGGCGCGCGCAGCGTCGGTTGCAGCTCGACTTTTCTGGATGCGATGAAACAGCGCAGTAAGTTCCGATCTCTTTGAGGCGGCTAGTGTTGAACTCTGCGCGAGCAACGCTTCAAAATCAGGCTTGAACGCGAGCACGATCTCCTCCTGTTTAGGTCGCGGATTCAATTTCGCGTCCGTCGTAAGGTCCGTGAAAAACGGCAACGACTCTTCGCCGAACTCGCGCAGCACGCGCTCCTTAGTGACCTGCCCTTTGACAAAGCAGCGGTTTGCGCGAGTGGCTGCTGGCGTGAAGAAGGATTTCGGATTCGTGATTAACGCACGCAACATCGCGATCTCGAGCGGCGGGTCTGCCTGGATCAACTCCTCTACGGCAGGCTTAATGGCATCGGAAAGATCACGCTTGGCCTGCTCCAGATTTTTCAACACAGCCGGCTTCGGCAAAGCAACTTCCACACTGCCTCTAGAAAGCGCGGCGCACACTTCCGACACATTCGCGTTGTGCTCGACAAGTTTAGAAACAACCACCCCGACATCGTTAATGGGAAGTTTACTGACGAGGCCGGTGAGCAGGAGGATCAATTCACTGTGCGAGCGCTGACGATGTTCCACGACGCGTTCCAGCAGCAGGCGCAAGGTTTTATTCTCGCGTTCGAGCAAAGCTCGTTCGCCTTCGAGCTGCCCCACGCGCGTCTTCAAGTCTAGCCAGTCACGTTGAACCTCTTCAACTGAGACGACCTTGTTAAGGACCACGGTATTGGTGTCAGACATGAGACTAGCTTGCCTGAATTGTGACAGAATTTTCCAACCTATTTTTATTACAGATCCGGGCTTGAGGGCAAAGCGAGAGGATTGGTCATCTAGAAAACGGCAAAGCTCTGACATATTTCCGGATGAATAATTTTCGTAAAGAAATCTTTCCGTGCCGCCGAATTTCGGGTTAGAGATTGATTTCAGACAAGAACATTCGTTCAATATGGCCAGATTTTTTCTGACATGAACATTCACGAATACCAGGCTAAACAACTTCTCGCTCAATATGGCGTCGCCGTTCCTCCTGGCGATGTCTGCTCCACCCCCGAACAAGCCAAAACTGTCGCCGAAAAACTATTCGGCGCGGGCAATAAACTCGTCGTTGTGAAATCACAAATTCACGCCGGCGGGCGGGGCAAGGGAACTTTCAAAAGCGGCTTCCAAGGCGGCGTGAAATTGTGCAAGAGCGTCGAGGACGTGCACGAAAAAGCCAAGGCAATGCTCGGCCAAGTTCTCGTCACTAAGCAAACTGGCCCAGAAGGTCGGCTCGTGAGCAAATTGCTCGTGGCGGCGGCGGAAGAGATCAAGAAGGAGTTTTATCTAGCGGTGTTGTTGGATCGAGAGACGTCCCGCCCGCTCATCATGGCCAGCACCGAAGGCGGCATGGACATCGAGGAAGTCGCCGAGAAACATCCCGAGAAAATCATCAAGGAACAGATCGATCCCGCCGTCGGCATCATGCCGTATCAAGCCCGCAAGATTGCTTCCGCGCTCGGCCTCAAGGGCGACGCCTTCAACAGCGGCGTGAAACTGCTCATGGGCGTCTATAAGACTTGGTGGGAATGCGACGCATCGATGGTAGAAATAAATCCGCTCTGCATCGTAGTTGGTGCAGACGGCAAGGAATCGCTTTGCGCGGTGGACGCCAAGATCGGCCTCGACGACAACGCGCTCTATCGCCACAAGAACATTCAAGAGATGCGCGATCTCGCCGAAGAAGCGCCGCTGGAAATCGAAGCCAGCAAGTACGCTTTGAATTACATCAAGCTCGACGGCAGCATCGCCTGTCTCGTAAACGGCGCGGGCCTCGCGATGGCAACCATGGACATCATCCAACATTTCGGCGCGATGCCTGCGAACTTTCTGGACGTCGGGGGTGGCGCGAGCAAGGAGCAGGTGACCGCAGCGTTTAAAATCATCCTCCAAGATCCGAACGTGAAGGGCATCCTCGTCAATATTTTTGGCGGCATCATGGATTGCAACGTCATCGCCACTGGCATCGTAGCGGCGGTGAAGGAGACGGGGTTGAATCTCCCGCTCGTCGTCCGGCTCGAAGGTAACAACGTCATCGCTGGCAAAAAGACGTTGGCTGAATCCGGCCTCACGCTCATAGCGGGCGACACCATGGCGGACGCCGCACAGAAGGTCGTCAAAGCCGTGCTTAAATAGCAGATGAGATAAGGCAACTAGGGCGATGTCTCGGAGCGACGAAAAGTTGGAATGGGCAAAGCCGGTGGCAACCGGCCTAGAGTCGTATCGTCGCCTGATAGAATTGCAGAAACAGATGATCGAACTGTCACAACATCACGCAAAGTCCAGGCGCGAGTGCGATGCGCTCCGCACGGTGGTCGCGCGTGAAGTGGCGGCAAGACACAGCGCAGTGGGGCGAATGCGAAACTCAGCAGGTAAATTTTTCAAGAGTTCGACACTCGCATTGGCGAGACAACTATTCTCATAACTTGAAAGTCACAGAAATTGCATTTAGCTTCTACCCCGTCACCGACATGGCCCGGGCACGGAGTTTTTATGAAGTCGTGTTGGGATTGAAACCGACGATGGTTCATGATGAAGCTGGCGGGATGCAATGGACGGAATACGACATCGCCAACGGCACACTATCCATCGGTGCAGGTTTACCTAGTTGGCAGCCGCGCAGTGACGGTTGTTCCGTCGGTTTAGAGATAGAAGATTTTGATTCCGCTATAGCTGAGTTGAAAACCAATGGCGTGAAGTTCAAGATGGAAGCCTTTCCGACACCCGTGTGCCAGATGGCGATGATTTCCGATCCCGACGGCAACACGATCTGCATCCACAAACGGATGTCCGCTCACCACTAATTTTTAACATGGCAATACTCGTTAAACCCAATACAAAAGTTCTAATCCAAGGCATCACCGGCAGCTTCGGCGCACGTCATGCCCAACTCTCAATTGATTACGGCTCACAAGTCGTCGCGGGCGTAACGCCCGGCAAAGGCGGCCAGTTTTTCGAACATGGCGGCAAGAAGGTGCCGATCTTCGACACCGTGGCTGATGCTGTAAAGCAAACTGGCGCGAGGGCCAGCGCGATCTTCGTCCCGCCGCCGTTTGCAGGCGACGCCATTCTTGAAGCGGTAGATGCAGGCATTGAACTCGCCGTGGCAATAACCGAAGGCATTCCAGTCAATGATATGATCAAGGTGAAGCGTGCGATGGAAGGCAAGAAGACGCGGCTCATAGGTCCGAATTGCCCCGGCGTCGTGACGCCCGGTGAAGGCAAAGATTCCCACGGCGGCTGCCGGATCGGCATCGCCCCAGGCTATATTCACAAGAAGGGCAACATAGGCGTTGTCTCGCGCAGCGGTACGTTGACCTATGAAGCCGTGTGGCAACTCACCTCGCGCGGCATTGGCCAATCCACCTGCGTCGGTATCGGCGGCGACCCGGTCAACGGCACGTCGCACCTCGACGTCATCAAGCTGTTCAACGACGATCCCGAAACGACCGGCATAATCATGATCGGCGAAATTGGGGGCAGCGCCGAAGAAGAAGCAGCGGAATGGATTGCGAAGAATTGCAAGAAGCCGGTGGCGGGCTTCATTGCCGGAACGACCGCCCCGCCTGGACGCCGCATGGGGCACGCCGGCGCAATTGTAAGCGGTGGCAAAGGCACAGCGGAAGCGAAGATCGCCTCGTTTAAAGCAGCCGGCATCGGCGTGGCCGCAACTCCGAGCGACATGGCGGACACGTTGTTGAAGATGATGTGAGCCTTATCGCGTTGGGTTCCTATTGCAGCAAGCACCAACGCCTGCCCATGCTTGACGGAACGCGGAATATGAGACACACACGATGGGCCTGCTCGATTTCATTTTGAACATGGTTGGGCTGCTGCTCTGGTTCAACTGGCGCGCAACCCGGCTGGATCCATTGTCTAAATCTACGCCAGCCACGCTTGCGGGCACATTGCGTCGCGCAGAGAAAACTTCCCTCAAAGTCTGGCACCTACCGCTTGGCATAGTTGGCCTGCTTATCAGTCGTGCGTTGTTCTACAACTTCATCTACTCAGAATTCGGCTCCGCTCTCAACTGGGCGGGACGCGTGGACTTTGGCGTTATCTCAGTTCCGTTTTGCGGCAAATCATCATCACTGTTCACGATGCTGCTTTATTCGATCTATAGCTTTAGCGTCACGCTAGGTGTGTTTCTCATCTGGGTGCTGCTGCTCTCGATACTGAAAACGGATGCAATGGAAAACGATTCACTTCGGCAACTCCTCCGCCTGCATCTCGGAAAAGCAGAACGCTGGCCATGGATCATGAAAGCCTTTCTGCCGCTGCTCGTCATCACACCTTTGTGGTGGGTGGGAAGCTGGTTGCTCACATCGTCATCAATCCTGCCGCCGGTTTCCGGAATGTTGTCTCGTATCGAACAATCCGCACTTGTCGGCCTCGGAAGTTATCTAGCCTGGAAGCATCTTATCATCGGAACGTTGTGCCTCTACTTTGTAAGCAGTTACGTGTATTTTGGGAAACAACCGTTTTGGCAACATCTGGAAGTGATCGCACGATTGCTCCTTACACCGCTGCGCGCCATGCCCTTGCGACTCGGCAAAATAGATTTTGCTCCCATTGTGGGCATCGGAATCATCCTGCTCGCCGCGCAAGTAATCGAGCATGGTATCGAATTGCCATGGGGAAACGACCCATCAGGAAAACCCAAGGTGCGTTGGGTTGATATGCCGGGATTGGTTGATTTTTACCGGAATGCCTCTAAGTGATCTGCCGGAATAACCTGACCGCGGTGCACGACTGTGTGGTTGTGCTGTAGAATCCTGATAAGAGCAACCTAGATCGTTCGGCCTTTGGTGCTGACGAAGACTGCCAGAGGCAGAACGTTATTAAGTTACCATTGGCAGCTTCGCCGTCGCGGTTGTTCCGATACCTAGTTCGCTTTGCACCGTCAACGCGCCGCCATGAATCTCCGCGAGCTGCCGCGCGATGGTAAGTCCAAGACCGAGTCCCTGTTGCTCGTGCGTCTTGCGATCAAACTGCATAAATGCGCCGATCTTTGTGACCTGATCCGCTGTCATGCCGCGACCGCGATCGCTCACGGTTAACCATACAGTTCCCATGGATGAGTCAAGCGTCATGCTCACGGGTGTGCCTGGTTTTGAAAATTTGAAAGCGTTGTGCGTTAGTTCGCTGACAACCTTGCTGAAATATTCTTCAGACATCCCCACGGTCAGCTGCTTGAGATTGAGCTCCAGATCTTCCGGGCGCTTGGCTTCGTCCGCTTGCTTGCGCGCAGACACTTCAGCAGATTGGGCGGCATTAACGGTGCGTTTGGCTCGGAGGGAAACATTCACCTGCGGATCAGCACGCAAAATCTCCACCTGCGAGTAAGCGAGAAATGTTCCCACGAGCCGTTCCAAGGCGCGTCCGCTTTGCGCAATGGTTTGCCCCATATCGGCAATTTCCTCCGGTGAAAACGAGGACGGATCCGAAACAAGCATGTCGCCGTAGGCAAGGATTCCATTGAGCGGTGTCCGGAGTTCGTGTGGCAACATCATGCTCAGGTTCTGGCGCAGATCCGTGAGAGCGCCTTGAGCTTTTTCCTGAACGGTTTTCGCCTTTTTGAGACGCGCCTCCACTGCGCCGAAGAGTCCATCGAGCGTAAATGGCTTGGGAAGATAATCATCTGCGCCGAGCTCCATCCCTTGCCGCATTCCAGCATTGTCTGCCATGCCAGTCATTAGGATGAATGGAATTGTAGCAGTGGAAGGTTCATTGCGAAGGGCGGAGAGCGTGCCATAGCCGTCCAACTTTTTCATGTTCACGTCACAGAGAATGAGATCAGGAAGCTCCTTGCGCGCCATCTCCACACCCTGAGGTCCATCATTCGCTTCAATAACTTCGTAACCGCGCTGGTTCAACGCCATCTTCACCATTTCCACCAGCCATACTTCATCATCAATTACGAGGATACGCTTCATGGTGTGCCGCTATACGACTACTTCCGCGTCGACATCGGCACGTAGGAATTCAACGATTGACCCACATACACTTGGCGCGGACGACAAATCCGACCCTTCGGATCATCCGCTATCTCTTTGTAATTAGCGATCCAACCAGGCATCCGCCCGATCGCGAACAACACCGTAAACATCTCCACGGGAATCCCCAGAGCGCGCATGATGATGCCACTGTAGAAATCCACGTTCGGGTAAAGTTTCCGTTCCACGAAATAAGAGTCCCTGAGAGCGACCTCTTCAAGTTTGACCGCGATATTCAGCAACGGATCATCAATTTTCAGCGAGCGCAACACTTCGTCGCATGACTTCTTGATGATCTTGGCTCGCGGATCGTGGTTCTTATAGACGCGATGTCCGAAGCCCATGAGCCTCTTGCCGCTCGCCTTATCTTTCGCAGCAGCGATGAACTTCGAACCATCGTCCCCGGACGCGTGAATCTGTTGAAGCATCTCGACCACAGCTTGATTCGCACCGCCGTGCAAAGGCCCCCACAACGCACAAACACCTGCCGAGCAGCTGGCGTAAAGATTCGCTTGGCTGGACGCCACCATGCGCACAGTAGAGGTAGAACAATTCTGCTCATGATCGGCATGCAGCAGGAAAATCAGATCCAGCGCACGCGCCACTTCAGGTTTGATCTCATAATCGTCATAGGGATCAGAGAACAGCATGTGGAGGAAGTTGGCAGTGAACTTGTAGCCATTCTTCGGATAGATGATCGGCTTACCGACGGACTTGCGATACGAGAACGCCGCGATGGTCCGCACCTGCGAGATTAGCCGAGCTGCGTGTTCGTCGAAGTGACTACGATCGCCCTGCATCAGATCGGGATAAAAACAACTCGCCGCGTTGATCATCGCAGAGAGGATTGCCATAGGATGGGAGGATGAGGGGAATCCCTCGAAGTGATACTTCATGTCCTCATGCAAATTCTGATTCGACGTCAGCAGGTCGGAAAACTTCTGCAGCTCTGCGCTCGTCGGCAGATGGCCGTAGATGATGAGATACGCAGTCTCAACAAAAGAAGATTTCTCAGCGAGTTCCTCGATGGAGATTCCGCGATAGCGCAGGATACCTTTCTCGCCGTCAATGAAGGTGATCTTGCTCTTGCACGCACCTGTGTTTCCGTAGCCTTCGTCTAGAGTGATGTACCCTGTGTCAGCGCGCAACGCCGACACATCCACCGCTTTTTCATCTTCGGTGCCGATGACTACCGGCAGCGTGTAAGATTTTCCATCGAGTTCGAGTTTGGCCTGGTTGCTCATGCGATTAAACCTTCTTCAAAGTTCAGCTCAGTCTGCGAGGAAGGAAAAACTTTGGCAAGGCGCGAAACGAGCGCTGTCGAACAATCCTCAAGTCTTCCCACGTCTCCGCATGGCGGTTGAGCCTTATGGAGTCTGTTATCGCGCAACCGCGCGGCCGCAGGTGTCAAAAGAATACGGTCAGTAACTGTTGTTTGAACCGAAAGAAATTTGCGTTGATTGAAGCTGACGATACCATGCCAGCGTTAGCCCGAGACTAGGATCAAAAACAACGAAGAATTCGCCTATGTGTTGCTTCTCTCAGCCCGTCATTTCCGTCAACGCTACCAACATTTTCGCACGACCTGATGATGGCGGGCGGCAGTTCCTAGCTTATAACATGAGGGTTAATGCTGAGAATGAACTGGCCATGGTGCTGCCGTTGCCGGTGAAACTTGGCACGGATGAAAAAGATGTCAGCTTCATAGACCTCAGCGGCTATGCCGAATTCTTCGTTGATCTGGAAAGGGGATTTCCGCCGCCAGAATCCACGGGTGTTAAAACGAGAGGAGTGAGGGTTACATCATTGTCCGCACACCAGTTGGAGGTTGTGCAAGTTGGTAACTTCGAGGCCTCGTTCGTCCCGACCATGAAAGATTTTTCCCGATTGGATGAACGCTTTCGCATCAGCGACAAAGCCTGGAAGCATTTACCCGCGTACAAGGATTTCGGGTTTGCGGTCTTCAAACTCAAGGCCGGTTCGCTGAAGGTTCATCCCATGGCGTTTTCGTTTCCGCGACGCGACTTGAAGACATTGTTCTTTCCAACGGTTCACATCCACGACGGCAAAGTTCACTCGAAGGCGAAATTCGATCACACCCTTTATTGCCAACAAAGCGAACATGAACAGGTAACCGTCCGTGATTGGCGCGAGTCAGCGGGCAACGCCGGGAAGTTTATGAAATCAGACAAGTCCAAAGGACTCATCCTCGCAAACCATCATTGCTACCAGAAAAAGATGCTCGGTAATCTGCCGAACGAGGACACCTACGTCAAAGTCACCGCCTGATTCTACACAACGCACAGCCAATTGATTATTATGCCAGAAAAAATCGGAGTAGTCGGAGTCGGACGCATGGGCGCTAACATGGCGCGGCGTTTGAAGGAATGCGGTTTCCCCATCGCTGCAGTATTCGATGTCAACACCGCCATCGCGCAATCACTCGCGCAGGAATTGGCGTGTGTGGCCGCAGATCAACTCAAAGACGTCACTGCGCTTTCCGATGTGATCCTCACCGTCGTCACCGACGACAAGGCCATGAAACAGATTTTCTCCGACGGACTGTTGAAACGAGCCAAAGGAAAACTTTTCATCAACTGCGCTACCGTCACGCCAGCGATCCATCGTTGGGCGGAGCAAAAGTGCGACGCCAGAGGCGCGCAAATCATCGAAGCGTGCATGGCGTCGAGCATCACGCAGGCCCGACAAGGATCGCTCTATCTGATGTGCGGTGGGAAACCGGAGGCGTTCGAGCGCGCGAAACCGATTTTGGAAAAACTCAGCAGTTCGCTGCGTTACATCGGCGCATCCGGCAAGGCGGCTGAAGTGAAGGCTCTCGTCAACATGGTGATGAACGCGAACACAGCGGCGTTGGCCGAAGGTCTTGGTCTCGGCGCGGCGCTTGGCCTTGATCTCACCCTGTTGCGCGAAGTGTTCTCGCAAACCGGCGCGCGCTCTGGCGTATTGCAGACAGATGGCGAGGACATGCAGAACCGCGATCACTCGTGCTTTTTCTCCGCGGCCCACGCCGCGAAGGACTCTGGCATAGCACTCAAGCTAGCGAAGGAACAGGGCTTGAACCTCCCACTTGCCGTCGCCACAAAGAAACAATACGAACGCATGATCAAGGAGGGTTTGGGCGAACTCGACAAGTCCGGCATCGCGGAGCTGACGTTCAAGGGGCGCAAGGGCATGCCGAATTGACCGAAAGCATTTAGCCGTGCAGCACCGGAATCCAGACGATCATGACGAACTGAATGGTTCGATCTCTAAAAAAGCGTCACGCCTTCTTTGCCCCGCCGAATAATAACCGCAGGCTGTTCATAACCACAATCACCGTGCTGCCTTCGTGTCCCACGACCCCGACGGGCAACGGAATTTTCCCGATCAATGCGAACACCACCAGCACCGCCACCGTACCCAGCGAGACAAAAAGATTCTGCCGGATGATGCGCCGCGCCCTCTGACTCAAGCGAAACGCCGCGAGAAAATTTTCCAGCCGGTCGTGCATCAAAATCACATCCGCCTGCTCCAGCGCCGCATCCGAACCGCGCGCCCCCATCGCCACGCCGACATGTGCCACTGCGAGACTAGGGGCATCGTTCACGCCATCGCCAATCATCGCCACACGATTCTTGCCTTCGCTCAACGACTTGATCGCTGCGACTTTTTCCTCGGGCTTCAACTCCGCGCGTACCTCATCGAGATGCAACGCGGTTTTGAGATGTTCGGCCGTCGCGCGACGGTCACCGGTGAGCACCACGGTGCGCAGGCCGCTGGCTCTCAGTTCATCGACAACACCCTGTGCCTGTGGCCGGATGTCGTCACGCAAAATGACTCGCCCGAGCAGTTCGCCGCCGCTCAACCAGATTTCGGAAAAACCCGCTTCTGTTGGTGTCACCTGCGCCACGGCTTGATCACCGCGCACCGATGCCACCCATTCGCGACGGCCTAGGCATATTTCACCCCGGTCGTAACGCCCGCGAACGCCCTGCCCTGTTACAGATTCAAAATGCGCGAACTCCAACGGCGTAAATCCCTGTTGCTTGCCGTGTCGCGTGACGGCACGCGCCAGCGGATGGGTTGAGAGACGATCCAGCGAATAGGCAAGCTGTGTAATTTCGGTTTCGCGTCCGGGCGGAAAGCTCTCCACCTTTTCAACGCGTAATTCACCCGTGGTCAAGGTGCCCGTTTTATCGAGCGCCACGACTGTTACGTCTGCAAGTTTCTCCACGGCAGCACCGCCACGAATCAACACGCCGTGCCGCGCGCCCCACGCGATCGCCGCCAAAACAGCTGATGGAATGGACAACACGAGTGCGCATGGTGATGCGACAACCAGCAACGTCATCGTCCGGTAAAACGCACTCTTCGTCTCGCCCAGTGACGTGAATGGCGTGAGCCCAAAGCCCAGCCACCACACGAAGAACATGGCTGCCGAGAGAAGCAGGACGATGTAAGTGTAATACGTGCTGAACTGATCAGTGAACTGTTGCGATGGTGCTTTCTGTTGCTGCGCGTCCTTGATGAGCTTGATGATCTTCTGGAGCGAGCTTTCCGCCGCGGGCTTCAGGACACTGACTTCGACTGCTCCCCACAGATTGATCGTGCCCGCCAACACAGAGTCCCCAACGGCTTTTTCTACGGGCGTGGCTTCGCCGGTAAGGTTGGATTCGTCCGACGCCGTACTGCCTTTTAACACCTCCGCGTCCACGGGGAATTGCGAGCCGGGCTTGACCAGCAAGCGCATCCCGGTTTGCAATGATTCAACATTAACTTCGCTCTCATTGCCTTGTGGATCGAGAACCGTCGCGGTCTTTGGAGCTTCACAAAATAACGAGCGGATTTCTTTTTGCGTACGCCCTAGCGCGTAATGCTCCAGCCCGCCGGACAATGAGAACAGGAACAGCAACGTCGCACCTTCTCCCCATGCGCCGATGCTCGCGCTGCCTGCGGCCACTGCGAGCATCAGGAAGTGGACATCAATGGCGCGGTGACGCAATCGCTCCCACACTTCCTCGGCAGGAAACCACGCGCCGGCGATGTAACTCAGGATGAACATCGGCACACGCCACGTTTCCCCCACTACGTAAGCCGCCAGCAAACCCAACCCGCCGCACGCGAACGCCAGCACGAGTTGCAACTTCCATTCATCCGCATGGTCGTGACCGTGTTCGTCATCAGCATGTTCGAGAAATTCCACATCACGCTGGACGACTTTCGGAAATGGCAGATCGCGCCAACGCCAGAACTTTGGCGCCGTGGGGCAAGTCACACGCGCAATCGTCGTCGCACCGCCGCTGTGACTGACTGTGAATTGATTTATCTCCGGCTCGCTGAGAGGTGTTGCGCAATTTGCGCAGGTCCCGCCGCTGATGAGCAACTGACAGGCGTGCGGACTTTCAACGCGTTCGACTTCCTGCAACTTGGCGTCGATGCGTTCCCTCAACCGCGCCTCATCTGTTCGCCCCAGCGTGGCGACGGAGATTTTCTTCTGGCCGGGATTAATGGTCACCGCTTCGAGCGTGGGTTCTTCAAGAAACACGGCACTGACAGCGCGTGTCAAACACTTGCTCGGCCCGGTATCGGAGACTTTTTGGGATGGTGGGTTTGCGCGCATCGTTTCTGGCTAAGAAGTAACACGCCGCAGCACATGTCGCGAATAAAAACGCCCTTCTCACTTTTAAGCAGGAAAGGCGTTGTCGCCAAAACGAATCACCCCTCGAACTCAACTCAGGGCACTTGCAGAGCGCGATAGAACCGATACGGCCTGTTCGTCACCGTGCCATGGTCGTAGAAGCGCCAGATGCCGTTCGTGTTTTCCATCAGGCCAAGCTGTGTCCAATTGGTGGTCGGTTCGACGATGTTTGTCGTCGCGAACACCATGTAGTTTGAACCCGTCTCGCCGGTCATGCAGAACTTGAAGACGCCGCCATTGCGCTTGCCTCCCATTTGCAGAAAGTGAAGCGGCGAAGTCGTCAAAGCAACGGTCTGCGTAGCCCAGGACTTTCCGCCTTGATCGTCCGTGGCCTGAGCCACGAACGTCACGTCGAGCGGGAAGTCGGATTCGCCTGTGCCAATGACGGAGTTGAGGTTGTTCGCATTGGCGACGGTTGAACCGTCTTGCAAGATGAGAAGGTTCGTGATCGAGCCACCGACATCGCTCGCGGTTGCCAGCAGTTTGAATTCGGTGCAGACAAGTTGCGTATTGCCGTTGAGCACGGTGAGATTCACGGTGGGCAGGCGGTTTTCGGCGCGAAACACCACAGTCGTAGGCGTGTATAGGGCACTGAACTCGTAGCCGCCGCTGAACGTGAGATTCGTGAATACTCCGGAGCGTGCGGAGGTGACGATACAGGTGAACGTGTTGCCGGGGACGGGAACAAAACCGTTAGCGAGGGCGAGATCGGCGGTGCCGTTCACGGTCGCCGGGCCGGTGAGCCGGAATTGGTCGAAGTTCGTGCCGGGAATCGTGCCGCCGAGCTCGAAGCGGATCGTGCCTGTCGCCGAATTTGTCCAAGAAGTGCCAGTGATCAAGCCTAGCGGCGCACCCGCGCTGCTGAGGCCGTTGTTAAAGAACGTCCCGGCGATAACCACTACGCTTAAAAACTCCCCGCACGCGCAGCGTCGTGCATGCTCTGCAGGCCAATAACCCTGTTCGGCATGAGCACGACCGCGCCAAAACAGCCTTGTCGGTCCGGCCTCCTGTTCGGCGTTGTTTCGGCGACAGTCATTCTGCTGGCCTACTTAGTGTTAGTATGCTTGCCAAACTTTGTCAGGAGCGGCACGAGCAAGACCCACCGCATAATCACCAACCTGAAGCAGCTCGACGGTGCAAAGCAAGAGTGGGCATTGGTGCACAGCCGGACAGGCGCCGTTGAAGTGGCAAAAGAAGATATTGCCGATTACGTAGGCGCCCGACCGCACAAGGGGTGGGTTCAGCCGGTGGACGGGGAACGCTACGTCTTAAACCTTCTTACAGAGTCACCGGAGGCAGAGCTAACCCGGCCGGTGGACGGGCGACCGGCGGGCACTCGAATTCGCCTTCTTCCCTATGGCGTACCATTTAGTGTCGGTCCTCTGAATAAAACAAATTGGGCTTGCGAGATTATTCTGCCCAAAAGCGCTGTATCGAATGCGGCGCTGCCGCATCGGTAAGCTGATCTTTTATTCTCTCTTTCCCCTCTCCCTGAGTCAGTTCGTTTTCCTCAATAGATTCTAGCGGCGATCCAATCGCCGCATAGGGGTGCAGGCTCAGCCTGCCGTTGCTTCAGGTCCTTTTTTGCTGGTCACGTCCTGTCGCCCTCACAAGCCGACCCCACCGCCAGCGCGCCTTGCGCGGTTTCCCTCTGAAGACCACTCCCACGCAGGAGCGCTGGGGCTCGGCTGGATTTGTGAAGGGCGACACTCCGAAGACCATCATCAGTTCAGTAAAAAAAAAGACCATGAAAACTACATCTCAAAATCAAATCATTAGCTCAGAGCTCAACAACCGATCCCATCATCAGTCCGAGCAGGGACAGCCGGAAGCCGCAGCAGCGGAAGCGCAGACCGAGCGCAAAGACAATCGCCTGCCGATTGATTCAGAGGCACGGAAAGCCAATCGCACATTGCCGACGCCGAAGGTGTTGACCGCATTGCACCAGCAATTGCCCGCCGCGTATCGTTTG
>Ga0114967_10002901_pt1 | contig 14249 bp, 8 predicted proteins | sample M_130628_MF_Meta_FD_92639 | JGI IMG/M metagenome (GOLD analysis project Ga0114967, IMG submission 92639) | Freshwater microbial communities from Lake Montjoie, Canada to study carbon cycling - M_130628_MF_MetaG | ecosystem: Environmental > Aquatic > Freshwater > Lake | place: Lake Montjoie... | reverse complement strand
CCGGTGTGCCGCGGGCGCAGGCCCACGACGCGCAGGATGGATGGCAGCACCCACACCGCGGTCAGAAGGCAGCAGATGCTCCCCACGGACATCGCGATTCCCAGGCTCCGCAGCCCCTGGTGGTGCGCAAAGACCAGCGCGCCGAAGGCAAGCGTGGTGGTGAGCGCGGTCACGATCACCGCCGGGCGGGTCACGCCGAAGCCGTGGTCGAGCCCGCCCTCGTGCGCGCGGTTCGTCATGTGGATCACGCTGTCGATCCCCAGCCCGATCAGGATCGGCACCGCGAAGAAGTTCGCCAGGTTGAAGCTCGAGCCGAGGAGCGCCATGAGCGCCACGCTCCACGCCACGCCCACGGCCAGCGAAAGCACCGCCGCCACCACGTCGCGCACGCTGCGGAGGTCGATCCACAGGATCGTCACCACCAGGAGCGTGGCCAGCACGCTCTGCAGGACGAACGAGCGCGTCATGCTCTTCATCGACTCGCTCACCGTCATCGGGACGCCGGTGGCGTGCGGGTCCACGGAGCGCATGGCGGAGACGAAGCGCTCGAGCGGCGCGGGTTCCCAGACATCGCTGGCCGGGTGCACCATGACCAGGAAGCGGCCGTTCGGGGCGATCATCTGGTCGCGCACCGAGGCTGGCAGGGCGTCGCGCATCGAGCGCCGTGCACCATCGGCCATCAGGCGAAGGCCGCGGCTCGCGTTGGCCACGGTCTCCTCCACGTGCGTACGCATGGCCTGTGCCTCGGCGTCGGAGTGGCGCGACGGGTCCATCAGGTTGCCGAGCGTGGCGAGCCGCTCGCCGAGCGCGCGCAGCCGCGCCGCCTCGGCGGGTGCCTCGCGCTCCGCCCAGCCGGCGAGCGACGTCACGTCGCGGCCCGCGCGGCGGAGTTCCGCCGGGCCCCAGCCGGGGAGCTGCCGCGGGCGCAGCGGTGCTGCCTCCACGGCGTTCGCAAACTGCATCCGCAGCGCGGTGCGCTCCGGCGTATCCATGGCCATCGCGTCCAGCACCGAACGCAGCTTGCCGATTTCCGGTTGCGCTCGCAGCTTCTCGACGAGCGGCGGGATCTGGTCCATTCGGTCCACCACGCACGCGCCGAACCAGCTGGCCTCCGCGCTGTCGTTCATCACGCGGTGTTCCCAGTCGACGCTCTCCAGGCCGGCAGCCTGGAGCTTGAGGAGATTGGTCTCGAAGCGGATGGTGCCCAGGCCGTACCAGCCCGCAAGCACGGTCAGCGCGACGGCGGCCGTCACGGTGATCCATGCGGCGCGACGCGTCACTGCCGGCCCGCCGTGCTCGCGGGCGGGAGCCGGGCGCAGCGCCGCGCCGATCGGCCGGTTGCCCCGGCCATCGCGCGGCAGCATGCGGTCGGCCACCACGATCAGTGCGGGCAGCACCACCGCCATGGCCACCAGCGAGATCAGGAGCCCCACGCCCGCCACCACGCCCAGTTCGCGCAGTCCCTGGAATTCCGTGAACCACGCCAGGAAGAATCCACCCGCCGCGGTGCACCCGCCGATCACGTTGCCCGGGAGCGCGGTGCGCATCATGTGCCGCACCGCTGCATCGACGCCGAGGTGCCGGCGCGCCTCCAGGTACCGCGACATCATGAACACGCCGTAGTCCATGCCCACGCCGGCGAGCACCAGCATGAAGACCAGGCTCAGCAGGTTCAGTCGTCCGTAGATGATCGCCGCCGCCGCGTACGTGAGGAGCGAGGCAAAGCCGAAGGCCAGGAGTGTCAGCATCGGCAGCCGCCAGCCGCGGAACACCGCCATGATCAGCGCCATGCAGAGCACGATGCCGACGCCGGTCGAGATGTTCATGTCGGTGTTGGTGGTGGCCATCTCGTCCGACTGCAGCACGGGCTTGCCGGTGAGCCCGACCTGCACGCCGGGCACCTGTGCGCGCGCATCGTCGATCGCCGCGCGGATCACGCGCAGCGGCTCCTCGATCACGCCCAGGCTGGAGAAGTCCTTGCGCGGCATGACACCCACGAAGAGGAGCCGGCCGCTGTCGCTCACGAGGTACTCCGCCGCGCGCGGCTGGCCGATGAACTCCGGTGCCGCGGGTGCCGCGGTGGCCACGGCCGTGAGCTCGAGCACGGCGCTCGCGCCCACGCGCTCCGCCTCCTCGCGCGGCATGAAGAGCCCTTCGGAGGTCAGTCGGTCGAGGCGGCGCTGCGCGTCGGCAAGCAGCACGCCCGGTCCGGCGTCCGAGGCGATGAGGGGCAGGGCGTCGCGCCCTTCCACCAGCCCGGCAAGGTCCGCCGTGGGCATGGCCCAGGTGGCGATCCGCATCTGGTCCTCGAAGCCGACGCGCGCGTTCACGCGCTCGATCGACGGCTCCTCGCGCAGACGTGCCGCCACCAGGTCCACCGCGCGCTGCGCCTCGCCCATGCGGCGCACGCCGTCGGTGCCCTGGGAGTCGACCACCACCCACGCGTACTCGAGGTCGCCGAACTCCTTCACGAAGCGCAGGTACTCCGCCACGTAGGGGCGGTCGGTGCCCATGAGCGAATCGGTGTTTGCGTCCAGGCGCACACGGCCCCAGCTCCATGCGAAGGCCACGATCGCGAGCAGCCCGGTCGCCACCAGCACCTGCACCGGCGCACCGGTCACGAGCGCCGCCAGGCGATCCGTCAGGCGATGGCGGATGGTCTGCGGTGCGCTCATTCGCCGGCCCCGGTGCCCGCCGCGGCTGCCTCGTAGGTGCGGCGCGAGAGCGAGTTCCGCCCGATGCGCGCCAGGAGGTCCGGACCCGGGCCCGCGGTGCCGTGCATCCGGCGCAGGACATCCTCGAACGCCTGCAGGAAGTACGCCACGTCCGCCTCGGTGATCACGAGCGGCGGCACCAGCTTCACCGTGGGCTGGCCGTGGCCCGCCACCTGGCAGAGGACGCGGTGGTCCTCGAAGAGCGGGATCACCGCGGATTGCGCGAAGAGGTCATGGTCGATCGCGTGCAGCGCCTTCCACGCGGCGCGCAGCCGCAGCTGCTCTGGCTCGCCGAATTCCACGGCCACCATCAGCCCGCGCTGGCGCACGGCGCGGATGAACGGGTAGCGCGGCTGCATCCGCTCGAGGCCCTCGCGCAGCAGGGCGCCCATGCGCTCGGCGCGCGCCGCGAGGCGCTCCTCGTGGCAGACATGCAGCACGGCAAGGCCGGCGGTCATTGCCATGGAGCCCATGTGGAACGTGCTCGAATGGACGATCGCGCGGTCGAGGCTCGAATAGACACGGTCCCAGACGCTGGGTCGCACCATCACCGCGCCCACGGGAACCAGGCCGCCGGAAAGCGCCTTGGAGAGCACGACCATGTCCGGCTCGCAGCCCGGGTCGTGGTCGATGCCCAGGAACTTGCCGGTGCGGCAGACGCCGGTCTGCACTTCGTCTGCCACGAAGAGCGCGCCGTGCCGGTGGCACAGGCGGCTTGCCTCCGCGAGATATCCATCCGGCGACACATGTACGCCCTTGCCCTGCACGGGTTCCACCACGAATGCCGCCACGTCGCCCGCGCGCAGTGCGCCTTGCAGATCCGCCAGGTCGCCGAAGCGCACCATGCGGGTTTCCGGAAGGAACGGCGCGAAACCCTGGCGGAAGCTCTGGCAGCCGTTCAAGGAGAGTGCGCCCATGGTGAGACCGTGGAACGCGCGCTCGGCGAACACCACGCCCGGGCGTCCCGTGGCGCAGCGCGCGAACTTGATGGCGGCCTCGACGCCCTCGGTGCCGCTGTTGGTGAAGTAGGTGCGGTCGAGTCCGCGTCCCACGTGCCGGCCCAGTTCACGCGCGAGCAGTCCGGCAAGCGGCGGCGCATCGAACTGCACCATGGAAGGCAGTTCCATGTCCAGGCAGTCGCGCAGCGCCTGCTTCACGGTGGGGTGGTTGCGCCCCACGTTGCAGACGGCGTAACCACCAAGCATGTCCAGGTACCGCTGCCCGCGCTCGTCCCAGAGGTACTGCCCCTCCGCACGGACAAAGAAGCGGTCGAAACCGATGGTGCGCAGCACCTGTGCGAAGCGCGGGTTCACGTGCTCCGCGAACAGCCGGTGGCTGTCGGGGCAGTGTTCGTCGAGGAGTCGTCGGAGGTCGAATTCCACGGGAAAGCTCGGGGGGACCATGATAGTGACGCCGAGGCCACCTCCGTGGATGACCTGTCGGTTGTGCGGGGAGCGGGCGGCCCCCCCGCACACTTCCCCCATGCCTTTCCGCAGCGGTACCGTCTCCTACTCCCGGTTCGGGGTCTCCGGCAACCTTCCGGACGATGCCGGCGAGGGCGCCCTGGCGCTCCTCTCCAAGCACATCGTCAAGCCGCGCGGCCTCTCGGAAGAGGGCACCGCCAGTGGCTGGTGCACCGGTCGCCACGTGTTCGACACCGACTTCGGCTGGGAGCACTGCGGCTTCAGCGGCGCCATCCTCTGCGCCATGCGCGTGGACGTGGCCAAGGTGCCGTCGGAGATCCGCCGCGCCTACGTCTCGATGGCCGAGGACGACCGCCGCACCAAGGAAGACGAGGCCACGGCCGGCTTCCTGAGCCGCACCGCGCGCCGCGATGCGCGCGCCGACGCCGAGCGCCGCTGCAAGGAGGAGATCACCGAGGGCAAGTACCGCCGCATCGGCATGACGCCGGTCCTCTTCGACCTGGTGAACGGCGCGGTGCTCGCGCCCGTGACGAGCGACACCGCGTTCAAGGAGCTGCGCGGGCTGGTGGAGAGCACCTACGGCGTGAAGCTCGCGCGCCGCAGCGCGGGCGGCATCGCCTCCGACCTCATGGGTGCGCGCGGCCAGACCAGCGACCTCGACGACGCCGCCCCCGACGCGTTCACGCCGCCGCCCGCCGAGGCGATGCGCGCGCAGGAAGGGCAGGCGCCGCGCGCTGCCGCCCGCCCGGAGGTGCCGTGGGCCCTTGCTGGCGGCGAGCCGCGCGACTTCCTCGGCAACGTCTTCCTGCTCTGGCTCTGGTGGAACGCCGAGGCCCGCGAGGGCGTGATCGAGACCGCCAAGGTGCCGGTGGCCGTGGTCATCGACAAGGTGGTGGACCTCGAATGTCCGTGGGGCGTCGGCGGAAAGGCATCCCTGCGCGGTCCGCTTCCCACGCAGTCCCCGGAGGCATCCAAGGGCCTGCAGGCCGGCAAGTGGCCGAGGAAGCTCGGGCTGCTCCTTGCCGCGCACGGCCAGGAATTCGAATGCGTCCTGCAGGGCGACCGCTTCTCGGTGTCGGGGCTCAAGCTCCAGGCCGCCAGCGAAGCCGCCAAGACGCCGCGCCTGGAGACCGAGGAGCGGCTTGACCAGCTGAGCACGTTCGACACCGTGCTGGTGGCGCTCTACGACCACTTCCTGCGCGAGCGCTTCGGCAAGGGATGGCCGACGCGTCGCCAGCAGATCACCGACTGGATCAACTCCCGGACCGCGGCGCGCGCCGCGGTGTGACGCCGGCCGCACGGCAGAACGCCGCGATCATCGCATGGTCCTTGATGCCGCGCGTCGCTTCGACGCCGCTCGAGACATCCACGCCCCACGGATGCACCGCGGCAATCGCCGCCGGCACGTTGGCGGGCGTCAATCCGCCTGCAAGCAGCACGCGCGTGGTGACCGAGGGCATCTGTGCCGCAAGCGACGCATGGTCGAACGCGGTGCCGCCGCCGCCGCGCGGTCCGTCGATCACCAGCGTGTCGACCGCGGCACACGCATCCCAGCGACGCACCGCTTCCGGCGAATAGGCGAAGCCGCGCATCACGCGGAACCCGCGCGCGGCCACGCGTGCGCAGGCGGCCTCGTCCTCGTTGCCGTGGAGCTGCACGCGGCCACGCCACCATGCAAGCACCGGGTGACGTTCATCGGCGTCCGCCAGGAGCGCCACCGGTTCGACGCCCGGGGGCAGGGCGGCAAGCACCGCCTCCGCCTCCGCGCGCGTGACGTTGCGCGGCGAGGCCGGCACGAACACCAGTCCAACCATGGAGGCACCGGCATCGGCGGCCGCCAGCGCGTCCGCGGGCGTCCGCACGCCGCAGATCTTGACGTTCACGCAGCACCTCCGGCCAGTTCCGCTCGCAAGGCCTCGGCGAGGGGCTGCATGTGCGCTGGGAGCCCGGCGCCGATCGCCGCAAGCGCTGCCCGCGCCCGCGCGGCGTCCGGCGCCTTGCGCACGTGGATCACCGCGATCATCAGTCGGGTCTCGTCTGCGTCCTTCGCATCGGGGGCCAGCGCCAGCGTCTGCTCGAAGCCGCTCACCGCCCGTCCGAAATCGCCGGCCGCGAAGGCATCGCGCGCGGCCTGCCGCATCCGCTCGGCCATGCGTACGCGTGCGGCGGGGCTCAGTTCGTTCGCCGCGGCGGCAGCGCCCACCGCGCTCTGCTCCACGCGCTTGGCGCCGTCCTTGCCCGCCGATGCCCACGGGCCCACCGCGGCGCGGCTGCCGTCGAGTGCGGCGCGCATCTCGCGACGGCGCTTCCACTGTCGCAGCAGGTAGAGCATGTCCATGTCGGTGCGCTTGATGGCGCCCATGGCAACCAACGCCATGGACAGTGCGAGGCCGTACAGCGTGCCGGACACGTGCGCCACGTAGCCGATGCCGCGTTCCCCGCCCCCGAACGCACCGAAGAGGTCGAGCAGGAAGTAGATGGCCACCATCAGGAGGGCAGGCACCGGCACCACCGAGAAGAAGAGGAGCACCGCCACCCGCGCGCGGGGGAAGAGCACGATGAACGCGCCCGTCACCGCGGACACCGCGCCGCTTGCGCCCACGAGCGGCACCCCGCTCATGGCCATCTGGCAGAGCCCCGCCACCATGCCCCCGGTCAGGTAGAGGGCCAGGAACCCCCAGCTCCGCATCCGGCTCTCCACGGCGCTCCCGAAGACCCACAGGAAGACCATGTTCCCCAGAAGGTGCCAGACGCTGCCGGCGTCATGGACGAACTGGTACGTCACCGGCTGCCACCAGTGGAACGCCTCGCGGCAGAGGCCCCAGCGCAGCACGAAGGCCTCCAGCGCCTCCTCGTTCCCGCGGATGGCCTGCAGCATGGCCACGTAGGCCAGGGCGTTGGCCGCGATCAGGCAGATCGTGGCCACGGGGGTCCGGCGGGCGGCTTGGTCGGTGGCGATCGGGATCACGGCTCGTGCATAGACTACGCAATCCACCATGACCGCACTCGCAACAGGAGCCGTACCGATGACCGCCGCCCCCGTCTTTGACAAGGGACTTGCCAACACGATCGCCGCCGAGACCAAGTGCTCGTTCATCGACGGCGGCAAGGGCGTGCTCGAGTACGTCGGCTACGACATCGACTCGCTCGCGCGCAACAGCACCTTCGAGGAGACCGTCTTCCTCCTCTGGAACCAGCGCCTGCCCAACAAGGCCGAGCTCGCCGCCCTCGAGGCCGAGATCCGCGCCGAGTACGACCTGCCCGAGGCGATGTGGCAGATGATCCGCGAGACGCCGCGCAACGCGCACCCGATGCACATGCTGCGCACGCTCGTCTCCGCGCTCGGCATGTTCGACCGCGAGGCCGATGCCGACGGCGCCGACGCCAACCGCCGCAAGTCCATCAAGCTCCTGGCCAAGACGCCCACCATCGTCGCCAACTTCGACCGCCACCGCAAGGGCAAGCCGCTCGTGCGCCCGGACGCGTCGATGAACATGTCGACCAACTTCCTCAACATGCTCAATGGTGCACGTCCCACGGACGCGGTGGCCAAGGCGCTCGACGTCTGCCTGGTGCTCCACGCCGACCACGGCCTCAACGCCAGCACCTTCGCCGCGCGCGTCACCATCAGCACGCTGAGCGACATGTACAGCGCCATCACCACCGCCATCGGCACCCTCAAGGGCCCGCTCCACGGCGGCGCCAACGAGGAGGTGATGCACATGCTCAACGAGATCGGCACCATGGAGAACGTCGAGCCCTACATCAAGGGCCGGCTCGCCCGCAAGGACCGCATCATGGGCTTCGGGCACCGCGTCTACAAGGCGTACGACCCGCGCGCGGGGTACCTGAAGACCTTCGCCAAGCAGATCGCTACGGATACGGGCAACCTCGGCCTGTACGAGATGTCCACGAAGATCGAGGAGATCATGAAGGCCGAGGTGGCCGCCAAGGGCATCTACCCGAACGTCGACTTCTACAGCGCCACCACGTACCACTCGATCGGCATCGACCTGGACATCTTCACCTGCATGTTCGCCATCAGCCGCATCAGCGGCTGGACCGCGCACTGCATGGAGCAGCTGGCGGCCAACCGACTGATCCGTCCGATGGCCGAGTACACCGGGCCGCACGGCCTGCAGTACGTCGCGCTCGCGTCGCGCTGACGCGGTCGGTCACGTGATTCACCCAAGGGCGCGTCGCGTATCCCGCGGCGCGCCTTTCGCGTGATGCCATCGGATGCGGGTTCGCTCCGCAGCGCCGTGCATGGCCGCGCGTCTCAGATGCGCAGCAGCTCGCCGTCGCGCAGCAGCCGGATCTGGGTGGACGCGGGATCGAAATCGTCGCCCATGTGGATGAGCGCCATGCGCGCGCGCAGTTCCGCGGGCAGGGCATTCAGGTACTCCACCGGCGTGTGCGCCGGTGCCGGGCTCGTCTCGTGCACCACGAAGTCCGCGGTCTGCAGCCACTCGACATGGCCGGGATCCCAGGTCGTGTCGCCGCTCCAGCCGAGCGTGCGGGTGCCGTCGCAGATGCGGAATCCGCAGGTGGGGACGGTATGGCGGCCCATGCGGTGCTCCACCTGCAGTCCGGCGATGTTCGCCTGTGAGGATTTCGGCAGGACGCGCAGCTCGAAGTAGTCGCCGAGCGACGCCGTGCCGCCCTGGTCCATGGCCGGCGCCAGGCGCTGCCAGATCCGCTCGGCCACCTGCGAGGTGGTGTGCAGCCGGGGCAGGGCGCGCCCGGTGCGGCGCCACTCCAGCCAGCGCATGAAGCCGAAGGCCTCCAGGCCGTTGGCGTGGTCGCCATGCAGGTGCGTCAGCAGGATGTCGTCGATGTTGGCGGGCCCGACGGCGATGCCGCTCGACGCGGTCGCATGTGCGAAGGCCCGCATGATGGCATCCGGAGCATCGATCAGCACGTTGCCGCCGGGCCCCACCACCACGGCGGAGCTGCCGAAGTTCCGCGCCGAGAATGCGTCGCCGGTGCCGAGCACCACGATGTCCATGGCGCGGAAGCCTACCGTGGCCGGAAGGCAGGGAATCCTTCCGGGGATAGACTGCGGCCAATGGAGCGGCGTGGGGTCTCTTCTCAGGTCTGGCGAACGCTGACGGCCGCGTCCGGCATGGCGCTGGCGTTCGCCACATCGGCCGCGGCCCAGAACCCGGCACAGGCGGCGGCCAACGCGCTTCGCCCGGCCACCGACCCGGCGCAGCAGCTCCAGACGCTCCTCAACGTCCAGGATGCCGAGTACCGGCGGCAGTACTTCGCCAATACGCCGATTGCCGAACGCCTGCTCATGGACTACGGCGGGTTCTTCCGCTACGGATTCAGCTCGATCGATGACTCGAAGAGCCAGGCCCAGTACCTGAACACCTACGACGCGCGTTTCTACGGCCGGGTGGAGCTCGACGGCTACGCGCGCTTCTTCGGTCGCCTGCGCTTCGAATACAACGACTGGAACACGGTCGGTGACTTCTCCACGTCCGACCAGGGCTGGCAGGACCCGATCGGCGAGATCTACTGGGCGGAGTTCGACTTCGCCAACTGGATGGCCGCCGAGGACGGCGCCGCCCGCAGCTGGACCGCCAAGGTCCGCGCCGGCCGGCAGTTCGTCTTCTGGGCCAACGGCCTGACGCTCGCGGACTACATGTACGCCGGGCTGTTCGATGCCACGATGGACGCGTGGAGCGCGAGCACGCTCGTCGGCGTCTCCGCCGGCCACGACACCGTGGACTGGGACACCTCGCGCCCGGGGTACGACCGCGACACCAGCCGCCTCTACGTGGGCGGCAAGCTCGAGTGCCGCCTCGGTGCGCACACCCCGTTCATCTACGGCCTGGCGCAATGGGACCAGAATGCCGGCCAGGTGGACCTGCTCCCGCAGGGGGTTGCCCCGCAGTTCCAGGTGCCGACCAAGTTCAACTACGAGAGCCAGTACTGGGGCGCTGGCATCAACGGCGCCTTGGGCAGTGACCTGGTCTACCGCATCGAGTTCGCGGTGGAGACCGGTTCCACGCTGACGGATTCGATCACCCATGATCCCAACGCCGCGCCGGATGCCCTCGGCGTTCCGCAGGGCACCACCTCGATCCTCGCGGAGGCGGGGTTGGTGGGCCTGTCCTGGCTCGCGCGCGATGCCTCCGATGCGCGCATCGACTTCCAGTTCCTGGCAGGCTCCGGCTCGCCGTACCGCCTCGACTCCGGCAACACCTACGGCGGCATCGAGCGCGGCAGGACCGACACGTCGTTCAACTCGCTGGGCTACGTGAACACCGGCCTGGTGTTCGCGCCGGAGGCATCCAACATGTGCATCCCGGCGTTCACGCTCTCATGCAGCCCGTTCAAGGGGAACGAGTTCTTCGGAGACACGCGCTTCAGCGGCACTGCCTTCCTCTACGTGCGCTGGGACAACATGGCGCCCATCTCGCAGCCGATCAGCACCGGCGGATCCAACCTGGTGGGCAGCGAATACGACCTCAACGTCGACTGGCGCATCTTCAGCGACCTCAACATGAGCTTCCGCTATGGCTTGTTCGTTCCCAACACGGCGCTCTTCACGGACACCGAGAGCGATGCGCGCCAGTTCCTCTACGTGGGAGCCACCTATGCGTTCTGAGCGGTTCGCCGCCATCCTCGCCGTGGCATGCGTGGCACTTGCGTTCCAGGGCTGCGAGCGCTCGCACGTGAAGGACAGCGCGGTGGAGCGCTTCCCGCGTTCGTCGCAGGAGCTCGACTTCCTGGAGGCGCTCGACAAGCAGGTGGTGGTGACCAACGGCGACGCGCTCCATGCGTTGATCGCCTTCGCCGATGGCGCCGACCTGGCCACCACCTACGCCGGCCGCGTCCAGGTGGCGCAGGCCAAGGGGTGGATCCCCGCGGGCTGGGACCGTCCTGCCGACGAAAGCGCACAGGTGGGCTGGATGGCGGTGGCGGGGTGCCGCATCGTGGGCATCAAGGGCGGCCTGACGATGCGTCTCACCGGGCCGACGCCGCGGTATGCCACGAAGGAACTGGTGTTCATGGACGTGATCCCGCTCCGCACGGAGAATCAGGCCTTGTCGGGCCAGGAATTCGTCGACTTCGTGAACCGCCTGGGCCGGATCCAAAAGTCGGGCAAGGCGCTCGCGCTCGCCTCGGAGCAGTCGGGCCAGTCCGGGGAGGCCGTCGTCCCGGCGGGGGCCCCCAACCAGCTGCTCGACCAGAGTTCCGTGGAGTTCGGCCTTCCGGACTCGGCGTTCAGCGCCCCGGCGGCCCCGGAACCCCAGCCAATCGAGGAACCGTGATGCAACTATCGGTCGCCCTTGAGCTTGCATGCGGGCCTAGACTGGATCCAGTCGATGCTGTTTTCCGGACCGGAATGTTGCTTGACCGGCCTGCGGGCGAATCGGACCGTGTTGGACGTGTCGGCAGAAAATGCGGGACAGTTTCCCTTCACGGGCGAGTTTCATGCGTAGTCGGCGGACGCTCACCGGACCCAACGGACTGACATCAGAGAGATGACCTCGACGCACCACAACTCCGCGTGCAACAGTTCCGGAAACGGAATCGGACGCGTCGTCGGCATGGCGGCTCCCACCTTCGTCGCGACGCGGCGGGCGGGTCTTGCGGCGGCGCTCTTCGCATCCGCGCTTGCATCCTTGGCCAGCGCGCAGGATCCGGCGGCAAAGCCCGGCGATGCCGTGCCGGCCGCGGACGCTCCTGCCGGTGAACCGTTGCGCGCCGTGTTCATCGACGTGTCCGGCAAGGTGCAGTGGCGCGCCAGCGAGAACGCGCCCTGGCAGGAGGCGAACGTCAATGACGTGGTCGGTGCCGGGGTCGAGGTCCGCACCGGGCTTCGCTCCCATGCCGCGCTGCGTGTGGGTCGCAACGCGACGGCGCTGCTCGACGCCGGCACGCTGTTCCAGCTCCCGACCATTGCGCAGGACGGCGAGACGCTCCGAACCTCCGCCGCCGTCAAGCACGGCCGTGCCGACTTCAAGGTGGACAAGGTCGGGCTCTCGAACGATTTCAAGGTGGTCACCCCCAGCACCACGCTCGCCGTGCGCGGCACCGAGTTCGCGGTGGCGACCGGCGCGCTCAAGCAGGTGGAGGTCCTCGGCGCCCGCAAGAACGCCATCAATGCCATCGAGCTGAAGTACGCGCTGAACAACAACGCTGTCCAGCTTTCGGGTGGATCCGGAAGTTCCTCGGGCGTCCAGCATCCGGCGAACGCCGGCGCCGAGCAGGCGAGCGCTCCCGCGACCGCGGCAACCCAGATTCCGTCCACGAGCCAGGGCGAGCGTGAACGATCCGCGGGCTCCGGCCCCTCCCCGTCGCAGGCGGGCGGCGCGTCGGAACAGGCGCGCGGCAGCAAGCGCACGGCTGCGGTGCAGAAGGCGTCGGGCAGCAGCGGCGGCTCCAACAGCGTGCAGTCCCGCATCCAGGACCAGATCAAGGTCGCGAACGACAAGATCGACCAGGCGGTCGAGTACTTGCTGCAGGCACAGAACGCGGACGACGTGGTGGAGGCGCAGCGCGACGTGCTGAGCGGCCTGCAGTCGCTGGCCGGCTCGCAGCGCGACAACGCCCGCGCTGCGCTCGCCCTGCACACGTCCGCCCTCGAGGATGCGCGTGCGCTGGAAGCCGACGCAGGCAATGCGGTTCGATCGTTCGATGGCCGTGCAGTGCAGGTCGCCGCGGATTTCACGCGCTTCGACCAGGCGCGCGGCAGCGCCTCGGATGCGCTCGAGTCGATCCGGTCGATCCTGGGAGGAATCGGCAACGGCGGAATCGGCAATGGCGAGGATGGCAGCAGCATCGGCGGTGGCCAGGCGGCCTTGGTCGGTTCCCGGGGAATACCGGGCGGCGGCGAGGGGCAGGTCGACCCGCTCTCGCAGTCGATCGACGCGCTGCGAGACGCCTTGCTCGCCATGGGAGACGCCCGCGACGCAGCCGGGGCAGGGCGTGACGCGATGGCAGCGGATCGCGATGCCGTCGTTGCCGCGGTGAATTCGATCGATGCAGGTGCGCGTACCCGTGCGTCCGCTGCGATCACCGAGTACCAGACCGCCGTGGCTGCACTCCAGGCGGCCGTCCAGTCCGGTCAGTCTGCGGCGTCCATCGCCCAGGCTTCCAGGGACACCGTGGTCCGGCTCGAGGGACTCATCGCCGCGATCGCCGCGGAGTCGCCGACGGAGGCCGCGAAGCTCACCGCCTCCAAGGCGCTCGATCGCCTTTCGCAGGCCAACCTCGCGCTCTCTCGCGCGTTGCTGTCGCTCGATGCCGTTCGCGCCGCGCGCACCGCGGCCACCGACGACGCCCGTGCCGAATCGCTTGGCCAGGTCGAGGCGCTGTACCAGCGGTTGGTCGACGCGCGCCTGCGGATCATCGCGGACTGGGCAACCGTGGACTCGGGAGTGCAGCTGCGCGACGGCCAGCTTGCCGATTCGGTTGCGGATGCCGAAGTTGCACTCGGCGACGTCGGCACGAACTTTGTCGGCCGGGCGCTGGCCGCGGCGCAGGCTGCGGATTCGGAGGCTTCGTCCGCGGAGGCGAGCGGCAATGCCGCCATCGACGCTGCCGGTCGCGAGCAGAACGAATTCCTCCTCGCCGACGCCATGGAGGCCGCGGCAACCGAGCAGAACGACGCGATCCTCGCGGAAGCCGCCGCCATCTCCGACGGCCGCGCTGCCGTGCAGGACGCCGCGAAGTCGTCGATACTGGGCCTTGCCGCGCTCGACGGATCGGCCGCACTCGATCGCCTGGCGGCGTCCGATGCGGCCATCGCGTCGCTTGACGCGATGAACGACGCGATGGACGGCGTGCTCGCGCACGCGCTCTCGCTTGGTGGCGTGGTTGGGCAGGGCATCGATCGACAGGAGCTCGGGGCGATCGCCGATCGCGCATCGCAGGCCATCGCCGACGTGCTCGCCGCGCGCGACGCGACGGACGGCGCGGCGGCGCGCGGGGCGGACGCCGCCACGGCAGCCGCCGGCGCTGCCGCCGCGGCGGATCACCTGCGGCTGGTGACGCTGGAACTGAGCGAACGATTCGGGCTGTCCGCGGAATTCGTGAGCACCGCGGCAAATGCGGCAGCATCGCTTGCGAGGGCCGCCGGCGATTCCGCCGG
>Ga0114967_10002899_pt1 | contig 14249 bp, 6 predicted proteins | sample M_130628_MF_Meta_FD_92639 | JGI IMG/M metagenome (GOLD analysis project Ga0114967, IMG submission 92639) | Freshwater microbial communities from Lake Montjoie, Canada to study carbon cycling - M_130628_MF_MetaG | ecosystem: Environmental > Aquatic > Freshwater > Lake | place: Lake Montjoie... | reverse complement strand
AATAGTACCACAATTAGTGGTAAGACTGAATGTTCTTGTGACTAATATTGGGCAAGATCCTGTTTTAGTATCGGAGTATGATATGGTATATGTACCAATTGCAGCATTGTTAGGGAAAGAGCCTCCTGCAGAAAGAAATTGCGCTAGACTTATGGTAGTAGCTTGTTCGTTATAAACCAATCCGCTTATAGCATTTGTGCCACAACCTTGTATTGCAATTGCATTTGGAGCGCTAAATGTCGGATTTGGATAAACGGTTACTTTGATAGCTTTTTTCGGACCGATACATGTAGAGCTTTGTCCTTCAGCCACATAATAAGTTGTTTCACCGGCTACTTCTGTTGACGGCGTAATTGACGTTTGAGCTGTACCCGTTAGTGATGTGTAATAGTACAGAATTAAACCTGGACTGCTAGGTTCTGCAGTAAGTGGTAATGCATTTGCACCAACACAATAAGTTACATCGCTAGTATTTGGTAAACTAGTAATACTAGTTACTGTAATTGTAAATTGGAAATAACATCCTCCACTAGATCCTGGAGGAACTGCGTAATATGTGTAAGTACCTACTGCACCTGGAAAAGGATTTGCAATAGAGTATTGAGTCGTACTTCCTGTTATAACTGGAAATTGATTGTAATACAATGAGCCTGGAGGGAAAGCTCCACTTACTGAAGTAATCGGAATAGTGGCATCACTATTACAAAACGTAAATGCTGTTATTGGAGGAGTTCCTTGACAATGAGTATTAACATAGTCGGCTGCATTAATGGTTGCGTTCAAAGGAGCAGGTATAACTGTTCCGTCACAAGTTCCAGAAGCAGTATATCCTTGAATTAATGGTTTATTGTCAAATACTATATTGGTAATCGATCCAGTACCACTTAATACTCCATTTATGCTTAGAACATTATTACAGTTTGCATTTTTAAGTAATGTACAATCTTCAGTTACTTTGATTTTGAAGATTAATTCTCCTAAAACAGTATCTGAATTTGCAGGTAAAGGTAATGTTCCAATATTCCAAACTATAGAACCATTTGCACCAGTAGTAGGTTCGTAGGTTAATGTGTTTGGTGTTGGAACCGGAGTAAAGAAAACACTTCTTGAAGCGCTACCTGCAACAAATGATGCGTTGTAAGGAATTGGCACTGTTATTTTAGCATTGTTTACAGCCTCTGTTCCTTTATTTTTTATTTGGATTTTGTATTCAATTTCTTGACCTGGTTGAACAGTATAAGGTTGAACAGCTGCCTGGTTGTTTATAGTTGTAGCTGTAATTACTCCTTCAGGCTCAGGTATATAAGCGTCTACTGACATTGCTATCGTAAAAATAGAATAGGTATCTGAAGTAGTGCCGTATTTGAAGTTTGTAGAAGTTTGGCTATTTCCAATAACTGTATTACCAGTATTAGGAACGTTAAACATTGCGATATCAATCCCGGTGTTATTCACTAAATTTGGATTTCTAGTCCCACCAGCATTAATTGAAGAGTTAAAGAAGTTAGTAGCTGAATTCCCTGAATGATTCAGAGTAGTATAGGTATTCGAGTTAAGATTTCTAATTCTGAAATAATCGCCAGTAAAATTAACATCACCTTCACTGGCCATTAAACCAAGTTTAATGCCAACATTACCAGATTGAACAGTATTAAATCCAGATACAGGTAAATCAAATCCAGAAGTGTTTGTTGAAGCCACATAAGCATAACCGTCGTAAATGGTTACATCGCGGTATTTCATTTTAGAATTTTCATAAACGACAATAATGCCCCATCCACCTGAATATCCAGTTCCTCCCGGATCACCTTCAAGAAGAGCTATATCTGCAACTGTATATTGACCAATTCCGTTTGTTTTAACGTAATCGGTAATTTCAGCATATGCAGAATATATATCGTCTTCAGTGCCTGAAGGATAATAAATATCCGTTGCTGCAGCAGTGATTTGCGTGTAAGCAGAAGAAGCAGGACCTTTTAATGAAACAATTCTTTTGTTAAATGTTTTAGTTACATTAGCAAAAGTAGTTACAGTTCCAGTCACGTTTACGTCTGCATTGGAAAAAGATTGGGTATCAGTAGAACTTAAATTTGTTCCGGCATCTCGAATTAGTTTTTTGATAGTAAGAACAACTGTTCCGTCCGAAATAGAAAAAGGAGTTGTTAGCAATGCTTCAGTTCCAGCACTATTGATAGTTGCAGATACATTTGTTTCTACTCCATTATTAATGGATAGCGTAACTCTGTTTGTGGCAGAGCTGTTATAGAATCTAAATGCGTAAGTAAATCCGTTTCCAGAAAAAGTATATACTGGATAGCGGTTATTTGTATTACCGCCTCTCGTTACGGATAATGCGTAATTTGTATTTGCAATATTTTGATTATTGATTATATTCAAATTAGTATTTACCACTTGTGTTCCGTTGGGAACTGACTTAGTAACATTAAAGGTCGCGTTTGGAGAAGATTTTCCCGTCCAATAAAGACCAGCGTATACAATATTTGAACATGAAGGTACCGCTCCATTTTCTGTTGATAAAACTAGCGTTGACGATGAAGAGTTAAACGTGTTAGCATCACCATCGGTGTCAACGTATGTCATGAACTGTCCATTATTATTCGTGGTTGCAGTGTAATTTTGAGGAGACAAACACGTGTTTCCTAACATAGTAAAATCCCCTTTGACATTGTATATCTTTTTGGTTGGAGTATACTGAGAGGTTCTTTGCGTAAATGCTTTTTTCACCTGCGCGGAAGTATTGTTTGAAATCCCTAGAAGGATTATCAATGCAACAGCACTGAATTTAAGCTTATTAGCTATTGAGATTAAGTATATATTTTTCATATCTTCTGTTCTTCAATTATTGGTTATCTCCTTTGTCGATTTTATAAAAAATACTATATTTTTCATTATAGTTCGTAATCATATTTGCAATAACATTAGCTGTAGTATTTACACTAGACACGATGTATACGTATTTCAGCTTTTTGAAATTACTTAGCATTGCCAAATTTATTGTTGCATTTAATTGAGAAGCATTATCTATTTTAATGATAACGATTTCTATATTATTTTTTAGCGTTACTAAATTGTCGACTTGAGCCAATGAATGAACGTCTGTAAATAAATCAACTGGTTTGTCACCATATGTATTTACTGTATCTGAATAACAGTAAACAGATTGTTGCACATTAGAAGTTAATGATTTGAGATTTTGTGCATTTAGTTTGGTCCCTGGTGAGGCCGTAACTTTTTTAGCTGCGCTAAATAGGGAATTGATATCGGTGACAGTGACTACATCATTTTGTTGACCGATAGTACCTAATTGTGCATTAATGTTAGTGTAGAAGAACACAAACATTAAAAGTAGGATTACTTTTCTTTTCATGATTTGACTTGATTTTCCAAGTATTAAATTTACTTGAGGGTTAGATAAACGATTGGGGATAATAAATTCATAGAGTTCGGTTTTAGACAACAAGTTTTGTCTAAATAATGCTTTTCCAAGCTTGAGTAGATTTGTAGGCATTTTTTGAATAGATTTAGGGTTAATTTCTTTCAGGTGCTAATTTACTCTATGAGCACTTAGTATGTGTTTTTTTTCTGCGAACAACCTGAAAACTCGACTAAATGACATAAAATCAATATTTAATTTGTTCATAGCGATTAATACTTCTTGTTTTTTGGTTTAATTCTGACATGATTTTCTATCGATTTAGGGTTAAAAATTCTATTTGACACATCGAAAATAGATTGTTTTTTTTTATCTACCAAAAAAAACATCGATTAAGTGATAAAAAAAACAGATTAAATGCAATTCAATGTATTTTAAGAAGGTAAAGTATTACAATAAATATTAACATAAGATTGTTTATAATATTTTAAATGTTTTACTTTTTGTATTAAGATAAATTGGTTTTCACTCTATTTTTTTTTATTTTAAGATTGTTTATTTAGGATTCAAAACATTTACTTTTATGCATTATTTCTAATTCAAGTTATTAGTTTATGATTTTATTATGCATAATAGCTTAAATTACATCAGACGATTAACTTTAATCATTACTTATGAAACAATTGATCTTAATTAGGCATGCAAAATCAAGTTGGGATACACCACTTAACGATGTAGATCGGCCACTAACGGTAAAAGGACTTCATGATGCTCATTTAGTTTCGATACATAGTGGTTTGCATATTCCCAAATCATATATCATGTGGAGTAGTATTGCGAAACGTGCGAGTGAAACTGCCATGGTTTTTGCTCAAAATTTATCGTATCCGCTTGAGAGTATTCAATTCAGAGAAGACTTGTATACATTTGATCACGAAGTATTAGAAAAGGTAATCAGAACCTGTCCAGATTCTTGTCATTGTTTAATTGTTTTTGGCCATAATGACGCTATTACAAATTTTGTCAATAAATTTGGCAGTGAATTTATTGAAAACGTTCCAACCTGTGGTTTTGTAAATATTAAATTTGATTATCACAACTGGAGCAATATTTCAAATGGTTGCACTAAGAGAATTATATTTCCAAGAGATTTAAAATAATATGAGTACACAACCCGTTTATCGTTATATCGATAGAGAAAAAAGTTGGCTTGCCTTTAATGCAAGAGTTTTGCAAGAGGCTGCAGATGAAACAGTGCCCTTATTAGAGAGGCTGCGTTTTATAGGAATATTTTCCAATAATTTAGATGAGTTTTTCCGCGTTCGTTTTGCGGCGATTCGGAGGTTGAGTTTATCAGGAGCTACGGGTGAAAAAATTCTAGGAGGCGTAACTGCGCAGCAATTGGTAAAAGAGATTACTGCGATTGTAATTAAGCAGCAGGCGGAGAGTTTGAAAGTACTAAAAATCATTGAAAACGAGTTGGTGAAGCAAAACATTATTATCGTTGATGAGACTGAGATAACTGGGGAGCATGAAAATTTTGTACGAGACTTTTTTATTCAAAAAGTTAGCCCTGAATTAGTTACCATCATTTTGAATGATTTGGCTGAATTTCCATTACTAAAAGATACCTCAGGATATTTAGCTATTAAATTGGTGATGAAGACAGCTACCAAAACAAAAATGTTAGGTTTAGTGAAAAGAAGTAGGCCAGAAATACGTTATGCTATTATAGAAATTCCTAAAAACACTAATAGAATTGTTGAGTTACCCTCTAAAAACGGAAAACAATACTTGATGTTGCTTGATGATATCATACGTTATAACTTGAGTAGTATTTTTAATATTTTTGAATACGATAGTATTTCTGCTCATATGATAAAAATAACTCGTGATGCTCAATTGGATATTGATAGCGATTTGAGTAAGAGTATGTTGGAAAAGATAGCAACTTCTGTAAAAGATCGTCGGATTGGGGAGCCTGTTCGTTTTGTTTATGATCAAAATATTGAGAAAGATACTTTAAATTTTTTCTTAGATAAAATGGGAATTGATGCTTCGGATGGAATCATACCGGGGGGAAGGTATCACAATCGTCGAGATTATATGAACTTTCCTAATTTAGGACGATTTGATTTGTTGTATCCTCCAAGGATTCCACTTCCGATTGAAGGGTTGTCATTGGATGGAAGTATATTGAATCGTATTGCAAAAAAAGATTATCTGGTTAATGCACCCTTTCAATCCTTTTCTTACTTAATCAAATTCTTGAGAGAGGCTGCTTTGGATCCTAAAGTAACTACAATTAAAATCACGTTGTACCGTCTGGCGAAGAACTCGCAAATAATTAGTTCCTTAATTAATGCCGCTAAAAATGGAAAGAAAGTTACGGTTCAAATTGAGTTGCAAGCTCGTTTTGATGAGGCTAGTAATATATCTTATGCAGAACAAATGCAGCAGGAAGGAATTGAACTTATCTTTGGTATTAAAGGGTTGAAAGTACACAGTAAAATATGTGTGATTGATCGCATTGAAGATGAAAAGTTGAAACGTTATGGTTTCATATCTACTGGCAATTTTAATGAATCGACTGCTAAAATATATACTGATTTAACTTTGTTTACTAGTCACCAGCAAATTTTGAAAGATGTCAATAAAATATTTGACTTTTTTGATGTTAATTATAGAATTCATCGATACAAACATTTAATTGTATCTCCTCATTATACACGTTCTAAGTTTTATAAACTAATAGATAGAGAAATTAATAATGCGAAAGTGGGCCGTCCTGCCTATATTAATTTGAAGATGAACAGCCTATCTGATTATCCTATGATTGATAAGTTGTATGAAGCTAGTAATGCAGGTGTGAAGATCAAACTACAAGTGAGGGGTATTTGTTCGTTGATTCCGGGAGTAAAAGGTATGAGTGAAAATATCGAGGCAGTGAGTATCGTTGATTATTTTTTAGAACATACTAGGTCTTATATTTTTTGTAATGATGATGATCCCGATGTTTACATTTCTTCAGCAGACTTTATGACTCGCAATTTGGATGGTAGAGTAGAAGTAACTTGTCCCATTTATGATCCGGAAATTAAAAAGCAAATTATTGATACTTTTAATGTGGGTTGGCGTGGAAATGTAAAAGCCCGTTATCATTCGGAGAAATTTGAAAATATTTATCGTAAAAGATTAGAAGGTGAACCTGTCTTTAGAGCACAACATGAAACTTACAATTATTACCGTGATCGCTTAGAGGTCATTCCAGAAGAACTATAACCCTCAAATCTTTAAATATTCTACATGATTTCGATAAAAAAATATGCCGCTATTGATATTGGCTCCAATGCGATGCGTTTGTTGATTACCAATATAGTGGAACAACCTGATAAAGAAACCCAATTTAATAAAAGTGCTTTGATACGTGTTCCGATACGATTGGGTCAAGATGCATTTACGGTCGGAGAGATATCGGAAGAGAATATTGATCGGATGATTGATGCTATGAAAGCATTTAAGTTATTGATGAAAGTTTACAAAGTTGAAAAATACAAGGCATGTGCTACTTCGGCGATGCGAGAGGCCTACAATGGCGGGGAGGTAACAAACATTATAAAGGAGCATTCTGAAATAGATATTGAAATAATTGATGGAAAATCGGAGGCTGCTATTATCGCTTCCTCTGATTTACATTCGTTTATTAAAACTGATCAAACCTATTTATATGTAGATGTTGGTGGTGGTAGTACTGAGTTTTCTCTGTTCTCTGAAGGAAAGATGATTGCTTCTAAATCTTTTAAAAACGGTACTGTTCGATTGCTGAATGATATGGTGAATGATATTGTCTGGCAAGAAATTGAAAAATGGATAAAGTCTACTACAGCAGAATTCGAGAATGTAACTTTGATTGGGTCTGGAGGGAATATTAATAAGTTATTTAAAATGTCGGGGAAGTTACAGGATAAGCCTTTGTCTTTTTTATATTTAAATTCGCAGTACCAGTACTTGAGTTCGTTAACCTACGAGCAACGCATAGCGGAGTTGGGAATGAATACTGACCGAGCTGACGTAATTATTCCAGCGACTCGTATTTATTTGAATGCGATGAAATGGAGTGGGGCTCGGCAATTGTTTGTTCCTAAGATCGGATTGTCGGATGGTATTGTAAAAGCATTGTATTATGGAAAAATATAGCGATGAAACAGTTTAGAAAAATTGGTTTTGCAGTAACGTTGTGTTTGTTTGGGTATCATCTTTATTCCTTGGACTACGAGGACTTACGATTTAGTACTAATCGGTTTCATTATATGCAGATGGTTGTGATGGTATTAATCGCAATCAGTTTTTTATTGGGTATCCTAAAAGATCGCAAACCCAATAATTAAATATCCAAATCAAACATCTTTTTTAAGAGTTCGAGGTTGGGATTTATTTCAATCAAGCGATTGTATTTGTCTTGATTGGTAAATGCTTTTTTGACTACTAATGCTTCATTAACTTTTACATGGATCTGGATGTCATGATTGTGAAGTTTTCCTCTAAGATAGCCTAACAGTTCGGGTCTTTCTTTTTCAAAGTCTATTTTGGAACTTTCATTGGGAAGTTCGTGTATGATGGTGGTACCTTCCAACGTAGGGTCATTTATCGTTAGCAAAGAAGCGATGATACGGTACCCTTTGTCTTCCATACGTTGGGCATATTTCATCCATTGTTCGAGCATTTCGATTTCAGTAAAGGGTTCTTTGGGTTGGTGCACTTCATCTCTAACCACAGCTTTGAAGCTTTCGGCCATTTCTTTTTTGGCACGAATACTAGCCAAGGACATAGCAGAAACTTTGGGGTGGTTTATCTGGGTTGGTTGCACCTTACTAACCGTTGGTGCTTCGCTAGTTTGGATTATTGCTTCGCTACTATTATTAGTTTCATCCGTTACTGTTGCTACTTCGGGTTTTTCGAGGTTTGCTGTTGCAATTTCGGTGGGTTTTGTGCTTACGACTTCTTTAATGGAATACCCATTGTTTCTGAAGTAGGTGGGGGGAATTATGAAGTTAGCTTTTTTTTTTCTCCATCAAAGGAGATGGAGGCTATTTGCATTAGTGCTAGTTCAACTAATAAGCGCTGGTTTTGCGAAACCTTATATTTTAGATCGCTATCGTTGGCTAAATCAATTCCTTTTAATAAGAATTCTTGGGACACCTTTTGGGCTTGTTGTCCATAGAGTAGTTGCGCCGCGTCTCCCATTTCTAAAAGCGATAGGGTGGCTGGGTTTTTGGCTACTAATAAATCTCTGAAGTGCGAAGCTAGTCCTGCAATAAAATGGTGGCCGTCGAATCCTTTGGCAAGAATGTCATTATAGGCAAGTAGTATTTCTGGTATCTTGTTTTCCATTATCAACTCGGTCATGTTGATAAAGGTTTCGTAATCAAGCACGTTTAGATTTTCGGTTACGGCTTGACGGGTTAGGTTGCTTCCACAGAACGAAACTACGCGATCAAATATCGATAGGGCGTCGCGCATGGCGCCGTCTGCTTTTTGGGCAATGATGTGTAGTGCATCGTCCTCAAACTGTATCCCTTGACTTTTTGCCACTTCTGCTAAATGTTCTTTGGCATCTTTGACGGTGATTCGTTTAAAGTCAAAGATTTGGCAACGGGACAAGATGGTAGGAATGATTTTATGTTTCTCGGTCGTTGCTAAGATGAATATCGCGTGATTGGGTGGTTCTTCAAGGGTTTTTAGAAATGCGTTGAATGCTGCAGTGGTCAGCATGTGAACCTCATCGATGATGTATACTTTGTATTGACCGGTTTGTGGCGGTATTCGAACTTGGTCGATTAAGTTACGGATATCGTCCACGGAGTTGTTTGAAGCTGCGTCTAATTCAAAGACGTTGAATGTAAAATCTTCGTAAGGATCATCATACCCTGGTTGGTTGATTTTACGAGCTAGAATCCGAGCACAAGTTGTCTTACCGACCCCTCTTGGTCCTGTAAATAAAAGGGCTGAGGCTAAGTGGTTGCTCTCTATGGCATTTAGCAACGTATTCGTAATAGTCTGCTGTCCCACTACATCTTTGAATGTTTGCGGGCGGTATTTTCGGGCTGATACTACAAATTGTTCCATAGGTATATTGTGATTACAAATATAGAATTTTTGTTGGGTTACTCCTTTGCTAATTTAGTTAAATGCCTAAAACTTTTCCACAATTTATCAAGGATATGGTCCTGCGAACGGCACTGTTCCTAAACTGGAATTTCCTATCTTTGCGGTGCAGACCGCCTTATCGACTCGTCTTTATTGATGAGTAGGAAAGTCCGGACACCAAAGAGTAGCATAGCGGGTAACACCCGTCGCCCGTCCCAGTTGGCGGGAAGGACAAGTGCAACAGAAAGCAGGTACAGGTCATGCTGTAGTGAAACCAGGTAAACTCTATGCGGTGAAATTCCAAGTATATCGGCATTTAAGGGCTACTCGTCCGTTGTCGAAGGGTAGGAAGCTCGAGCTCGTCAGTAATGGCGGGACTAGATAAATGATAAGGTATCGTCTAGTTTAGGCGAGAACAGAATCCGGCTTATAGGTCTGCTTTTTTTTAAATACCCCCGCTGTTTTTATAGCAAAAAGTGAATTACATCGATGATTTACTTGTTTAACGATACTTAAAGACCTTTCGACGATGCACTTTGTCGAGAGGTCTTATTTTTTTATAGGGGTTTACTACATTATCTAATTTTGGTTTAACTATTAGAAGAAGTTCTTTTAATAAAATGTCAAAATCAAGTATATCAACCCCTAATCTTCATTATTATGAAAAAATCTACTTTTTATGTGTTTTGCTTGCTGCTTTGCGTCAACGTTATGTTGGGTCAAGCGCCAAGCGTTGATTCTTTTTCACCTACGACGGTTTGTTTAGGAGATACCATTTCCATTTCGGGATCTAATTTTACTACTGCCACGCAGGTATCTTTGGGAGGTTTGCCTCTTAGTTCCTTTACTATTATTGATGATAATACGATAAGCGCTGTGATTGATGCCGGTTCATCGGGTGATGTGGTGGTGGTTAATGGAGATGGCGAAGGGACCTTGGCTGGAATTGTTGTTAATCCTACTTCGGTAGGTGGTACCGCGAGTGCGTCGTTAAGTACGGTATGCACTGGTACGAATTCCGTACTTTTAAGTTTAAGTGGCTATGTTGGCGCTATTCAATGGCAGTATTCAACAGACAATACTACGTTTACTTCTTTGGTTGGGGAAAATTTAGATACTTATACCGCTACGGATTTAACCGTAACTACCTATTATCGTGCGCTTGTAACTAGTGGCGTTTGTTCTTCTACAACCTCTAATGTAGTAACTGTGACTGTTAGTCCGGTGAGTGTTTCAGGAACCGCTTCTACTACCGATACTACGGTATGTACAGGCACTAACGAAGCGTCAATTATCCTTACTGATTCGGTTGGTACTATCCAGTGGCAATCTTCTACGAATAACAGTACTTTTAGTAATTTGAGTGGGGAAGTAGCTGCTACCTTAACGGTATCCAACTTAACGCAAACGACTTATTATCGAGCAGTAGTAACTAGCGGTGCTTGTTCTTCTGAGACCTCTAATGTCGTTACTGTGACGGTGACTCCAGCTGCCGTATCGGGCACTGCTTCGGCTTCTGCTACCACTTTATGTTCTGGTGTTAACGATTCTTTATTGACTTTGAGTGGATCTACGGGTACTATTCAATGGCAATCTTCTACCGATAATGATGTTTTTAGTCCAATAGTTGGTGAAACATTTGCAACCTATTCGGCCACAAATTTGACTGCTACCACTTATTATCGAGCGGTAGTTAGCAGTGGCGTTTGTTCAACAGATACTTCCAATGTAGTTACTATTACCGTAAATGCCACTTCAGAGGCAGGTACTGCTAGTAGTTCTGTTAGCACTTTATGTGCTGGTACTAATGAAGTTACGCTTTCTTTAGCGGATGCTGTAGGTACTATCCAATGGCAATCGTCTACTAATAATATAACGTTTAGTAACGTTAGCGGCGAGGTGTCGGCTACGTATACTGCGTCTGATTTGAGTCAAACGACTTACTATAGAGCGGTGGTTACTAGTGGTGTTTGTTCGCCAGCCACTTCTAATGTAGTTACGGTAATCGTGAATGCGACTTCGGTTGCTGGTACGGCTAGTGCTTCTGAGACTAGTTTGTGTTCAGGTACTAATGATTCTTTATTGACTTTGGGTGGTTCTACTGGCACTATTCAATGGCAATCTTCTACTGATAATGATTTATTTAATGATATTGACGGTGCGGTTTCGGCAACGTATTCGGCTACTAATTTGACCGCTACTACTTATTATCGAGCTGTGGTTACTAGTGGGGTTTGTTCGTCTGCTACTTCTAATGTGGTTACGATTGCTGTTAATCCGGTGTCTGACGCTGGGACGGCCAGTGCTTCCGAAACTACTTTATGTTCGGGCACTAATGAAACGGAATTAACTTTGTCGGATGCTGTAGGTACTATCCAATGGCAGTCGTCTACCAATAATATAACGTTTAGTAACGTTAGCGGCGAAATGTCGGCTACGTATACTGCGTCTGATTTGAGTCAAACTACTTACTATAGAGCGGTGGTTACTAGTGGTGTTTGTTCGCCAGCCACTTCTAATGTGGTTACGGTAACGGTAAACGCAACATCGGTTGCTGGTACGGCTAGTGCTTCTGAGACTAGTTTGTGTTCAGGTACTAATGATTCTTTATTGACTTTGAGTGGTTCTACTGGCACTATTCAATGGCAATCTTCTACTGATAATGATTTATTTAATGATATTGATGGTGCAGTTTCGGCAACGTATTCGGCTACTGATTTGACCGCTACTACTTATTATAGAGCTGTGGTTACTAGTGGGGTTTGTTCGTCTGCAACTTCTAATGTAGTTACGATTACGGTTAGTCCGGCAGCTGATGCTGGAACGGCTAGTGCTTCCGAAACTACTTTATGTTCGGGCACTAATGAAACGGAATTAACTTTGGCGGATGCTGTAGGTACTATCCAATGGCAGTCGTCTACCAATAATATAACGTTTAGTAACGTTAGCGGCGAGGTATCGGCTACGTATACTGCGTCTGATTTGAGTCAAACTACTTATTACCGAGCTGTGGTAAGCAGTGGTGCTTGTTCGCCAGCCACTTCTAATGTGGTTACCGTAACGGTAGATGCGGCTTCGGTTGCTGGTACGGCTAGTGCTTCTGAAACTAATTTGTGTTCAGGAACTAATGATTCTTTATTGACTTTGAGTGGTTCTACTGGCACTATTCAATGGCAATCTTCTACTGATAATGATTTATTTAATGATATTGACGGTGCAGTTTCTGCAACGTATTCGGCTACTGATTTGACGGCAACTACATATTATAGAGCTGTGGTTACTAGCGGGGTTTGTTCGTCAGCAACTTCTAACGTGGTTACGATTACGGTTAGTCCGGCAGCTGATGCAGGTACGGCCAGTGCTTCCGAAACTACTTTATGTGCGGGCACTAATGAAACCGTATTAACTTTGGCGGATGCTGTAGGTACCATCCAATGGCAATCGTCAACTGATAATGTTACGTTTAGTGATGTTGTTGGTGAAGTTTCGGCCACTTATACCGCAAGTGATTTGACTGAGACTACTTATTATAGAGCTGTGGTAAGCAGTGGCGTTTGTTCTGATGCTATTTCAAACGTAGTTACTGTAACCCTTAGTTCGGCAGCTGTTGCAGGTACAGCTTCTGCTCCCTATTCGGAGGTGTGTTTTGGTACCAATACGGTAACCTTGACTTTGAGTGATGCTGTTGGATTAATCCAGTGGCAATCTTCCACTGATAATGCTACTTTTGAAGACCTTGTTGGAGAGAATGATGTTACCTATACTGCTACTGATTTAACTGAAACCACTTATTTTAGAGCCGTAGTAACTAGTGGCGGATGTTCATCTGCAACTTCTAATGTACTTACTATTACCGTTGGTGGCGAGTCCATCGGTGGAACTATCAATCAATTGTCTTTTAAATGTTCAGGAGAAGGTTCGATTGAATTGGTTGACTATGTTGGAGAAATCCAATGGCAAGTATCTACGGATAACTTATTATTTAATGACCTTGATGGTGAGGTAGCTGCTACCTTAAGTTTTACAGGATTGACTGAGACTACTTATTATAGAGCTGTTGTCACCAATAGTATTTGTTCTGCTGCTTATTCAGAAACGTATACTGCTACTATTCGTTCTACTAATTTTTCAGGAACGGAGTGGAGTAATGGAGAGCCAGACGCTGATGCGTATGTTTCTATCTCTTCTGATTATGAGGCTGCTGGAGATTTATTAGCTTGTGCCTTGGTTGTTGATAACGACGCGGTGGTATTGATCCCTGAAGGGTCTAATTTAATACTTGAAGGGGCGTTAACGGTTGAATCGGGATCACAATTGATCTTGAGTAGCAATTCGAATTTGATTCAGGCGACTGATGTTGAAAATACGGGTGATGTGATTGTTAGAAGAAATAGTTCGGCTCTAAAACGTTTGGATTATACCTTATGGTCTGCTCCGGTAGTGGGACAAAATTTGGCTGCTTTTTCGCCTTCCACTTTAACCACTAGATTTTACACTTACAATCCTAGTACCGATTTATATGATGTTGCGAATACCGCTTTGGATTTTGCCACAGGAAAAGGTTATTTAATCAGAACTCCAAATAATCACCCTTCGACTCCTACGGTTTGGGGTGGGCATTTCACAGGGGTGCCTAACAATGGGCCGGTGAGTGTATCGGTAACTAATGGAGGGTATAATGCGATTGGTAATCCGTATCCTTCTACTT
>Ga0114967_10002898_pt1 | contig 14251 bp, 12 predicted proteins | sample M_130628_MF_Meta_FD_92639 | JGI IMG/M metagenome (GOLD analysis project Ga0114967, IMG submission 92639) | Freshwater microbial communities from Lake Montjoie, Canada to study carbon cycling - M_130628_MF_MetaG | ecosystem: Environmental > Aquatic > Freshwater > Lake | place: Lake Montjoie... | reverse complement strand
GTGGTCTATGAAGGCACGGACACCCGCCTGGAACGCCGCGTGGCCCTGAAGGTCATGCACACCGGCATGGCCAGCGATCCGGTTTTTGTTGAAAGCTTTGTTCGCGAAGCGCGATCGGCTGCTGCCCTGTCCCATCCCAACATCGTCGCGGTGCACGACCAAGGCACCGACTCGGGCGAGATTTATCTGGTCATGGAGTTTGTTACCGGCAGCACCCTGCGCGACTTACTGCGAGCCCGCGGTCGGCTGTCGGTCAACGAAGCTCTGGATGTTCTCGAACCGGTCCTTGATGCACTCTCGGCGGCCCACGCCGCAGGTCTAGCCCACCGTGACGTTAAGCCAGAAAACATCCTGATTACCTCTGATGGCCGTATCAAAGTTGCCGACTTTGGTTTGGCCCGCGCAGTCTCTGGTGCGACGCAAGCCACTCGCGGCGTGGTGATTGGCACGGTGGCCTACCTAGCCCCTGAACAAGTCCAAGGTGGCACCGGCAACGAACGTAGCGATGTGTATAGCGCCGGTGTTTTACTTTTTGAAATGCTGACCGGCAAGCCGCCTTATGACGGTGACACACCCGCCATCGTTGCTGTGCGTCACGTGAATGAAGATGTCCCGGCGCCGTCGCAATTGATTCCCGGCTCACCCGCGGCAATGGACGCATTGGTTGCCGGCGCCACCAATCGTGATCCCAGCGTGCGCTACAGCGATGCTCAAGGATTTCTTGCGGCCGTTCGGGCTACGCGACAGCGTCTGGGGCTGCCGGCTATCGCAGCGATCGGTGGTTTCATCGCGGAACCGACCTTCCATGACACCTTGATTGTCTCCACAGATTCGCCAGTTACCTCTTTACCGGCTACCTCTTCACCGAGCCCAGCTGCTGCACCGAACGAACCGGAGCGTTACAAAACCGGCGTCCTGGCCAATCCCATGCCCGCCGAGCCAGCTGTTCGTCAGCGATCACGCAAGGGTTTGATCGCTTTCCTTCTAGTGATCACACTTGCCGTGGCTGCCGGCGCTGGGGCATGGGCACTAGGTCGCACCCCGCAGGTTGTAGTTCCTAAAGTCGTCGGATTAACCGAACTACAAGCCAAAGCTGCACTCTCCAAGGTTGCCTTCACTGCAGAGTTTGCCGACGATTCTTTTAGCGAGACCGTAGCCACAGGCAAAGTCATCTCCAGCGATCCAGTTGCCGGCGCGCAAGCCGATGAAAAGTCGGCGGTGACCTTGACGTTGTCCAAGGGACCTGAGCGCTACACCATTCCAAACTTGGCCAAACGAACTGTTACCGACGCAGAAGCAGCGATCACCGGGAGCAACCTCACAGTCGGTACGACCACGCAGTCCTACAACAGCACAGTGGGCAAAGGACTGGTTGTGAGCACCTCGCCCAAGGCTGGCAGCAGCGTCAAGCGCGACACCGTGGTTAATCTCATCGTTTCTCAAGGTCCGGAAATCTTGAAGGTCCCCAACGTCACCGGTCAGACTTCTAGTGCAGCCCAAAGTGCCGTATCAAAGGCAGGCTTCAAGCCGGCAGTGACTTTGCAGTACTCCGAATCCGTTGCCAAGGGCGTAGTCATCAGTCAAAGCCCCTCGTCTGGAACAGCAGCTCGGGACAGCACACTCAAACTCGTGGTCTCCAACGGTCCACCGCTGGTCGCTGTACCCAACATTGTGAGCAAGAGCTTGTCGCAAGCCACCAGCATCCTCAGCGCGGCAGGATTCAAGATCAGCGTGCGCACCAACATTCCCGGTGGGGGCAACATCGTGGTGCAGCAAGTTCCAGGAGCTGGAAGTTCGCGACCCAAGGGCTCGACCATCGTGGTTGATGTCTTCTAGTTCATGACTGCCACCACCGCTGGCTCCGCGCTGCGAGCCCAAGGCGCACTTTTGGTAGTCACCGTCATATGGGGATCCACTTTCGTTGTAGTTCAACAAGTTACTCGCGAAGTCCCCATCACTGATTTTCTTGGACTGCGCTTTGGTATCGCAGCGGTGTTGATGTTTGTTATTCGCCCGCGGGCTCTATCCCACTTGACCAAGGAACAACGCGGTCATGGACTGATGCTGGGATTGTTCTTAACCGCGGGCTTCCTACTCCAAACTTTTGGACTCGCGCGGACAACCCCGACAATCTCCGCCTTCATCACTGGCTTGTTCGTGGTCTTTACGCCCATCGCTGCTTGGGTGCTGATGCGTAGAGCCATTGAGCCACTGACCTGGGTGGGAGTGGCCTTGGCCGTCGTTGGCCTGGCCTTCTTAAGTTTGCGCGGCTGGTCAATCGGGTTCGGCGAGATTCTCACCTTGTTTGGGGCCATCGCCTTCGCCCTGCACATCGTCAACCTTGGCCGCTGGTCCACTCGAGAAAGTGCTTACGGCTTGGCCGTGATCCAACTGGGTGTAGTCAGCGTGGTGTGTTCAGCCTTGGGGTGCTTGGACGGGTTTGAACTACCCCAGAGCAAGTCCAACTGGCTGGCCGTCATCTTCTTGGCCATCTTTGCCACGGCGATTGCCTTCTTCGTTCAAACCTGGGCGCAGTCAGTGATCAGCCCTACGAGAGCCGCAGTGGTGATGACCATGGAACCAGTATTTGCCACATTATTTGCAGTGTTGTTTATCGACGAACCCATAACCGTGCGTATTGTCATTGGTGCGACCTGCGTGCTGGCCGCGATGTACCTGGTTGAACTTGGGCCGCGGCATGCCGAAGACGCCGCTATTCAAAGACTGGAAATGTAGCCGCGCTTAGGAAACAGGCGCGAGCATTTCAGCAGCAAGGAACGACAGTTCCAACGCCTGCTGCCGATTCAATCGAGGATCGCATGCGGTCTCGTACCGCGAACCCAGATCGTGATCCTTCAAGCCCTCAGCGCCACCCGTGCACTCGGTGACATCGTCACCGGTGAGTTCGATGTGCATGCCACCTGGGTGTGAGCCCAAACCGCGGTGCACCTCAAAGTAACCGCGCACTTCATCGACGACATCATCGAAGCGTCGGGTCTTTTGACCACCAGCTGCCTCGATGGTGTTGCCGTGCATCGGATCGCAGATCCACACGACGTCGTGGCCGGTGGTGGCGACCTTTTCCACTAAGGCAGGGAGCAGGTCGCGAACCTTGCCCGCACCCATGCGTGTGATCAAGCTCAGGCGACCGGGCACACCGTTGGGGTCAAGGCGCTCAACCAACTCAGCGGCTTGCTCTGGTGTGGTGGTCGGCCCCAACTTCACCCCAATGGGGTTGTGAATCTTGGCGGCAAACTCCACATGGGCACCATCGAGCTGGCGCGTACGCTCGCCCACCCACAAGAAGTGCGCCGAAACGTCGTAAATGCGCTCGGTACGCGAATCAATACGTGTCAAAGGCAATTCGTAGTCCAGCAGCAAAGCCTCGTGACCGGAGTAGAACTCAACGCGACGGAACGATTCACCATCAATGCCACATGCGCGCATGAACGCCAGTGCTTTTTCGATGTCTTGGGCGATTTGTTCGTAGCGCTCACCAGCGGTGCTCTCGCGAACGAAGTCCTTATTCCACTCGTGTACCTGACGCAGGTCGGCGTAGCCGCCTTGAGTAAACGCACGCATGAGGTTCAAGGTTGCTGACGCGCGATGGTAGGCCTCGACCAAACGCTCTGGGTTGGGTCGACGTGCAGCCTCGGTGAACTCCAATCCATTAACCGCATCACCGCGGTAGGAAGGCAGACTCACACCATCGACAGTTTCGTCACCACTACTGCGCGGCTTACCAAATTGACCGGCCATGCGCCCAACCTTGACCACCGGCAGTTGGGCTCCGTAGGTCAACACCACAGCCATCTGCAGCAACGTCTTGATCTTGGCGCGAATCGCATCCGCATTCGTCTCAGCAAACACCTCAGCGCAGTCGCCACCTTGCAACACAAAGGCTTCGCCGCGTGCAGCAGCAGCCATGCGCTCAGTCAACAAATCGCACTCGCCCGCGAACACCAGCGGCGGCAAGGCAGAAAGTTCTTGACGAGCGGCTTCGAGAGCCAAGGGGTCAGGCCAGGCCGGCTGTTGCACAGCAGGTCGGCCAGCAAGGTCAATCAGGGGAAGATTCACCGGATCAGAGTACCGCCTCGCCTGCCCCGCGGCACGCTCACCAACACCCAGCCCGCTCCCGTGTTCGCGCAGCCTGCTTCAACGGCCATGAGGACGAGCTGGTCAAGTGGGCGGAGCGAACACTAACCCGCTCCCGTGTTCGCGCAGCCTGCTTGACCGGCTCGTGGTGCTAGCCGAACAGGAGGGCGACTTCGGCGTAGCGCTCAGGTGGGACGCGCTTGAGTGAGCCGATGGCTTCGGTGAGGGGAACAGTGATGATCTGTGTAGATCGCAGGGCGACCATCTGCCCCCAGGACTTGTTCGTCACGGCGTCGACGGCAGCTAAACCAAACCGCGTGGCTAGTTCGCGATCAAAGGCCGAGGGGGTTCCACCGCGCTGGACGTGTCCCAGAACGGTGTTGCGCGAGGGGTGTCCGGTGCGCTGTTCCAGTACCGAGGTCATCCATTGCCCAATGTTGGGGATGTAGCGGCTGCCAAATTCATCGTGCGTTCCGTGTTGTTCCAACAAGTCTGGATCGGCGGGGATGGCACGCTCGGCCACCACGATCACGGGCGCATAGGACTTTGCAAAGCGACTTTCCACCCAGCCTTGCACCACATCAAGATCAAAGGGTTGCTCCGGAATACAGATTCCATTGGCTCCCCCGGCCACTCCTGCATGCAACGCGATCCATCCGGTGTTGCGGCCCATGACCTCAACGACCAAGGTGCGGTGATGACTTTCGGCGGTGGTGTGCAAGCGATCAATAGCTTCGGTGGCAACGTTGACTGCCGTGTCAAAACCGAAGGTGTAATCGGTTCCCTCAAGGTCGTTGTCGATGGTTTTAGGAACACCCACCACGTTGACGCCAGCCACCTCCAGCAGGTGCGCACCGCCGAGCGTGCCCTCGCCACCGATAACGATCAGAACGTCGACCTGGTTATCGGACAAAACCTTCACGATGGTCTGCAGGTTCTCGGCCACGGTTGCCGGGGATACTCCCGTGCTTCCCAGAATCGTTCCGCCGCGAGGCAAGATGCCACGCACTTGATCTATGCCGACTTCAACGACATCGCCTGAAATCGCGCCCATCCAGCCATCCCGGATACCCACAACGGTGTCGCCATTGATGGTGGCCTTGCGAACTATGGCGCGGAGTACAGCGTTGAGGCCGGGACAATCTCCCCCACCCGTCAACACTGCAATCTTCATCAGCAGTTACACCGCTTCGGCAGGATCGGAATCGTCAGTTTCAGCAGGTTCTGGGGTGGCATCGACCTGGCCATTTTCCCGAGCCGCCTTGGCCAAACGTGCCTTTTGAGTCGACGCGTAAATATCAACGTATTCCTGCTCGGATAGAGCCAAAATCGCATACATGATTTCGTCAGTGACGGCGCGCAGTACTAACCGGTCAGCTTGCATTCCCGCGTAACGCGAAAAGTCCATTGCTTTACCCACGCGAATTCCCACGCGACCAAGATTGGGCCGCACTTGCCCGGGCGGCTGCACCTTGTCAGTCCCAATCATGGCGACGGGAACTACGACTGCTCCGGCATCAAGTGCCATGCGGGCAACACCGACTCGACCGCGATACAACCGGCCATCAGGTGAGCGAGTGCCCTCGGGATAAATACCGAGTAGTCCGCCTTCGTTCAATACTCCAACGCCAGTTCGAATAGCGTCATCGGCCGAGCGACCACCGGTGCGATCAACGGAGACCTGGCCAACAGCTTTGAAGAACCCGGCCGTCAGGCGACCCTTCACGCCAGGGGTATTGAAGTACTCGCTCTTGGCCAAGAAGGTGACTCGTCGCGTAATCGCGATGGGGAGAAACACCGAGTCAGAAAACGACAGGTGATTGCTGGCCAAGATCACCGGACCCTCATGCGGAATGTTTTCGGCGCCTTCAATCCACGGATGAAAGGCCAAGCGCAAAGCGGGACCGGCGACGACGTTTTTCATCAAGCCGTAGAGCATTCCCACCTGCTTTCCTACTGATTAGTGGATCCGAGCCTAGGGCGAGCCCCCGAAGTTGCCATGACGTGGGGCGCAGCACCCACTATCGTGCCACGATGAGGCCAAGCAGGCTCACAGCGACGGTGAAGGGTGGGTGCCATGTCTAGGCTGGAAAACGGTCTACCGGCTGATGACTGGATGCTCCTTGCCGACGTTGAGGCACCGTTCACCGAACATGTTCTCGAAGCGTTGGCTGATCAGGGCATTGCTGCCTACGCCGAACCGTTCACGTCGCCCGAGTCGTCCTACCTGGGCACCCCTCGTGCCAGTGGCCCGTCAGACCGCCTCATGGTCGATCGCAACTTACGCAGCCAAGCGCGGGCAGTGCTTTCAGTTTTACTGCCGGAATTGCGCGCGGAGTTTGATGCCCAGCAACACGTTGACCAAGACGAATCATGGAATCAAATTGTCACCGGCCTCACCGATGACGGAGTGGGTCAAAACGTTGATACCAGCGGGGTCCCCGATCAGATCGATTCCCCGGAAGACACTTGGTCAGAATTTGCGCAGACCACAACCTTTGTTGATGACCCTCACGATCACTTCATTCCGCCAGAGCCACCTCCAATTCCAGCCAGCGACCCGGTAACGCAATTTGCCTGGGCAGCCCTGGCGATCGGACCAACGTTTTTGATCTTGGGAACGTTGCTTGGTTGGGGGTTGGGTGGATTCATGGGATTCCTCGCTGTGGCCATGTCGATCGGTGGCGGCGTCACGCTCATCGCGCGCATGGATGATCGTCCCAATGCTGCGGATCGTGGCGACGATGGGGCAGTTCTTTAACTCGCGCTTTCGTGCGCCAGTAATCCAGCACCGACCATGGCGGCCAACTCGCCACACTGAGCCTTCACCACTGGCGGGACCGGTCGATGCGCAACACCAATCAGGCGCTGCTCCAAAGCAATGCGGGCCGGTTGGAGCAAAAGTTCGCCGGCCGCTGACACTCCACCACCGACGACAACCAGCGCAGGGTCCAACACCGCCACCATGGCACTAAGGCCTGCGCCCAAAGTGGTTCCAATATCTGCAATTAACGCCATGCATGCGTGATCGCCCGCTAGGGCCAGTTGTGTGACGAGGTTGCCCGTGAGTTGATCAATGTCACCATCGCAGGCCGTCAGCAAAGGCTGGGCATCTAGATGCCCGCTGGCAACAAACTCGCGCGCGTGACGGGTTAAGGCACTGCCACTTGCATATTGCTCCAAGCATCCGCGCGCACCGCATGCACACAACACACCATCAAGAACCCACGGGATATGTCCGACTTCTCCAGCCGTTCCGTGTGCACCACGCATCAAGGTGTTGTTGACCACAACACCGCCGCCAAGACCTGTGCCGACGGTGACTGCCAACAGGGACTGGACTCCATGACCTGCCCCCACGCGATATTCAGCCCACGCAGTTGCGGTCGCATCATTTTCAATGACGCACGACAACTGTGTTTGCTCCTCAATGCGCTGAGCCAACGGAAAATCGACAAAAGCCAAGTGCGGTGCGAAAGCCACGTTGCGGCCCGTGACGTTAATCAGGCCCGCAACTCCGATTCCGACCGCGCGTGGCTTGTGACTTTTGCCAATGGTGTTAATGCACTCCACGACGGTGGCGACGATCGCATCTGCGTCGTGGGTAGGCGTGGGAACAATGACCGACTTAAGGACTTCACCAATACTCGACACCAGCCCGGCAACGGTCTTGGTTCCACCGATATCAACACCGACTACCCAGGACATGGTTAGAGATCCAAGACAAACGGAGTTTGGCGACTCCTGAAGTGCCCCACGTTCATGCATTCGGTCTTACCGATCCGCGTGCGCTGAGCCAGTGGTTGATGCACATGCCCAAACAACGCAATGGCGGGTTGGGTTTTCACAATGGCTTCTAACAGGGCCGAACTGCCGCGTTCAAAGCGTCGCGCAACCGTGTCGTAGGTCAGTTCGGGCAAAGCTGGTGGGATGTGCGTACACAAAACATCCACCTGTCCCAAGGCTTCGACTTTGGCCGCATAATCCTCATCGGTGACTTCAAACGGTGTGCGCATAGCAGTGCGCAATCCCCCACCGACAAAGCCAAAGCGCACGCCATTGATGTCGACAACTTGCCCGTCGAGGACTTGGTGGCCCGGGCGAGTGAACTCTGGCCACATCGTGGGCAAGTCAACGTTGCCGTACGTAAGTAATGCGGGATCGGGCATCGCGGCAAAGAGCTCGGCGTACTGTTTGCGGACTTCGTCATCTAACTGGCTGCGGCGATCGCCACCGCGCTGCTCCCACAGGGAGTTGCCGAATTCGCGGGCTTGGTCGTAACGACCTTGGGTGCGGAGCGCGACGAACTTCGCGCAATTGTCTGGGCCGAAAAGTTGGGAAAAGATTCCTCGCGACATGTCGTGGTAGTCAATAAACAAGACCAGGTCACCTAGACAGATGAATAGTTCTGACCCTTCGCCAGCGCGCGCGAGTGCATCACTTGCACCATGAACATCGCTGACTACGTGGACTCTCACGTTCTCAGCCTAAGGCGATTAACGCAGAAACAACCCGATGAGGCTCATCAGGGCAAAAACGACCACGCTCACGGCCACGGTTCCGCCGATCACGACCGCAGCCTTGCCACTGTTGGAACTGACCTTGGACGCCAAACCACCTAAGGCTGGATTGAGCGGGTCACCACCCAGCAGGCTCAGATCGAACTCAGGTTCAGCCACGGATGATTCTTGGGAGACTTCGTCCACCCAGGACTCGGGCACGGTGAGATCAGACACCGCGAGATCAGGCACAGGCAGTTCCGCCGCAGGCGCCGGACTAGCTTCAGCCGGAGCAACTGGTGCGGGAGCCGGAACCGTCACAGCGGCGGGTTCAGGCACGCTTTGCAGCGAGAAATGGCACAGCGAACACCACAGCGCGTCCGGACGGACGGCTGCAGAACACTGCGGACAACGGGTCACCTACCAGATATCGGCAGGCGTGACCGATTCCTTGACCCCCCACTTCGTGCCTAGGCAGGTATCGTTCACGCGTGCAGGAATTCAGCGTGGAGCCCATGGTCATCCTCGACCCACATGCTGCCCTACCTGATTTGCTCCTCGCCAACGCCACAGTGACCCCCGAAGCCATTGGCTACAGCCGCTTTGACGGTGAGCACTGGACCGACATCTCAAATGAGCAGTTCTGGATTGAAGTCCAACAACTCGCGCGGGGATTCATCGCTTCAGGTATCGAAGCTGGCGACCGCGTGGGAATCATGTCGCGCACGCGCTACGAGTGGACGCTCGTTGACTTTGCGTTGTGGACAGCTGGAGCAGTACCAGTTCCGATTTACGACTCGTCGTCTACTGATCAGGTGCACTGGATCCTCAGCGATTCGGCTGCGGTGGCATGCATCGTCGAAACTCCACGCAATGCTAAGACCGTGGACCAAGCCATCGCCGATTTAGCGCATGTAACGCAGGTGTGGTGCATCACCGATAACGACTTAGACACCCTCGCTGCGCGCGGCGATGAAGTACCAAGCGAGCTCTTGGATCAACGTCGCGCATCCTTGAACGTCGACAGCTTGGCCACGGTCATCTACACATCGGGAACCACCGGTCGTCCCAAAGGCTGCGAGCTCACCCACGGCAACTTCCTGGCCTGCGCCGAAAATGCGGTTGCGGCCATGCCTGATGTAGTGGGCTTTGAAGGCGCTTCTACTCTGCTGTTCTTGCCTCTTGCTCACGTTTTTGCCCGCTTTGTTGAGGTCCTGTGTGTTGCCGCCAACGTCCGACTAGCCCACACCGCAACGATCACCGACCTTGCGGGCAAGTTGCAGTCGTTCCAGCCCACTTTCTTGTTGGCTGTGCCACGCGTGTTTGAGAAGTTGTATGTCGGTGCTCAACAAAAGGCCACCGCCGATGGCAAGGGCGCCATCTTCCAACGGGCTGCCGATGTCGCCATCGCTTACAGCCAAGGAATCCAGGCGGGCCGCATTCCGTTCGCAGTTAAGACTCAGCACGCAGTCTTTGAAAAACTTGTGTACTCAAAACTGCGCAACGCGATGGGTGGTCAGATCCGGTGGGCTGTGTCCGGCGGTGCGCCACTGGGCGAACGACTAGGTCACTTCTTCCGCGGTGCAGGTGTCACCATCCTTGAGGGATACGGACTCACCGAAACCACCGCTCCACACACCGTCAACACTCCCAGCATGATCAAAGTAGGCAGTGTGGGCAAACCGCTACCCGGCTGCAGCGTCCGGATTGCCGATGATGGTGAAGTTCTGGTCAAAGGCCCAAATGTTTTTCGCAGTTACCTTGGCGACCCAGCAGATACCGATGCAGCGTTCATTGATGGGTGGTACCGCACCGGGGATATCGGCACCCTTGATGACGGATACCTCTACATCACCGGTCGGAAAAAGGAAATCATCATTACTGCGGGTGGAAAGAATGTCGCCCCCGCGCCGTTGGAAGCACTCCTCGCCAGCAATCCCCTCGTCGCGCATGCTGTGGTCGTCGGCGACAACCGGCCCTACATCGCCACGTTGCTCACGCTTGATCCCGACGAGCTCAAAACATGGCTGACAACAAACGATCGCGTTGACCTCACTGCTGCCGAGTTAGTCAACGACCCTCAGCTGCGCGCTGAACTGCAAAAAAACATCGATCTCGCGAATAAGACAGTGTCCGCGGCCGAAGGGATCCGACGTTTCGTCATCTTGCCCGTGGAGTTCACCGAAGAAACCGGTTACCTCACGCCGAAGTTGAGCGTAAAGCGCCACCTAGTGCTTGCCGACTTCGCGGAACAAGTGGAGAGTTTGTACTAATGAAACACGAAGGCGTTGACGTCAAGGACTTGACGATTCGCTTTGGTCGCACGACCGCGATTGATCAGTTGAGTTTTTCACTCACTGCTGGAACTTCGGTGGCCTTGATTGGTCGTAACGGTGCCGGTAAGTCCACCACCTTGCGTGTTCTCGCTGGAGTGCTGCCACCCAACGCGGGCGAGGTGATGATTAATGGGATCAACATCGTCAAAGACCCCATTGCCGCTCGATTCGAAGTCGGCTATTGCCCTGACGTAGGAGGTTTGATTCCGAGAGCCACCCTGTGGGAGCACTTGGAGCTCTCGGCGACGATTCGCGGAATGGACGCGTCCTGGCAAGAGCGTGCCAAGGAACTCCTCACCGCCTTTGACCTCACTGGCGCAGCCGATCGCATTACCGCTGAGTTCTCGCACGGAATGAGCCGCCGATCAGCAGTGATCTTGGCCGCGTTGCATCAGCCCACGGTCCTTTTGCTTGATGAACCCTTCGATGGCGTGGACCCCCTCGGCGTTGACGCCACCATGGATGTCATTGCCCAAGCAGAAGCCAGCGGCAGCACGGTGATCGTGTCCACCCACCTGCTCCCCCTGGCCGTTGCTGCTTGCTCGCGCGCACTCGTTTTGGCTAATGGACACATCACTTCTGACGGCCCCACCACCGAACTTGCCGGACTCGACGGCGAACAGGTGTATCGAAGGCTCCTGACGTGAGTTCGCCAGCGCAACTGCGACCACTGATTGCGTTGCGTTGGAAGATGGTCCGCGAACCGAGCACTCGACGCGGTCTTGCGGTGGCACTGTTTATTCCCGTTGCCCTCTTGCTCATCACCATCGTCAGCGCACGTCTTTATCCGGCGTCGGCCGACAGTACAACATTGCTGGTCATCGTTCCCGCACTGCTCTTGGGTTTTCTTGTGTTGTCCATCTTCGGCCCACTCGCCGCGGGAGGCGGCAACGAGTTGTACCCCGCCGACCAGCTGGTGGCATTTCCCATTAAGTCGCGTACCACTGCCCTAGCCGCACTGTGCTTGACACCGTTAAACCTAGCCTGGCTGGTTCAAGTGCTCATCGCGTTTGGCTTGATGAGCTATCTAGCGCGATCGTCGTGGCCCACTGCGCTTGCTGCCGCCACAACGATCGCAGTGTTCATCGCCGGCGCGACCGTTTTTGGGCAATGGGTGGGGTGGCTCATTGTTGGTATTCGCCAACGCATCATCGGGCGGATCGTCACCTGGATCGTCGCCCTGGCTTTAGGTATGGGGTTTTTGGCCTTGCTGCGCTCAGGATCCCTGACGGGATTTTTGGACAAAAGCCCCACGCTGTGGGTCGTTGTTGCCGCACTGGGCCCAAGCCAAGGCAATTACGCACGCTGGTTTGAGCGCACCGCTCTTCTGGGCGTATTCACCGCTGGCTTCTTCGCCCTCTCGCTACTGAGTTGCCGATGGGCCTTGCGCCAGCCACACCAAGCGTGGGCACGCACGTCATCCTCCGTTCGTGCGCATCGACCCACACCGCACGCAATGGACCCACGAAAGATTGCGGTGCGGATGGATCGCAAGGGGCTGTGGCGCAGTCCGTCCATTAGCCGAGGCCTGGTCTTATTGGCTTTGATCCCTGCCGTTGCCTTGTGGCTTGCGGGAAGCCAACTCTCACTCATGGCATTACTTCCCGGTCTGATTGCGGCTGGTAGCGCCTTGCTCTTTGGCGTCAACGCATTTTGTTTGGACGGACCAGGCGCCGTGTGGCTGGCTGGTCTGCCGATGAATCCCAGTGTGTGGTTTTGGCGACGCACTCGATTGGTCGCTGGAGTCGCACTTGCTGCCACTGCACCCATCGTCGTGATCGGCCTGGTCAGATTGCCCGATGGCCGGCAATGGTCAACAACTGCGATCGTGGTTCTCAGTGCCCTCTCATCCATTGCGTGGATCACCGCATCGAGCATGCGGACCTCACTGACTCGCCCCCACCGAGCCCTCCTGCTGAACTCCCGAGATACGCCGGCGCCGCCCGGATCCATGGCCGTGTACTCCATCAAGTTGTCCGCAATCGCCACCGGAATTGGGATTATCTTCACCATCGTGGTCATCAGCGGGTCAGTGATGAGTGCGCTGATCGTGACCACTGGCTTGATCGCGTCGGCGATCCTGTCTCTCCTGCGCTCACGCCGGACTTGGGAACGAGCTGACCAGCGGGCCCTGGTCGTCACCACCGTCAGCGCGGGGCAATAAGGGGTTTTTCGCCTATCCCCGGGGCGTGGCTAGCCCTAAGGGAAAACCCTGGGTATGCCGATAGTCACGCAAGGTACGATATTGCCACCTGACCGGCGCTCACACGGCTCGCCGGACTGTCACCCCAAGGATCCCCATGCCCCGCAGGACTGTCCTCCTTATCGCTTCGCTCGGCGCTGCTTTCCTCGGCGTGCTGCTTGTCATCCTGTACGTCAACGGTGTTGACTCGCGCGCTCGCAAGGGGCAAGAGATCGTTGAGGTGCTGTACACCAAGGTTCCGATTCAGCTGGGAACCTCGGGAGCTACCGCAGAACAAGGTGGAGCCTTTGAGTTGCGCAAGGTTGCGCGTGACGCTGCTGCCGCAGGAGCGCTCAGCAGTGTCGGTCCGATTCAAAGCCTGACGGCGCTCATCGCCATCCCCTCCGGGCAACCAGTCACCAGCGCACAGTGGGGAGAGTCAAATGCAACATCCGCACTGGCCATCCCCGGAACCAAGGTCGCGATCAGCATTCAGCTCGGTGACACCCAACGAGTTGCCGGATTCGTGACCGCAGGAAGCGACGTCGCAATTTTCATCACTCGCGACAACGCCACTAACGTATTGATTCCGCGAGTTAGAGTCCTCGCGGTTGGCAGCTCAACGATTAACGGATCTGCAGGAAACAGCGAAGCTGTCCCGAGTTCGATTTTCACACTGGCGCTTGACCAGAACGACGCTGAAAAAGTCATTCTTGGACAAGGCAACGGCGCACTCTCCTTCGCTTTGCTTTCCAAGGACTCACGAACCGGCAGGAATGGTCGCACCACCACGTCGGACCTTCGGTAACCATGACAGCAATTGTTGATTTGGACCCCGCTGTTGCCGCGGCACTGAAGAGTGCCCTTGGCGATGCACTTGTTCTTGATTCAGTCGATGCCGTGCGCCGGCATATTGATACCAACCTTGGTGAAGACACCATCGTTGTGGGGCCCACTGTCGATCTGGACAGCGCCTTTGAACTAGCCCGCGTCATGCGAGTTCAACGACCCAGCCTTGGCGTCATTCTGGTGCGTCGGCGCGTGGACACCAACGTCTTGTCATCTGCGATGCGCATGGGCGTTCGCGACGTGGTGGAAGAACGCGACATCGCAGCCATCGCGAGCGCAGTCACTCGATC
>Ga0114967_10002897_pt1 | contig 14254 bp, 11 predicted proteins | sample M_130628_MF_Meta_FD_92639 | JGI IMG/M metagenome (GOLD analysis project Ga0114967, IMG submission 92639) | Freshwater microbial communities from Lake Montjoie, Canada to study carbon cycling - M_130628_MF_MetaG | ecosystem: Environmental > Aquatic > Freshwater > Lake | place: Lake Montjoie... | reverse complement strand
GGAAAACGTGAAGCTGAAATACATATTTTAACAGATGTGCTTGAAATATTTAAAAATCCAACCAACTGGACAATTGCAGGACATTCAGCTGTTACTATGCCAGGGGTTAATTCTAATACGATTGCAACTAATTATGCGGATATATTCTCATTTTATCATATACATAACGACCCTCGATAAAATAAAAAAATATAGGAGGAATCCGAAATTGTTCAGCCTTTAACTATTTAAATGAAAGTAGACCTAAGATTTAAAATTGTATTGTTGCTTGTAGTTGTTGCAGCGATTTATAGTTGTCAGCCAGATAATGAGACTCCTGTAACTCAGCCCTTGTTTTATCAGCCAGATGGCTTTCCTTCAACATCGGGACAACTCGCTAATAATCCTGTAACATATTATGGGTTTAGCTTAGGTAAGAAACTGTTTTATGATCCAATATTATCATTAGATAGTACAATCTCTTGTGGTAGTTGTCATCAGCAGTTTGCAGCATTCTCTCATCTTGATCATAAATTAAGTCATGGGGTAAACGACTTAGAAGGAAATCGAAATACACCTCCTTTATTTAATCTTGCTTGGCATTCCAGTTTCTTTTGGGATGGTGGTTCGTCACATATCGATATGCAGCCTATTGCTCCAATTACAAACCCGGTAGAGATGGACGAGAGTTTGGTCAATGTTCTAATTAAATTGAATAGGTCATCTTATTACCCTGCAATGTTCAATAAAGCATTTGGTAGCGATTCAATCACTACACAAAGTATGACGAGGGCCTTAGCTCAATTTATGTCTTGTTTGATATCTGCGAATTCAAAATACGATAAGGTTAACGTGGGAACAGCAACATTTACTGCTGATGAACAAAGTGGATATATGCTGTTTAAAGCAAAATGTGAAAGTTGTCATAAGGAGCCATTAATGACCGACCTTACTTATCGTAACAATGGGTTAGATGTACACTTTGTAGATGCTGGTCGTGCAAGAATAACACTGCAGCCAAGCGATTCGGGCAAGTTCAAGGTTCCTTCTTTACGAAATGTTGCGGTTTCCTATCCTTATATGCATGATGGAAGATTGAATTCGCTAAGTAAGGTAATTGATCATTACAGAGCTGGTATTGTACAAAGCAGCACAATTGATCCATTATTGTCAGGAGGTAATATGTCGATTACAGATGCTGAAAAACAACAATTACTACTTTTCTTAAACACACTTACAGATCCTGCTTTCCTAAACGATAAACGATTTAGCGAAAAGTAAATTGATTACAATTATTATTGTTTTTAATGATTATTGTTTTCGTGTTTTTGTATTAAGTGGATAGCAAATCCGAGGTTTTTATTTGTAGGATTTTTGATTATCGAATGTCCATTTTGTAACCAATGTTGTTGAAGAATGATTTTATATTAAATTAAATATAGTTTAATTTCCATACTAGATATAATATAAAATAATATAAAATATAAAATAATTAGCATTGTACATATTAACATTGTGTTGTAAATAAGTGGATAGTAGGGTAGTTAGTCATAGCTAGAATAGAGGGTACTTTTGACTAACCATCCTGATAAATGAAGAAAGTACTTCTCTCGTCAATAATTTCAGTAATAATACTTGTAGCTGTTGCGGGCGTATTTATTTATTATCAGTATTACAGAAATGAATCAACCAGTCTTTATGAGGCCATACCTGCAGATGTTGCATGGGTGATTTCAGTTGACCCAACAACAGGCGACTTAAAGCGATTAGCTAATACAGGTTTTTTTAATAATCATGATTCTATTGAAGTACTGGATGATTGGTATCGATCATTAATATCATTAGACTCTGCTGTGGTAAAGAACAAATCGTTGCGAGCAGTATTCAAAACATACCCATTGGTTGTTTCTGGTCATGTTACAGGCCCCAATACATTCAGTCAGATTTATTATTTGAGATTAAACAATGCAAACCCTGATGGTGAAGCTGATCAGTTAGTAATGGGATTGCTAGGTCTTAAAGTAAAGAAGGAGACACGGAATTATAATGGAACTGAAATTAGAGAGGTAAGGCTAGATAGCAATCGAATATTTACATGGTCAGTTTCTAAAGGAGTTTTTATTGGAAGCTTTACTCCTTATTTAGTGGAGGATGCTATCAGACAGCAAAAATATATTAAGAGTACTTCCCCTGCAGTTAAGTTAATGGGTTTTGTTGATACCAATAGAAAAAACCTAGTGATAGGTATTCATTATAATGGTTTTCATAAATGGGTAATGACTCAGTTAAACACTTTGTCTGGTATAAAATTGGAGCCATTACAGCGTGTTGGAGAATGGTCTATCGCTAAGTTGAATATTAAGTCTGATTGTATAACATTTCAAGGTACAACAATTGTTGATGGGGCGAATCAATTTCTTTCATTATTTAAAGATCAGAAAAGTGTCCCACTTCATGTATTTAAAATATTGCCTTCTAGAACTGCTGCAGTAGTTGCTTGGGGTATAAGTAGTCCATCTGCATGGCTCAACGATTTTTCTAATTACATGAAGGAAAATAATTATGTCATTTCATCTAAAAATAAAGAATATTTTCAAGATTGGATGGGTAATGAAGTTTCATTAATTGTAACGGAGCCAATGTCCGAAGCAAATAATAACAATTATTTTGCGGCGGTTGCTGTTAATAATATTTCCCTTTGTCAAAATAAAATGTCGGCTATTTCGGAGCAAAATAATAGTGCTAAACCACTAGAAGAAATTTATAATGGAATATCAATACGAAAATTAAAGACATCGGATTTGATTCCTTCCGTATTCGGTCCTCTTTTTAGCAAACTAACCGGGTGTTATTATTGTATAATCAAAGGTTATTTCATTGCTTCTAATCAGGTTTCTTCGCTGCGTGGATTTATTAATGATAATCAGAGTAAAAATCTATTAGTAGATCAACAACGATTTAAAACAATTACCAATCAGGTGCATCCATTTGGAAATCTATATTTTTATGCAAGCTTTCCTCAATCAGAAAAAATATTTAAGTCGATTGCTGCTCCAGGCTGGCTCGACTGGCTAACGCAGTATGGTAATAAAGTGAAAGGATGGAATGGAATGGCATTAAATATCGCATCTTCGAATGGTGTTTTTAATACAACTGGATGCATAAGTTATTTCAATAAGATATCTCAAGGGCCCCATGCAATCTGGGATTATAGATGCGACACTACAATTATTGCGGGTCCTTTTATTCCGAAACTAGATCATGATATATTATTTGTTCAAGATGCTAATTTAGATTTAATAGCTGTTGGACGCGATGGAGTAATGAAATGGAAAAAGGCAATTGATAGCGAAATAAAAGGTGAAATAAAAGGTGTCGATTTCTATAATAACGGCAGTGTACAATATTTGTTTAATTCACTTGGCAAGATTTACCTTTTAGATTCTATTGGTAATAATGTTGGGAATTATCCAATTCAATTGCCTGATACTGCTTCAACAGGCGTTTCAGTCTTTCAATTAAACTATAATAACAATGCACAATTTTTTGTTTGCTGTAGAAATATGTCAATTTATGGCTATGAACTTTCTGGAATTCCATTGATGAATTATCAAACAGTAACATTAACATCAAGTATTAAAACACCTGTTTGGCTTTCTGTATATGGTAAAAGGCGTTATTTAACAGCAGTTGATGTTACAGGAAATTGTTTTTTTATATCCCCATTAGGAGAAAAAAAGCTTAGATTAGATGAAACAATTGGAAAGCCAGCAATCAACAGAATATTTGAATCAAAGGACACTTCTGCTATGTTTATTTGGGAAACAAGCGGTGGCGTTTTGAAGAAAGCTAAAGGATCAGGATTTTCTTCAATATTTTTTAAGGAAGAAACAGAATCAATTAAAGATGTTTACCTGGGACAAAAAAATAACAAATTAATTATTGCTGGCTACGACAATACGAGTGTTGTAGGTTTTAAAATTGATGGATCGAAGCTTTTTACTTATAAACTTCCAACCGATGTAGTTGTAAAAGACATATCAGTAATGATTGACTTTGAAGAGTATTATGTGTCGTTTAATGATGCTAACACTAATCAATTGTATTTAGTTGATAATAATGGTAAACTTTGCAAAGGATTTCCTGTTTCTGGTTATTCACTTCCTAAGGATGTTTCATCTACAAATCTTGAGTTTGTGTTTAAGTCTAATGAAAATTCATTTAGTTTATATAAGATAGATTAATAGAGCTTAGTAAAGATTAAATAGAGTCAAAGCACTTATATAATGTGTTAATTAATTTTTGCTCTTCTTGATTTTTCAGATTTTTATTAATAAACCATGTTTTTTTAAGCTCAGATTTAATATCAATGGTTGTTTGATTGTCGTTTATATGATTAATCTTTATTTGAACGTGTATTTCAGGTTTTAAAAATTGTTTCTTAGAGGTGGCTATGATTATTCCATTGGCTTTATCATATTCATTGACTACAAAATCTCTTCGTTGTAGTGCCTTTAAACTGACTTTACAGACTTCATCTTTGTTATAAAAAAAAGATATTTTGCTCAAAAGAAATAGTTTATATTAAAACAAATCTATTCAAATTTTTGTAATAGAGAAATATTCATTGGAATTATTAAACATATAAAAAGGGCTGAATCCGATAGGAGTCAGCCCTTTTTATCATTTATAAACTAAATCTTTTATTTTATAGAGAAGTCAACTCTTCTATTCATCGAGTTTAATTTAACGGCAATTGGGTCTTTAGATCCTTTAGTTTCTGTAGAAACACGAGATGCATCGATGCCGAAATTCTTAACTAAAATTTCTTTAACGTTCTCTGCACGACGGCCTCCCAACCTTTGATTCTCATTGTCGCTTCCAGTAACATCACAATTTCCTGTAATGACAAGTTTAACAGAAGAATTTGCCTTCATCATCTTAGCAATTGTAAAGATACGGTCGTTATATATAGATTTAACTGCTGGTGAGCCTAAGTCGAAGAATATTGAAGGCATATAACCTGCACCTGCACCATTTGAACCATTAACTCCATCTTTACCATGTTCACCTGGTTTTGCAATTGTAAGTCCTTGAAAGTTAACCAATGATCCACTTTGAGTAGATGGCTCAAGATCTTTTGAATCTGCAACACCATCCCCATCTGTATCGATTTCTTGTCCATTAGCATCTACTTTAGCTCCTTTAGCCGTGTATGGGTCAGCGTCTTTTGAGTCTGCTACACCGTCGCCATCAGTATCTACTGTTGTTCCATCACCATATACTTTAGTTCCTTCTGGAGTTGCATTGTCTTTATCAAATAAGTCAGAAACTCCATCTTTATCTTTGTCACCTGAAAGGATATTTACTTTCTCTTTTAGGTCTGATATATCATTGTAAACAACTTCCATTGGGTTAACCCATTCCATCGGTTTAGTTTTCTTCCCAAGGGTGTAAGACACCATCGCATTTACCATGTAGTAACTATCGTACTCAGAGAATGTTTTTGTTGTAGCATCAACATTATCAGTAAAAGTTTTACGGTATTCAGCAGCTAAACCAATATCGATCTTACCGATTTTGTATTTAAAACCTAACGATAATGGTAACATTAATTCGGTGGTGCTACCAGAAGTTCTTAATACAGTACCTGGTGCAATTATTATTGTTGAATCGACCTTAACACTTGTTGAACCATCTAAAGTCACTTTACCATCAAAGTGAAAAAATCCTGCTCCTAAAGTAGCAACCATGTGGAAGTTTTTATTTCTGTTCAAGAAACTTATATTTCCAAAATTATAAGTCATTTCTAATGCAGTTTCATACATTGAACTTTCATATTTGTCGGGAAACAATTTATTTGTAGATGGAGTATTAGGATTTGCTGGATTTGGAGGAAGCCACGTGCCTTTTGAATTATATAAATATTCGTTATCATAAGCTTCAAACTTAGATAATAGACCACTTGCTCTTAAACCGATTGAATGAGTTAATTGGTAGTTAACCATTAACCCGTAACCTAAGTTCAGATTTTGTTGATCAATCATTCTTGAATTGTTTTGAGGACCTTTCAATAAGTCACCGCTAAGATGCGTTAGACCAAGCTTTAGTCCTACAGAAACACGATCAAAATCTTTTTTATTAGGAAGTCCACCACCAGTAGTAGTCTGAGCGTAAGAAGCTCCAGTAATAAATAAGCAAAATGCTATTAGTAAATGCTTAGTTTTCATTGAGGTTTTATGGTTTTTTGGTTATTAATGCAATAATAATTAAAAATTAAATACAAATTGATTCGGAAAGATAATTTAATAATTGATTAACAGTCTCGTTTATAGTGTTTTTTGGATTTTACGAAAGCCAATATTGTTCTCGTTTTGGATTAAATCCAACAAAAATCGCAAATCAGAGGAGTTCTCAATAAAATCAATTTCATCACTTTCTACAAACAAAACAGGCATTGAGGGAGATTCAGATAAATGCTGATGATATTGTTTGGAAATACGGTCAAGGTATCCTGATGGTATGTTTTGCTCATAGGTCCTTCCTCTTATGTTGATGTTCTTTTGAAGTTCTTCTGTTGACTTATTCAAGTATAGTATAAGGTCAGGCTGGCGTAGGTTTTTGTTTATCAATTCGAAGAACTTTCTAAATAAATCTAATTCATTACCCTTTAAGTTCACATTTGCAAATAACATTGATTTTTCAAACAAATAGTCTGATATAAGTACTTTGTTGTTTTTAATTGAGGATTCCTGCCTTGCCTTTAGCTGCTGGTAGCGCTCCGCCAAAAACGACATTTCTAAAGGAAATGCAAATCGATCCGGATTTTCATAAAATTGAGGAAGAAAGGTGTTATCGGCAAATTCTTCTAAAACTAAATCAGTATTATAGATACCAGAAAATATCTTGGCAAGCGAGGTTTTCCCAGCTCCAATATTTCCTTCGATTGCTATGTATGAATAGGGTAGAGAAGATTTCATACTATTCTTTTTCCAATTTTGTTACTTGTAAATCGTCTGTACAAGCTTTTAATAAGTCTGCTATCGACATTCGATATACCGGATGGATGTAATTAGGGATTATTTCGTTTAATGGTATTAAGGTGAATTTTCGCAAATGTAGTCGAGGATGTGGAATAACAAGGTTGTTGGTGATAACTTCTAAGTCATTGTAAAACAAAATGTCAATATCAATATTTCGGGGACCATTTGCTATTATTCTAGACCTTCCGAGCTCAAATTCCATTTTTGATATTTGCGATAACAATTCGATGGGTGCTAATGCTGTTTCAAAAACAAGCACTTGGTTTAAGAAATCGTTTTGCTTGGAATACCCCCATGCGGCCGTTTTATAAAGGGAAGATTTATTCTTAAGCCTTCCGCATTTTTTTTCAAGCGCATTCAGTGTTTCAATAAAAGTACTTTCGCAGTTTCCAATATTACAACCTAAAAGCAATGTTACTTCATTCATATTTGCAAAATTAGTTTTATTTACAAAATGAACTAATTTAGCAATTCAAAATCAAGTTGTGCCAAATAAAGCCGTCGCCCATATTTTATTGCTTGTGTTTTTAATGCAATTCTTTGGTATGTCAGCAATGTATTTTTCGCAGCGCTACGCCTTCAAACAATCGGCTATTAAAGTTATTGAGTCACGCATTGAACAGCAATTTACTGTTTTGAAATTAACCGCATTGGAATTTCAATTAGCGCAGTTTGATGAGGAGGAGTTATTCATCAACGGACAGTTATTCGATATTATTGATAAGAAGTTTGATAGTGGCTATGCGTTTGTTAAAGTTTATCGTGATATTGGAGAAGAATCATTATTAAAAAAGACAATCGATTGGTTTGATTCATCAGGAGCTAGTCATTCATCTTTACCTAAATTGATTTTAAAAACATTTTTTAATCCAATTGTGCTTGAAAACAGTCATTCACTTTGCTTTTATGTTTATCCTTTGCGTTCGATTTATTCGAATCAGCATTTAATTTCTTTATCAGTTTTTATTAAGCCAGCAATCCCACCACCATTATCATTTTGTTGAAGTAAATTTTATTTAATTAATTCTTAAATCCAACAAAATGAAAAATGTCTGGAGCTTGTTGCTCCTAATATTAGTGTGTACATTATCGTACGGTCAAAAAGATAGCGTTCAAAAAAGTATTGATCTTGATGGTGTCATCATCTCAGTAAATAAAACTCCTGAAAAAATTAAGAACGTAACTCAGGAGGTCAAGGTATTTACAAAAGAAAGTATCGAATCATGTAATCCTTCTTCTACAGCAGATCTTCTTGCTCAAAAAGGACTACAAGTACAAATGAGTCAGCAGGGTGGTGGTAGTCCAACTTTACGCGGTTTTGAAGCTAGCCGAATAGTATTGATGATGGATGGTGTTCGAATGAATAATCTGATTTATCGTGCGGGCCATTTGCAAGACATCATTAAAACAGATGTGAACTTATTAGACAGAGTAGAAGTTTTATACGGTCCATCGTCAACCATATTTGGAAGTGATGCATTGGGCGGAGTAATAAACTTATCTACTAAAAAAGCTGTTTTTTCAGATATTACTGATAAAAATGAAATGCATGTTTCTTTCTTGTCAAAATATACTTCGGCTAACAATGGAATTACAAATCATATCGATTTTAATTATGGGGCCTTAAGATTTGCTTCATTAACATCCTTCTCATTAAGTCAGTTTGGCAATTTGGTAGGAGGGAAAAATAAAAATCCGTTTTATAGAGACAGCTACGGCGAGCGTCCTTCATATATAGAAACATCCAATGGTGTTGACTCAATCATGAAAAATGATGACCGTTTTAAGCAAGTAGGAACTGCATATAACCAGATTGATTTTATTCAGAAGTTTTCATTTAAACAAAATGGAAATACAACGCACGATTTAAATTTTCAGTATTCAACAACTAATGATGTGCCTCGTTATGATCGTTTAACGGATGTTAGTGGAGGGAATTTGAAATATACTGAATGGTATTATGGTCCGCAATCGCGATTGATGGCTGCTTATTCAATGAATAATTTAAAACAAAACAGATGGGCTCAATTGTATCATATAGGTTTGAGCTATCAGACCCTAGAAGAAAGTCGACATAGCAGAAGTTATAAAAGTAACAATCGTAATAATCGAATTGAAAATGTTGCTGTATTAGGATTTGATTTGTATGCACAACATGCTGATAAAAAAAACAAGTTAATAATTGGTTTGGATGGCCAGTTGAATTCATTAAAGTCAATAGCGAACAAGACTAATATTGTTAACGGAATAGCAACACCGTTAGATACTCGTTATCCTGATGGTGATAATAAAATGAATTATTTGGGATTATATGCTTCTCATATTCACTCGCTTTCTACTACTACCACTATTTCGGAAGGAGTTCGCGTAGGTTATTCTTCTTTAAAGTCAACCTTAGTTGATACCGCATTGTTATTTCATTTGCCTTATACGAGCATTGAGCAACAAACGCCTGTTTATTCTGCCTCAATAGGACTTATACATCGTCCTTCTGACGCAACTAAGTTGTCTTTTACAATTGCTACAGGATTTAGAGTTCCTAACGTTGATGATATGTCGAAAATTTTTGGCTCATCAAGCGGAAATGTAATTGTTCCTAATAAGGATTTGAAACCAGAGCAAACAATAAATTACGAACTTGGCTTTACACAATCATTGGGAAGTAAAACTACTTGGGAGAATTATATGTACTATACAACAATTAAAGATATTGCGGTAGTAGATAAATTTACTTTTAACGGCCAGGATTCTATTTTGTATGATGGTGACTTAAGTCAGGTATTGGCGAATCAGAATAAAAAACAAGGATATATTTATGGGGTTAGTTCTAATCTTACGACAAATTTAGATGATCATCTTAATCTGCAATGTGGACTAAGCTACACGTATGGTCGATTGAAAACAGATTCTGTTGATACCCCGATTGATCATATTCCTCCATTTATGGCTCGTTTATCATTGAACTATAAAACAGATAAATTTAAAGCAGCGGTTTATTCTAATTATAATGGTGCGAAGGAATTGAAAGATTATCTTTTGAATGGTGAAGATAATGAGCAGTATGCTACTCCCGATGGAATGCCTGCGTGGATCACTTTAAACCTTAGTACATCCTATAAGATTCATAAGAATGTTGATTTGAATTTTGCAATTGAAAATATGTTGGATACCCAATATCGTGTTTTTGCAAGTGGTATGAATGCAGCAGGTAGAAACTTTATTGTTTCTGTACGAGGTAATTTCTAATTAAAACGAATGATGAAAAATCCCCGAGGAAACTCGGGGATTTTTTTATAAATTATTAATGATAAAATTGGTCATCTTAGTATAAAGATGTAATCGCGCACCATCTCCATAAATACCATGATTTCGATTTGGATAAATAAACAAATCAAATTGTTTGTTGTTTTTTACCAAGGCATTGATAAAGTCCATTGAGTTTTGCATATGCACATTATCATCTGAAGACCCGTGAATCAATAATAAATTCCCTTTTAAATCTTTTGCATAAGTAGTAGGGGAGTTTTTATCATAGCCATCAGCATTTTCCTGCGGTGTTTGCAAGTATCTTTCAGTGTAAATATTATCGTAGTAACGCCAGTTAGTCACCGGTGCAACTGCAATACCTACTTTAAATTGAGTATGCACCTTTGTCATTAAAAGTGATGTCATATAACCGCCGAAACTCCATCCCCAAACACCCATGCGGCTATTTTCAACGTACGGTAATGCTTTAATGTAATTTGATCCTGAGATCTGATCATCTACTTCTAATTTCCCTAAATCTTTATAGATGCAATTTGCCCATTCTAACCCTCTGCCTGGCGTGCCTCTGTTTTCAATACTGGCAATAATGTACCCTCTTTGAGCAAGCATCTGATGCCATAAATAATTGGGGCCATCCCAATCGTTTGTTACTGTTTGTACACCTGGCCCGCCATAAACATTAATTAATACGGGATATCTTAATGTTGAATCAAAATCAGGAGGATAAATCATCCAGCCATAAAACTCAAGTCCGTATTTATTTTTAAAAGTAAACTCCTTGATTTTTCCTAATTTGAATTCTTGTAAAGCTGCTTTTAAGTCTCGATTATCTTCTAAAACCCGAATTATTTTACCTTTACTATTAATTACAGAACAAGTATAAGGCTTTCCATAAGCTGAGTGGGTGTCAATAAAATATTCAAATCCATTGCTGAATGTTGCACTATGAGTACCTTTTTCAGGACTTAAATTTGTTTTCTTTCCATCTAACGTGATTGAATATACGTAACGCTCTGTAGGACTTAATTCAGTAGACAAATAGTAGAATGTTTTTTTACTTTCATCAAATCCATAATACGATGAAACTTCAAAGTTTCCTTTTGTAATTTGTTTGATTAATTTTCCATCAACAGCGTATAAATAAATATGATTGTAGCCATCTCGCGTAGATGTCCATATAAACTGGTTGCCGTTCTCGAGGAAAGTTAAGTCGTCAGTAATTTCAATAAATGAATTATTATCTTCTTTAATAACAGCTTTCGATGAATTATCTGATACGTTACAGAATAATAACTCTAAATGACTTTGATGTCTGTTTAATGTTTGAACACTTAAAATATTTGAATTTTCCGTCCATTTTATACGCGGAATATATTCTCGCTCTTTACCAGTATTGATTAACTTACTTTGATTTGTATTTAAGTCATAAACATAAATTTCCACTTTCGAATTTTCTTCACCTGCTTTCGGATATTTGTATTTTTCTTCTTTCGGATAAAGATCTCCGTAATAAGTTAGGTTAAACTCCTTAACATTGCTTTCATCAAATTTATAGTAGGCAATTTTCTTTCCGTCAGGTGACCATGCGTAAGCGACATCCATACTGAATTCTTCTTCATAAACCCAATCAGTAGCCCCATTAATAATAGCATTTTTCTTTCCGTCATTAGTAATTGCTATTTCTTTTTTTGATGATAAATCATAAACAAACAGATTGTTATCTTTCACATAAGCTACTTGTTTATTGTCGGGCGAAAATTGACAATACATTACTTTTTCTTGCTGCGTAATTTTTGAAATTTGTTTTGAAATGCGATTAAAAACGTAGTAATCTGATTTGCTCGAATGACGATAAATAGCTTCCGTATTTGCTGAGAGTAAAATCATATTTTCATTGCTACTGAATTGATAATCACTGATGGTAATTGTATCACCATTATAAACCAGGTCGTTTTCAGTTAGAATTGTTTCCAATGCTTTCCCATCTTTAAAAGCATATTTCACAATTTGAAAATCAGGGGCATAAACTGAATTTGAATAATATTCACCATTGTTCATTGAATTGAATCCACTTACAGTTTGAGCATTTAATTTTCTGCTATTCCATATATCATCTAATTGAAGAAATCCTTTTTGTGAAAAGGAGTTGTGTGTTGTTGATGTTAATAGAAGCAATATTGTAAAAATCTTTTTCATCATGTTGAAAATTAATAAGGAATACAAATGTAATAATTTGCGCAATTAGTATTTTATTATTTAAATTTGCTTAATACATAAAGTCAAATGAAATCCAAGTTTTTTTTATTTAGCATCATAATGATGATGTTCAGTTCTATAAGCTTTGCCCAAATAAAAGAAGGCACGATTCAATATAGAATATCCTATCCTAGTTTGGATTTGCCAGCAGATCAAAAGGCTATGCTTCCTTCTGAAAGCGTATGTTATTTTTCTAATAATAATTGCCGCATTGAAAGCGATGGTATAATGGGGATGAAGATGGTTACCATCTGCGCTAAAGGGGAAACGACAGTATTGATAGATGTAATGGGTAAAAAAATTGCTATGAATCCTCAAGATAAACAATCGGCCAAAACTAAAGCTCCGATAATAACTTATTCAGATGAAAATAAGAATATTGCAGGTCATAATTGTAAAAAAGCAACCATCGTTTTTGATGAGACTAAAAAGATGATTGTTTGGTGTGCAGAAGACATTACTGGTGGAGGTAGCTGGGGTGGTAATTTCGATAATTTGAAAGGCGCTCCATTAGAATATACGGCAGATCTAAATGGAATGTCTATGACAATGGTTGCGAGTAAGGTTTCAGAAGAAAAGGTTGGCAAAAAAATGTTTGATATCCCATCAAATTATAAATTTATGACTTTAGAAGATTTACAAAAGCAATTTAAATAATAAGGGGTTTTTTATGAATTTTTTACTTCTATTTTGCTCATTTATGGTTATGATTATTTTTACCGTTGGTGTAAAATTTAATCAGCGCCCTAGTGAATATGGTGGCTTTGGATTCAAAACAAAAGTTTCTCTTCGTAGTGAAGAAACGTGGCGTGAAGGCAATAGTACATTTGGACGATGTTTGATGATGATTGCTCCTTTACAGATTGCTGTTTTGGTAATAACAGAAAGATATTTACCTGATCATCCATACCGTATTTTCGCAGTGCTAGTCATCTCAACGATAGTTTCTGTATTTATAGCATACCTTTTGACACAGAAAAAATTACGTACCATTTATTTCAAAGATGGTAAGCGTCGTCCGAATTCTTTTTAATTAAGGATTAAACAATTTATTTACATTTGCTCAAAATATTGGTGAATGAAAAATCTTGCATTATTAGTTTTTACTTGTTTGGCTATAAGTTCAAACATTTTTGCTCAAGAATATACTGTCGATTTCCCGCATCCTGAAACCCATTATGCGCATGTAAAAGTGTGTTTTAGAAATTGGAAAGGTGGACAGATGGATATTCATTTACCGGTTTGGGCACCGGGATCTTATTTAGTAAGAGAATTTTCTAAGAATGTAGAATCTTATAAAGCTTTTAACGCAATAGGTGAACAATTGTCTGTCAGCAAAACAAGAAAAAATATCTGGACTATTAATGCTGAGAAGGGAGATGTTAATTTTGAATATGATGTTTATGCAAATGAGCTTTCTGTACGAACAAGCTTTATCGACGCAGAACATGCATACATAAATGGAACAAGTGTATTTGTTTTTGTAAAGGAATATCTTTCTAAAAAGACTACAGTAAATATTAGTTTGCCTAGTAATTGGAAAACTATTTCTGTAGCATTATACAAAGACCAAAATAGGGGAAATATTTTTGTTGCTGATAATTATGATGCCCTTGTAGATGCTCCTTTTGAAATTGGGAATCATCATGTGTTCTCATTTACTTCTTGTGGAGTAAATCATGAAGTGGCCATGTTTGGTAAAGCAACCT
>Ga0114967_10002896_pt1 | contig 14258 bp, 14 predicted proteins | sample M_130628_MF_Meta_FD_92639 | JGI IMG/M metagenome (GOLD analysis project Ga0114967, IMG submission 92639) | Freshwater microbial communities from Lake Montjoie, Canada to study carbon cycling - M_130628_MF_MetaG | ecosystem: Environmental > Aquatic > Freshwater > Lake | place: Lake Montjoie... | reverse complement strand
TGATGAAAAATACCAGTTTTTGTTATAAATACATCCATTTATTGCATAATTTTATACACATATTTTAATGTAAATTGTTAATAATGTGATACTTGATTCCTTTTTGAGGACCGACTAAATACAGCAAAGGTAGCACATAATATATTGCTTTGTATGAATTGAACATAAACTGCCTTCAAATAGGCTGATTTTTAGGCTAGCTAATGTAGAATTTCAGTTCTTCTGCTATTTTTCTATCGTTGGATAAACGAGGAACTTTATTTTGCCCACCAAGTTTACCTTGCGATCGCATATAGTTGATAAATGAATTTGGTTTTAAACTTCTTATTAACAGGGATTTCAAAACCTTTCCCTCAATCAAATCGAGGTAGTATACATTCTTTTTTTGGAGTTCGGAATCGACTTTGCTTGCAAAAGTGATTAAATCCGCTGGTGCTTTGGCAAATTCCACAAACCATTCGTGGTATGGCAAACCACCTTCTGGCGGACTTACCTGTGGAGCGACCGTAAATTCGGTGATCTTCACTCCCTCTTGATTAGCGACGGATAATAGCGCATACTCCACTTCCTCTCCAATCACATGCTCACCAAAAGCAGAGATATAATGTTTGATCCGGCCTGTAACCAGAATGCGGTAGGGATTCTTTGAAACGAACTTGACGGTATCTCCAATACTGTATCCCCAAAGACCCGCACTCGTATTTAAAATTAGGGCGTAATTTTTATGCAGCTCAACCTCTGCCAATGATAGACGGGATGGATTTTCATCGAAATACTCCTCTACGAGAATGAATTCATAAAATATTCCCGCATCAACTAATAACAATAATCCTTTTTCTGTCTGTGAATCTTGAAAAGCAATAAATCCTTCTGAGGCAGGATACAGTTCGATGGTATCTATTTTTTTACCGATAGACTCTTCCAGCCGTGTGCGGTAGGGTTCAAAATTAACCCCACCGTAAACTAGAAGGTTAAATTTTTTAAAAATATCTTTCATCTTCTTGCCCCCTGATCGTGCCGAAAGGCGATCAAAGTACATTTGAATCCAGGGTGGAATCCCCGAAATAAGGCGCATATCTTGGTGCAGCGTTTCGTCAACAATCGCATCTACTTTTTGCTCCCAATCCTCGATACAATTGGTTTGGTAAGATGGCATATTATTTTTTTGCAGATAGCCTGGCACGTGATGCGCAACAATGCCAGATAGTCGGCCGATATGAACTCCTTTTTTTTCTTCTAAAATGGGGCTTCCCTGCAAAAAAATCATTTTGCCATCTACAAAATCAGCCTTACCTGTTTCATTGATGTAAGACAACAATGCATTTCGGGCTGCCTTGATATGTTCTGGCATAGATTCTTTTGAAATGGGGATGTACTTTACACCCGAAGTGGTGCCCGATGTTTTGGCAAAATACATGGGTTTAGCTGGCCAAAGAACATTTTCTTCTCCATTGACCATGCGGTTGATATACGGACGGAGATCTTCATAATCCCGAATAGGAACTTGTTTTTTGAAATGCCGATAGGACTTTATGCTCGAAAATGAATGCTCGATTCCGAAAGCAGTTTGCTTGGCCCGATTTACCAATTTTTTAAGCACACTGTCCTGAGCCGCCACCCCGTTTCTCTTCCACTTATTCATTTGCCATACCACAAAGGCTGCAAACGGCTTACTCAATGCTGCTTTTAGACCCATCAGTTTGTATCCACATCTTCTAACAAAGTCTCTTTCTCATCAATATAGTAGCTATTGAACATTTGGCGGTAAGCGACAATGGTGATCAAGCTAGAAAAAGGTACTGTGAACAATAATCCGACAAAAAGAGCCATTGCCCCCAACATATTGATTCCGACAATAACGATGAATAAGAGGAGTAAAAACCAAAAATATCCTTTCGTAATCGCCCAACTTTGTCGAATTGCTTCTACTACTCCTGAATCCTGATCAACGATAAAGCAAACGACAAAAGACATTCTGACAGAAACATAAACAACTGGTACTAAAATGCATATCAAGAGTGGAATATTCTTCCAGCTTACTAAATCAGCTGTATCAATTTGTGGAGAATTGAAAAAGTAGATGGCGGCAACAGAGGCAATAATAAAAACGACGAAAAGGCCAGTAAATAGCTTCACCACCATGAAATTTAGTGCTTTAACCACACTGGGTACAAAATCAGGGAACTCTGGATCATTATCTTCATCTATGAGCTTAAAAAAAACTTGATAAATAGCCACGGTGAAAAATGCATCCACTAAGCCAACAATCACATTTTGAATTAATGCCATACTCCCCTTCTGACCAAAAACTCCTGTCAATAAAAATGTTATTAGAATGACGATAAACTGGATAGCCGTGAAACCCATGATGATCCAAAGATTTTTTTTAGCTAAGGCCCATGCGTCTGCTAATATCTCGTTAAGTGAGAATTGCTTGTCCATAATTAATATTGTTTTAAAATAATACGTTTCCAAAAATCCTGTATGAAGCCCAGTCCATAAGCTGTTAGCTGTATAAATGCGGCAAAGATGCTCAAAAATGCAACTTTTGCCGATTTATTTTTATTCCACGAATGAAAAAATACAAGTAGTATATAAATGGCTAAAACAGAGTTGCAAACCTCGGCAAAAAAATGATCAATACTATTTAAAATCACTGTTGCCAGAAGAAAAAAGACAAAAAAAGTAGGAAAAAGATGCACGAGCTTGAGTTCGGCGGGAAACTGTTTATAAATCTTAATGCGAGTTCTGCCAAAAGAATGTATTTGTTTGTAGAATTGCATGAAGTTTGCGCGTCGTTTATGATACACAAGCGCATCAGATATTAATCCTATTTTAAAACCCATCGCATGTGCCCGGAGACTAAATTGGATATCTTCGCCCATGTTTGTGGAAGTAAATCCACCTGTTTTTTCCCAAACTTGACGAGCGAAGCCCATGTTAAAACTACGCGGATGAAAAGATCCGATATGTTTTTTATTCCCCCGAATACCGCCCGTTGTTAACGGTGAGGTCATGGAATAGCTAATGGCTTTTTGTATGGGCGTAAACGATTCATGCGCTGCATCTGGTCCACCATACACATCCAATTGATGTTCTAGCAAATGCATGTGTACCGTTTCTAAATAATTTCGAGGGATCAGGCAATCGGAATCAAAGACTATGAAATAAGCACCTTTGGCTCTTGCAAAACCATCATTTCTGGCAAAGCCTTGGCCTTCATTTTTCTTGACATGATAGTGTATATCCAGTTGATCCTGATAGCTTTCAACAATACTTTGTGCATCATCTGTGGAACCATCTTCGATCACCAGTACCTCAAAATGAGTATAAGTTTGTTGTGTCAACGTATGTAGTAGTTGATCTATTTCTTCTGGACGATTGTATAGTGGAATGATAATGGAGAAAAATAGGACCTCCATTTCGACAGGCTCAATGGCCAAAGAAGAGGGAGTTTCCGAATTAGACTGTTTTTTCAATTTGATAGGAGTTGCGCTCGGGAGCATTGCGCGACACGAGCTCGGCCACAAAGCCTGTTAAAAATAATTGAAAACCAACAATCACTGCCACCATTGCAATGTAAAAAAGAGGCTGATCGGTCGCATTACGATATTTGGCACCTTGAGCAATGGCTATCAACTTATCGGCAATAATCCAAAAGGACATAAAAAAGCCTGTCATGAAGCTTAAAACACCAAGCGTGCCAAAAAAATGCATGGGTCGCTTGCTAAATTTGCCGACAAAAAAAATGGAAAGTAAATCTAAAAAGCCATTCACAAAACGACTAAACCCAAATTTGGTGATGCCATACTTGCGTGGATAATGCGCGACTACCTGTTCGCCAATGCGCGTAAAGCCAGCCCATTTTGCTATCACAGGTATATAACGGTGCATTTCGCCATATACTTCAACGCTTTTGACAACCTCTTTTCGATATGCTTTTAGTCCACAATTAAAATCATGCAAATTGTGGATACCCGACATCCGTCTAGTCACGCGATTAAACAATTTGGTGGGTATGGTTTTGCTTAGTGGATCATGTCGCTTTTGCTTCCATCCTGAAATCAGGTCATAGTTTTCTTGGATAATTCGACGGTATAATTCGGGTATTTCGTCCGGACTGTCTTGCAGGTCGGCATCCATCGTGATCACGACTTCGCCCCTAGCGGCCTCAAAACCTACATTTAAAGCTGCCGATTTTCCATAATTACGACGAAACTTGATGCCGACAATATTTGTATTTTTTGTCTTTAAAGCTTCAATTGACAGCCATGAAGTGTCTATACTACCATCATCCACTAGAATGAGTTCATAACTAAACTGGTGATCATTCATCACCCGCTCAATCCATGCCGTTAATTCAGGCAGCGATTCAACCTCATTATATAGGGGTACAACTATTGATATATCCATTGGGGTTTGTAAAATGCAAATTTGCTGTTCAAAGCCAAAGACTTCGAACAGCAAGCGATAAGTGAATTTTATTTTAATTCAGAGACTCATCTTGGATGAGCAAAATAGCATCTGGCTTCTCTTTTTTGAAAATGGCCGCCAATATCAAAGCACCGATAAAATATACGATAGCCATGATGCACACACTTTTACATATATCTGCAATACTGGGATTGAATCGTTTTTCTAGACTCACATTCAATTCAGTTGCTGATTCATCCATTTCATCTTGATCCACGCCCCATTTTCCCATCATTTCAGTCGATTTAGCAATCGCTATATCTTTCATCTTTACGGTATACGAATGATCAATAAATTTCCCAAAGATGAGTGTAAAGAAAAAAACGATCATTGCCGATTTAAATAATAGGATGAATATACCTGTTAAAGCCTCTCTAAACGACCAGTATCCACCCATCTTTTTTCGCATATCTAAACAGAAATAAATGACAATTCCTAAACCAAACAGAACTTGAATCACCTTGAATACAAATGAGGCAATCAGATTGGGGGCCAGATAAAATACCAAGAGAAGAATGGCCGTATCAATTGCTCCTAAGACGAGGCTATTAATCGTTGCTATTTTTTTTAGATCAATTGATTCTGCGGTTGGATTCATTTTTGTTTTTGAATTTGATGAGTCTTCATTTATTTATAAGCGACCAGCAAAGCATATACTGCAGCATCAAAATCAGCATTCGAGCTATACTTGATATAATCTTCAAACTCCTGTTTATCGGGATGCTGCTCTCTGAAAAACCCAAGGATCGAATAAAATAATTCTTTTAGCTCTGAAGTCTCGGGTATCTTCTGAGTTATTTTAGCTAATTCTTCCAAAGAACTGTCTATCAATGTTTGATTAGCGATCACCTCTTCGTAAATACGGTGCTCATCCTGAAACTCATCTTCGTCAACCAACAAAAATTCTTTCAAAAAATCTTCCAATTCAGGTTCTATATCCTCATCGTCGCACTCCTTTAGGTATAATAACACATTAAGAAGTTCGGTACCACGCTCAATGGTTTCTTCCTCAATAGCTTCCCATTCTGTAGATTCAAGATAATCTTCCTCTAGTTTTTGGACATCTTCCGTGAAAAAATTGATCAATAACAAATCAAAAAACACCTCTCTAAAGGCTTCGAAAGTAGGTTCATCATCAAATACCTCATCCATACTAGCTACCTTATCGAGGTATGGTTTCTCCGCATCAAATACTCCTGTAAGTTTTTCGGCAAAATCCGACGTGAGATAGTTGTTGATTTTTCCAAAGGCCGACAAGGCGGCTTCCATTGCTTCTTTTATTCGAACATTCATTTATATTATGATTATGGTTATTAGGATAGTTATTTGTTAAAAACAAACACGCTAATCATCCTAGATTAAAATTCCAAATGCTGATTGTTGTTACAAACCCAATTTACTTTTCCTTTGATTCCCTGGCCAATCAGAGGCGAATTGGCCGATTTTGAACGATTGGTATTTGCATCAAAAAACCAAACTTCCTCCGTATCAAATAAGGTGAGGTTTGCTGTTTCGCCAACTTCTATTTTAGCACAGGCCAGTCCTACTATTTTACGTGGATTGATAGCCATTTTTTCCACCACTTGTTCGGGAGATAAACCCGCGCGTAAAGCCATGCTTAATGCTGTTTGCAAGCCAATGGATCCGTAAGATGCTGTTTCAAATTCTACTTTTTTAAATTCAATTTCGTGAGGAGTATGTTGTGAAACAAGGGCATCAATGGTTCCGTCAAGCAGACCTGCAAACAATTCGTGCTGATCTTCTTTGGTGCGCAATGGAGGTTTTACTTTATAATGACTATCAAATTCAAGCAAATCATCTTCAGAAAAAACTAAATGATGCACCGCCACATCACACGTTACTTGCAGCCCTTTTGTCTTTGCTTGGCGAATTAAATCGACACTTTTTCGGGTACTGATCGTACTAAAATGTATCCTCGCTTCATTATACTCTGCCAAATATAAATCCCGCGAAACCATCAGCTCTTCCGCTAAAGCGGGATTGCCTTTCATACCTAAAAAAGTGCTCATAACCCCCTCATTCATCTTTCCTTTTCCGGCGATATTGGTATCCTCTGCAAAGGAAAAAATCAAGCCATTGAATCCTTTTGCATACAAAAGTGCCCGACTCATTAATCCAGCATCCGACACCGATTTAGTAGCATCTGTAAAAGCAATCGCTCCTGTTTGATGCATGTCAAACAATTCTGCTAGCTCCTTCCCTTCCCGATAGTGACTGATGCATCCCATTGGATGAACATCCACTACATTATTTTTTGTTTTTGAACAGATGTATGCGACCTCTGATTTGGTATGTATCGGTGGTTGTGTATTCGGCATTAGGGCAAGACCCGTAAAACCACCCGCTGCCGCTGTCATGCATCCCGTCATTAAATCTTCTTTCGTCTCCAGACCTGGTTCACCGAAATTGACATTGAGATCAAAAAAACCAGGTGATAAAAACTTTCCACGACCATCAATCACCTGTGTGTGTTCGTCTGTTTTAATCGCTTGTCCAATTTTTAAAATCTGACCATCGACTACCAAAACATCAACAACTTGTTCGTGATATTTACTGTTTGGACTTAAAATAAAAACCGATTTGAGAAGTACCTTGTTCATTAACTGGCCGGCGGTTTAGACTGTGCGGATATTTTATAAAAACGAATGAGCATGATTTCTGCGGCTAAAAATAGCAACGCTAGGATCAAACAAAGCTTCCACAATTGAAGCCCTTGATTGGCTGCTTTTATTTCACTTTGGATGGAACCTGTTGAGACATTATACAAATTTATTTTTTGCCCCTCGAACTTGCCTTCCAGCGTCGAGTCGTCTGCATACGTCAAGTCAGATTCACTTCGATTATAGTTAAATGCCAGTACTGCAATCAAGCTATCGGCTTTCATCAATTGATAATTTCCAGCCTCCCTAATTTGGTCGGCCACAAACAAGCGACTTGAGTTCTCGGATTGACGCACATCTGGAATAGCCTCAAACGTACCTTTACGCAAAAAAAGCGTTTGATTTTGTTTGATGCTAAGCTTTGGTATTTCTAAGGACTGATCTTGTCCTAACGTATAAAACAAGCGTTGATCATGCATACTCGATAAAGCCGTTTGGTACATAATAGGTACAAAAACGGAGTGACGAGCAAAATTCCCTGCATCATCCTTCAAAGGAACTGCAGAAACAAATACGCGTCCTTTGCCTAGTTTGTACTCATTAAAAAATCCCCGCTTACCAGGAAGTTCCAATAAACTTTGTTTGGTCGTTTTACTTTGTGTATTAAACTGAATATATTTTTTAGCTAACGGCAAATCCAGCTTTTGTGGGATATGCTCAAATACTTCTCTAAAGAGCGGATGTTGCAAATTGATCGCTGCCACTTTCGCTTCCTCATTAACCACTTGAAGAGCCACATCGGCACCCACGTTTTGAAGTAATTTATTCAATGAAATTAGATTGCCATCCAATGACGGAAAAATCAACAAACTTCCCCCCTGTTGTACATAGTTTTTTAACTGATCATTTAATCCATCTAAAATATCTGGTACTTCGTTTAAAACAATCATTGGGTACGCTCCTAATCGGGCATAGTTGACATTTCCAGAGCTGGTGTTCTCCAATTCAAAAAAGGAATCTGATTTGTAAACAGCGTTGATATAGGAATTTTGCCCACCACCGTTGATGGCTAAAAGAGGCAATTTATATTGCACCTGGAAGCTAAAGTAAAGCTGATCATCGAACGTAACGAAGTAGTCAACAATACTAATTTGTCCTTGTTGCCAGCCAGGTGCCAAGCCACCAAAAGAAAGTGTATCTATTTTCGTACTATGTGCCTCTATACTTAAATTCCCCAGTGCTTTCTGCTGCTCATTAATTTTTAGTTTGATGGATACATGCGCTACTTTTTGATCTGAGTTATTCCGAAGTTTTACAAGTAGCTTCTCGGTATGTCCAGGTTTATGAATAGGCGAGCTAAACCAAACAGAGTCAACGGAAATATTGGGCTGTGGATTGGCTTTCAAACGAACCAAGCGTATGTCGATCGATTTATCCCCCTGAACTTGATTCTTCCCGAGTATGTTTTGTTGAAAATCAGAGATGAGATAAATTATTTTTCGGGAATTTGGTTCAGATGAAAAAACATCCTGCTGTCTATCTACAATCTGGTTTAAGTTTTTGGTATTGCTACTGATTTTCACCTCATCAACCGCGGTCTCAAAGACATCTTTACTTAAAAGACGTTGATATCTTCCCTCAAAATCATTCGTTAGCATCTGAAATTTATCAGCAGAACTATACGTTGATGCAATTTCTTTTGCCTTACGTTTGGCTTCGTCAAGTAGCGTACCTTCTTTGTTCACCGTTCCCATACTGAACGAGTTGTCCACGTAAATGCTTACCACATGATTCTGGAATGTTGCACTTGGTTGAGTCTTCGCTGGAATATATGGTTTAGCAAAGGCCAAAACCAAAAAAATGATCGCTAAAAGACGTGCAGCTAATATCAAACGCTCTTTCAATCGCTGACTAGACGAAGTTTGCTGTTGAAGTGCTTTTAAAAACTGAACATTGCTAAAATAAACCTTCTTAAACTTCCGGAGGTTAAACAAATGGATAATAATCGGTATAGCGACAGCCAGAAGGGCAAACAGAAATCCTGGGAAGATGAAATTCATGACGCTCAAAAATAGGATTTTTTTTGACGTTATTTTTTGGGTCGTGTAAGTAAAGGGAGGGCTTTCAGCCCTCTCTACTTACACGACCTTTTTCTTATACACCAAAAAGCTGTACGGAACTTTGTGCTTTGCATCGGCTGGATAATCTTTTTTTTCTATTTCCTCCCAAATAGCGGGATCTATTTCAGGAAAGAACGTATCTGCTTCGAATTGATGGTGCACCCTTGTTAGGAAAATGGTATTACAAAACAATATCGCTTGATGATAAATTTCAGCTCCCCCAATGATGAATACGGTACCATCATTTTTGCAAGCATCTAATGCCTGTTGCAAGGAATGAACGACTTGGCAGCCATGGATGTTCAAATCAGCTTGACGTGTAATCACTATATTCCTACGATTGGGTAAGGGCTTGCCTATAGAATCGTACGTTTTTCGGCCCATGACAACCGCATGACCCATACTCAACTGTTTAAAGTTTTTTAGATCGGCCGGTAAATGCCACAACAATTGGTTATCCTTTCCGATACCATTATTTTCGTCTGCAGCAACAAGGATATTCAGCATTTTTCATGGATTTAATTGTTCTTTGATAGCCGTGAAGCTATCAATTATTTAGGGTTTGTGAGCGGCAGCGGATGATGGTTTTCTGTACTAATTCTTTTTCTTCAGAAAACATGTTTTAAGTACCAAGGTACTTTTATCGACACGACATTCTACTTCTTCAGGATCAGAAGTTAGGCGGATATTTTTTACGGTTGTTCCCATTTTCAACGTGATGGATGAACCTTTTACCTTTAAAGTTTTAATAAGTTGTACGGAATCTCCTTCAGTAAGTACTGTTCCGTTACTGTCTTTTGTTATATCCATAATTTATTATGTGAATTTTTATCAGAATTTCGATTAGCAAGACTTTAAACAGCTACGGGGGCTTTAATATGTGGGTGGGGATCGTAATTTTCGAGTGTGCAATCGTCAAACTTAAAGTCAAAAATATTTTTGACCATTGGGTTAAGTTTCATTTGTGGTAAAGGCTTGGGCTCACGACTCAATTGTAAATGTGTTTGTTGGATATGATTGTTGTACAAATGAGCATCGCCCAGCGTATGAACAAAATCTCCAGGCTGCAGATTGCAAACTTGCGCCATCATCAGCGTGAGCAAAGCATACGAAGCAATGTTAAAAGGTACTCCCAAAAAAATATCGGCACTACGCTGATACAGCTGACAGCTTAATTTACCATCGGCCACATAAAACTGAAAAAAACAGTGGCATGGTGGAAGTGCCATTTTTTCTACCTCTCCTACGTTCCAGGCAGATACAATAATGCGTCTGGAGTCTGGATTGTTTTTAATTTGATTAATTACCTGACTAATTTGATCGATATGCCTGCCGTCAGCGGTTGGCCACGAGCGCCATTGATGGCCATAAACGGGGCCTAAATCACCATTCCCGTCAGCCCATTCATCCCAAATGGTCACCCCATTTTCTTTCAAATATTGAGTATTGGTATCACCCTGCAAAAACCAAATCAACTCGTGAATAATTGACCGAAGATGCATCTTCTTCGTGGTAACTAAAGGGAAACCTGCTTGCAAATCAAAACGCATTTGATGCCCGAAAATGCTGATAGTACCAGTGCCCGTACGATCGTGTTTTTGTGTGCCGTTATTTAGCACCTGTTGCATTAAATCTAGGTATTGTTTCATCGAAAAAATTAGGTGTGCGAATATAGGTATTCTCTCCTCGTGATTCTATGGATTCAGACAGGTCTTCAGCGCTTTCTTATAAAAAAACACGCTTGATTCCTACATTCAAACGGCATATTTTAAGTTAGCTTAAAGGCTACGATTATTTTAATTATAGCTCATAGGCCTCAAACATCGGGGTGATATTTTTCATAAGAAAGCCCTGCAATACTTACCCTTATCCAGCTTTAAAAAATGTTCGTGCAAAGCAATGACTTCTGGAATGAGCAATTTTTGTTCATCATTGATCAGTATAAAATCGGCCATGCTCTGCTTCTGTTCATCGGTAAATTGCCGACTCATGCGTAAATTAATTTCCTCCAAGCTAATATGATCACGTTGCATCACACGTTGTATTTTCAGATCTAGAGGAGCCTTGATTAACACGGAATAATGGCACATTTTATGCGAATCACTTTCAAATAATAAGGCTGCCTCTTTGACAACATAGGACACATGACGCTGTTTTAAAACCCAGTGATCAAACGCATTGAATACTGCTGGATGGACAATCGCATTCAGCTTATCCAGTTTTTTCTTGTCTTTAAAAACAATATTTGCAAGATATTTACTATCCAAATACCCTTCATCAGTATAGGATTGCTCACCAAAAAGCACTTGAATCTCTTGCTTTAATTTTTCATCAGTATGCATCATCTGCTTGGCTACGGCGTCTGCATAAAATACGGGAATACCTAATACTTCAAAAACTTGACAAATCGTCGTTTTTCCACTCCCTATTCCTCCGGTTATTCCAACTTTTAACATTATTTATTGATAATGAAGTCTACATTTTGAGGTTCCAACTGTACGAGCTTACAATAGTCTGGAAAACGACTCAAGATCACCGGTAATTGTTTGTACCCATTTTGACGCCATTTATCTAGATCAACACTTGCTTCAAAAAATTCTGAATCTATTTGTCCATACTTATCTAAAGCAGTTAGGAAGGTAATTTTTACCTTTTTTGGGAAAAGTTTTACTTCATCAAAAATTGAACTATTCAGAACTTTTAGGGGTACTTCCACCACTTTCTCAGTAAACTCGTCTACGGGAACTTGTACTTCTACCCAAAGGGGTTGAATACCCACATTCGTTTTTAGAGGAGGTCTGATTGGTACTCTGGTTGCGATTGAATGGTTTACACCCTGTACCCGCAGCGTTTCTGTTTGACACACGTGAATAGACTCTAAATCCTCCGAAGAGCCTATTAATGTAACAAATGCTGGCTTTATTTGTATTTTGTCCGCAATGCCATACTGATGATTAAAAGTCAGACTCTGAATTAATTGAACAGGGACCTTCTTCACAAAACCTTTAGATAAATCGAAAAACAAAGTATCTGGATGCACATGGACTACTTTCTGGCTTGTTCCCAACTGCCGATTGATGTACTTTGTTTGCTCGGCTAAAACAAGATAGCCTTGATCGTCCAAATCCTTCATATCGACGTCAACATACGACTGGCTCATGATTCGGATCTCCGAGAATAACACCTGCCAACCTGTCCCTTCTATTTGCAAATTAATGGTATCAGCTTGTAAAGGGCGAAATGCTTGCTTCCTCGGCGTGTGGATATACCGAATAGGTGTCTTTATTTGATAAACATAATGGCTAGATAATGCAAAAAAAGACCAAGCCCCCATCGAAACTATCAAACAAGTAAAGAAAATAGTTAATCTTCTACGTTCTAATTTACTAAGCTTAATAAGAGGCATTTATTGAAAATTTAAGAGGAAGGGTATGATCAAATTAAATAATTCCAACCAAACTGATCAGGAGCCAACCCATAACGAATATCACTAAGTGCTTTCAGGGCTTTATTAGAGAACACACGTGCTTGTGGATCTGGCAGCGTATACAAATCATACTTATGCCCAATTACCGAAATAGGCGCAATCGTTGCTGCCGTACCTGCTGCAAAAGCTTCTTGTAAAGTACCTTTTTTTATCGCCTGAATGACCTCATCAACGCTTACCCGACGCTCTTCTACCTGCATTCCCCACGCACGAGCAAGGTCTAATATGGTATGCCTAGAAACGCCATCTAAAATAGTGTCCCGAGTGGAAGGAGTAATCAACACATCATTGATAACAAACATCACATTGGCTGTACCAGCTTCCTCAATATATGCATGTTCTCTTGAATCAGTCCAAATTAATTGATCAAATCCCTCTTGCTCAGCAAGCTTTGTTGGGTATAAAGCACGCGCATAATTCCCAGCTGTTTTAGCATAACCCACACCACCTTCATCGGCACGAGAATAATGCAACTCCACTTTTACCTTCAGATTTTTTGAATAATATGCTGCAACAGGTCCTGTTAAGATCACAAATTTATAGTTTTTTGACGCATTAACACCCAAAATAGTATCTGTAGCAAACATGACCGGACGAATATATAAAGACTGACCCACTGCCGATGGGGCCCACTTGCGATCCAAGTCGATAAGCTGCGTCAAGCCTTGCATAAATACCTCTTGAGGTACAGCTGGCATACACATCCGTTCAGCTGAAATATTAAGACGCTCAAGATTTTTCATAGGACGAAAAATTGCTATTCGATCCTCTTTTTGTCTGTATGCCTTAATTCCTTCAAATATTGCTTGACCATAGTGTAAAGCAGAAATTGCCGGACTAAACAGGAGGCCTCCGTATGGTATAATTTGAAAGTTTTTCCATTCATCGTCCGTATAATCTGCCACGAACATGTGATCAGAAAAAACGTGTCCAAAAGACAGATTGTTAAAATCAACTGAACTCAGCCTCGAAACGGGGCTTTTATTTATTTCAATATCTATCGTTTCTATCATATTACATGATGTTATTGTATCTACAATAATACGCAAAAGAACTTTTTCTTTTTGTGTCAGCTGGCACATCAAGTCCATAACAACACTTGCGTTGGATTTATTTAAAATATTAGTGTATTCGCGAGAGAATTAGAGATAAGAGCATATACCGCACCATACACTCATCTTAACACTTTACAAGAAAAAGTTTACAAAACAATATTATTAACTCAATAGAAAATAATTTAATTAAATATATTTGAATAACCAGCTATTTCGTTATAATTCATATAAAATGATCGATAAAATGAAAAAATCAAAATTGAATTATTTAGGGACCCAAGAAATGGGAGTTACAGAGATGATAAAAGTAACTGGAGGTATCCCTTTATTGGTCCCAGCTATAGGGTTTAACATACTCGTATTTTTATACAACGCAATTATTGAAAAATATGGAGTAAAGTGAGCCAGTGAATCTGGACAAATTGAGCCACTTTGAAGGTGTACAAGTGGGAACAAATTTAGGGTTATTTTGCTCTTCTCAAGGACTTTCCTTTGAGGTCTA
>Ga0114967_10002895_pt1 | contig 14259 bp, 8 predicted proteins | sample M_130628_MF_Meta_FD_92639 | JGI IMG/M metagenome (GOLD analysis project Ga0114967, IMG submission 92639) | Freshwater microbial communities from Lake Montjoie, Canada to study carbon cycling - M_130628_MF_MetaG | ecosystem: Environmental > Aquatic > Freshwater > Lake | place: Lake Montjoie... | reverse complement strand
CTTGATGTGACCTGGTCGGGGGGTGTGGGTTCCATCGACTATGGAAAGATTGTGACCTCGGGAGGGGCTAGACGCAAAAATCACAGTCACAGACGCAGTCATAGACGCAGTCACAGACGTAGTCACAGACGCAGTCATAAATTCAGAGTCACACATGTATATCGAAAAAAGAGGCAGACGCGTAAAGCCAAGCGCTCTAAATCCAAGGATCAAGCGTAGCCTTAACACAGCTAGCAAGAACAAGGGGGTTGTAGCCGCCCTCTAATAGGAATAGAACGGGACAGTCCAAATATCGGAGCCGTTCACTCATATGTCGATAGGTATTTTCGCGGAGCTGAAGAAGACCCATAGGGTCTTTTTCATGTCCGTCATATCCGGCGCTCACAATGACAATATCAGGCTGGCCCAAGAATGGCATCACTTCCGCATTGAAGCGGACCACGTAGGTCTCAGAGTCAGTGCCGACCGGCAACGGAATATTGAGAATGGTATCGGTGGAGGACGCTCCTGTCCCAGGAAAGACATCGGGTCCATAGGCATGCATGGATGCGAAGCGCACATTCGGATCATTTCCGCGACGCACACATTCCTCTGTGCCATCTCCATGATGTGCGTCCCAGTCGAAGATGCCGATCTTATGGAATCCCAGCGTCTTTAAGTGGGTCACGGCGATCCAGGCGTTATTCTGGTGGCAGAAGCCACTGACCTCCAGACCGTTTGCGTGGTGTCCTGGGGGGCGTATGAAGACGTAGGCGCAGTTTGTCTTGGAGAGCGCGAGTTCTCGCGCAGCCTCGGCGATCATCTCTTGGCCTCGCGCTAATAGAATAGACGTATAGGGTGTGGCGTAGGTGTCACCGCCGTCCAGGAGCCACGTGTGGCTGGGGGCTACTCCCTCGATCCTGGGAATTGGATCGGATCGTTCTCGTAATACGAATCCCTTGGGATTCAAGAGACTCAGCATGGTTCGAATCGCGGTTATGCGACTCGGTGACTCTGGATGCGCCTTGGCCCCATGGTGGGCCGCCTGTTCTGTGTCTAGCCATAGAATGGGTTTCATTATGCTGGTTGGTTGTTAACAAATAACTAGGCAAACGCAGCGTCAATTTTATGGGGTAGGATTGTTTCTACTACATCACTAGAGGATGTCGGGTCTCGAGGACATAGACGAACTATTTGATCCCAAGGTGATCGAGAGTCTTAGACTCGGATCCCCGGTTTCGTGTCGTATATGGAAACAGGATGACGAATACGAGGAACTCGATCTCAACGATATCTATCCCTTCGACACTCTGGATATCATCAAGCAGTCGATCACTCGGCACTATAAAGGCGATGACAGATATCTGCCACAGTTCCTGTTCGTCGGTCTCTTACAATCAAACGGGAGTTTTACGCCCCTGGAGCATACATGGTATCCCCTCGGCGTTCAGAAGGCCAGTCGCGTCTTGTATTTGCCGGCACCCATGGAGGCCATGAAAACGCCCGTCAAGGCCTTCGTAGCCAGGGGGGGCGCCAAACCCTCCAATTCCATCCATTCGAGGGGTAGGTCCATGATCGAGGATGTCTTCGAAGACGGAATCCCCACCCTATACGTCTTTCCATATTACCGCGTGGCCCGTTTATATAAGGGTGCCAAGCCCATTTCATCGGGCGACTGGTGGAGCCGCTTTTTTCCCTATTATCCCTCCCTGAACGAGACGAGTCCTGATACGGTCTCAAAGGAGGACACGGCCTTTGCGAAGACCTTCCTGACCTACCTGGCCCAACGATCAGGCTATTTAAAGAAAATTAATCGCCTCTTCGAGGGCAATGTGCCGCTCCCTGAGATCCGTGTGACCGGCGTCAAACAGTTGCGCCTGGCAATTCAGAAGCCGTCTGAGACCTTTGAGGGCTGCCAGAGCCTGTTCTACGCAACAAAGACAAATCATCTCATGCCCTACATGCGTATTATTCCGTCGGATGGCACCCCTATCAGTAAGGTTCTGGTGAGCGGGGCGCTCCCCATTCCCGATATGGATAATCCCGAGGTTATCGGCCAGTGGGCCAAGGAGCCCACGCCGACCATGGGTCATGATTTCCTCATGCTAAAATACGTTCATCGTGAGTCTATTGGTATTGTGTGCCCCATTTATGGCACTATTCGCATCTTTCATGATGGAACCGCGGATATTCTGGTGCAGCCGCCGAAGAATGTGCGACGACTAGAGCCCGATACGGATTTCAATGGGTTCGGTAGGCGACTTCAGGAGGTCTGTAAGGATCTGCGCCTCGATCTCAGCCGCATCGAAGTGGGGGAGGCTGCCCTCGTCTTCCAGCTCGATGCGGACCGCAGCTCCATAAAGTTTACGAAGGCCATTCTTAAAAAGCGCCTGGGGTTTTTCAGCCCTTTTTTCCAGGAAATTGCCCCCCTCAAAGATCAGCAGACGCTCATCTCTTTTCGTTATAAGGCTGTCAGCCAATACGCCTCTGAGAACAGTATCTTTTCGTTTATTACACAGTATGCGGAGTCCAAGAAGCTCGCAGGAGCCGAGTTGCCCGCGGACATTATTGGCAAGATCCAGGATGCCTTCCAGATCTCGGGCTTGGATGCGCGATCCTATATCGCCCAGTGGTTCGAACAAAAAGGAACACTGTCAACCGTTGTTCCCGAGGAAAATGAATTCATGGAGTCCTTTAATCCTGGCATTGACATTCATATCTATGGGCCGCATCCGAGCTACACGATTCACGTTCACCGCGTGGATTCCTATCAGACCTTTCAGCGCCTCTATTCTCTGCTGCGTGTGCTGTTCTTGGAGGAGGATTCGGGCGTCTTCACGGATTCGGAGGCCGCGGCAGCATCCTATTCGGCCCTCGAATCCAGAGTTGAGACCACTCTCTTGAAGGAGGAGGCGGGGGATCTGGAGGAGGATGAGGATGCGAAGAGCACGGCCTCGGGTGTTTCCGCGGCAGCAAATGACGATATCACCTTTGATACCTTTCGCAGGGCTGAAGAGGAGGAAGAAGAACCCGAGGTAGAGGCAGTAGAGGCAGAAGAAGACGCAGACGAGACAATCGCACCTGTTACCAAATCCAAGAAGCGCCGCGAGGACAATGATATCATTAATCCCTTCAACTGGTTCCTAGATGAATTGAAGCGCAAAGACAACGACCTATTCGTGTTTAAACCAACGCGTAAGGGGGGTCTTTACAGCCGCAAATGCGGTGCCGTGGAAGACAGACAGCCGGTTGCCCTGACAGAAAAGGAGTTCAATGATATGATCGAGGAATATGACAAGGAGATCTCGGACGGATCCCTCTTTTTCAATATCTATCCGTTGAAGAAGGGGGAGAAGGAAAAAGCCGCAGGAGCCAAAGGTATTCGACATGACGCAACAGAAATCACTGTGAGTAAATATGGGTCCTCTCTGAAACGCCTTCGATACTATTTCTGTCCTGCCCTCTTCTGTCTAAAGGATCAAAAGATGGTTCTAGAATCCGATTTCGACAGCGATGAAGATCGCGAGGGAAATCCCAAGGACCGCTTCACCTGCCCGTTCTGTTATGGAACGGAAATCATAGAACATGACAAGGGTGGAAAGGGTCAGACTGTCTTTCGCCGCATGACAAAGAAGGACAGTGACAAGGCGCATCTGTATATCGGATTTGTCAAGAACAGCACGCGTTCTGATAAGCTCGGTCTGCCCTGCTGTCACTTGAAGAAGAAGACAATGAAGGTCATGAAGGAGGATCTGGATCAGCTCTATAGTGAGAAACTGTTGTCGGATCGCGGAACATATCTGCCAGCAGAGATCGTGGATGAGGAAGATGCCGCAGAAGAGGAGGAGCTCAAGGAGATCCAGACCCAGAAGGAGATCAAGCGGCGTCTAGCAGATGTCAAGGATGATACGAGTAAGGCTACGATCTCTTTCGCGAAGGAGTTTGCGAAGATCTCGGATGCATATATTGTGGACGAAAAGAAGCACCCGCTCGATCCGGGCAAATTTGGGATTCTTCCTGCGCCCTTTGATGAGTATTTTCAACAGACCTCCTCGACCTTTGTGAAGCGCACCACCAGCCAACAGAAACTGCTCGAGAAGAGCCGCGGCTTTCTCCGTGTTGGCACGGAGATTGGCCCCTTGACGGCCAAGTGCGATACTGCTGCTAGGCCCATTGAATCCCTCTTCGGTGTTCTTGCTCCACTGCTCTATAAGAACTCCATCCAGGACGTCCGAGAACTGTTCTTGAAGGCCGTCACAGGACCCAGTGGTGTTCTGACGTTCGTTAATGCGAACTTCGGGAACTTGGTATCCGAGTTCTATGTTCCATCGGATCCCGATCTCGGCACCAAGAAGGACCTTGGAAATATCACCGACCAATCACGCACCAGCATCGTTGCCACCTATAAGTTGTGGGCGGACGATAACCTTCATGTGGGCGTCAATGACACGAATGTCTTCGCGATTCGTCGCATCTATAAGGCCTATACGCGGTTCGAGGCGTTCCTGAAAGACAAGACAAAACGCAAGGATGTGCGCCATTTCAGCTCCTTCTTGACGGAGGCGGGCCTCCTGACATCAAATCGTCGTGGCCTCCAGCTCATCATTCTAGAATGGTCGCCGGGCCAAGAGAAGGTCATTGTCAAGTGTAGTCCCTATGGGTTTTCCAGGGAGCATCAGGAGAAGAATGACTTTGCCTTTGTGTGGAGGGACTCCAATGGATTCTATGAACTCCTCTTCTACACGGAGAACACGAAGACAGAGAGCACCACCGTTGCCCGCTGGAAGTATGATGATCGCTCTGTTTGGCCGAGAATTGTCAAGGATCGCATCAACGAATACATGGGTCAGTGCCAGAGCGAATACAAATCCATTTTTACGAGCCAGATGGATATTAACTCGAATACCCTCGTGCCCCTGTCAAAAGCCCTCACGACCGTCATCACCGTCCAGTATAAGGGTGCCGATCGTGAAGTTCTGCCCTATGGAATTGTGCGCGATTCGTATAATCATGCGATCTTTGTTCTGTATCCGCAGAGACCCAAGGGAGTTGGCCCTGAGTCGTCCATGATTGCCATGCCGATCGTGGATGATGGCTATATGCCGAAGGGCCAGCAGCTCTTTCTGGATATCGAAGATTTCTATCCTGCGCCGGCAGATCAGATCATTGAGTATTATGCGACCTATCTCACAGCTGCCTTTTCGTCCTATCCTGGCTATGCTGTGCACAATGTTGTGCGCAAGAAGGAGGGCAGTAAGTCGGTTAAGGGCCTTCAACTGGAAAACAATATCTATATTCCTGCGGCGAATGCGGAAGGACCCATTGACAGAGCTGCCTATCCTGATACAACACGTAAAGTGAATGAGTGGGACATGAATCGTGATCTGTCGCAGCCCTGTGGTTCTGCGGATATCAAGAATAATACACAGGCCAAGATCGAAGAACTCTATCAGTATTTTCGCTTCATGGTCTCTAATTGGATTGCCACGGACGCGGGATCAGAGGTACGCGATACCATCAAGACGATCGTGTTCGATGATGGACTACCTGAGTTTGAGAAGCGCAAGCGTCTCGAGATTTTGTGCGGTAATTTTCGACGAGGAGAGGACGAAGAGAGTGGCTGGCTGGGTTGGATGCAGCCGACGGAGGAGGACTGGGACATGCCCTCTGGTATTCTACGCAAAGATTGTCGCGTTATCAAGACGGAAGACAAATGCTCGGCGCCCTGTGTTTGGAACTCAGAAGGAGGAGAAGGAGGACAATGTCTTCTCCATGTGAAAACGGATACCGATATTCGCTCAGTAGGTGAGCCGACCGCCGTTAATACGCGCATTCTGTTTAGTCGCCGCGTAATCGATGAACTCATTCGCTTTCCAAAGAAGCGCAAGGAGCTTATCAAACACCAAGTCAGCACCATGAGCGCGATCGTGGAGCCCATTCGTGACGGCGATCAGTATATTATTCCTGAGAGGGGCATGGACTGGCTCGCTCTCCTTCGTCTTGATTGGCGGCCGGCCGATAAGGAGATGCCGCTCTATCATGAGGAGATGTATCAGAGGGCCGAAGGCGAGCCGGTTGCTACGGGATCTGCCACAGACCTTCCCGAGGAACTCGAAGAGATTGTGGGATCCACAACACCCTATCAGTTGTGGATGGGTCCTGGAGGACTTCAGGGACTGGGTCCTATTCTCAAGGTCAATTTACAAGAACTTGGCGTGAGCGCAACGGACACGAAACTCAGTGAATCTGCTATTCAGGAATATGTCAAAAAGACGGGTATTCCTATGGGTATCATAGATACTACGCAATCAGATATCATGACAGAATTTGTAAGAGGTCCCGATTCCGCAAATGCTGTTGTGATTGTCTATATCGGGGCGGGCGTTGGACTTCTTATTGATACACCGAAGAGGCCAACGATTTCGATCGATGGACTCGATGGGGAGTTATTGGATGCCTGGAACTCGGCGACCAAAGTGGCGACAACTGCGGTAAAATCCGCGACTCTGAGGCGTGCTGTTAAAACGACGATTACTAAAGAAGTTCCAAAGGGTATTTTGAAGGCGCCTACTACAAATGCAACAGCAAAACCAAAGGCATTGCGTCGCATCCAATTTGCTCTGCCATCGGCATCTGTTGAAACACCAGTCAAACCTGCGGCACCACCTATGAGTCGATTGGTTCGTAAATCAGCAACGGTGCCAGTAGAACTACCTGAAACTACTGTTAAAACAGTACAAGCCCCTAGTCGTGGATTAGTTCGTAAGTCGGCAACTGTGCCTAAAACACAAGAGGAATTACCTGAAACTATAGCACCAGTTATTGAAAAACAAGAAGAGTCTACTGTTAAAACAGTCCAAACAATAGTCCCTAGTCGTGGATTAGTTCGTAAATCAGCAACAGTAGTGAAACAAGCAGAACCTGAAGCTACACCAATAGAGACTGTAGCTCCCCCTGAAGCTACACCCCTAGAGACAGCAGTTCTCCCTGAAGCTACACCAATAGAGACAGTGGCCGCCCCTGAAGCTACACCACTAGAGATTTCCGAATCTATAGTTAAAACAGTTCAAACAACTACTCCTAGCCGTGGATTAGTTCGTAAATCAGCCCCTGTTGTTATTAAAGAGCAGCCACCAGCTCCTGTAGAAGTCGCACCTGTGGAAGTCCCTAAGGAACAAGTGGCTCCTGTAGAAGTCGCTCCTATAGAAGTGGCTTCTGTAGAAGTCCCTAAGGAACAAGTGGCTCCTGTAGTGAAATCAGCCTCACTTGTTAGAAAATCAATACAACCTGCCTCTCTTCCAGGTCCAGCACCTATTAGTGCTTCAGTGCCAAAGCCTATTCCTCGCCCACCTCCTGAACCCCTTTCTGAGAGCCCTGAAATTGTCATATCCGAGAGCGACTCACCAGTTATCAAAAAGACTGCGTCTAAATCAAAGGTAGCCCCACCTCCTCTGCCTACAAGTGTAGGGTCAGTAAAATCAATTAAATCAGTCAAATCAGTCAAAGCCCCCTCGAACTCTCAACGAAAAGCCGCCTCTCAACTGATAGGGTTGGAGGGCTTCGATTAATGTAGTGTCGCCAGCATATCACGGATTTCCCCATCCATGCGATTCAGGCGTAACTTTCTAAAGGTCTTGTTCTCAGGATGCATAACAATTAAATACATGTCTTTCACAGGCATATCATAGTAGTTCTCCAAAATATATCGATAGATATTGAGCTGGAGGGTATAGTGCCAGTAGTTCGTATCGGGCAAATGATCGATCGGCGCCAAACAGTTCTGGAACGGATTCTCATATTTGATCTCCTTGGATCGCTTCCAGTCATAGATAAAGAAGGCTCCATCCGATTTGCGGCGAAATACAGCATCGATCTGCCCCGCGAGCTTCAGTTCCTCAATATAGACAGACCATTCCATACGATACGGTTCTAAAATCGTCTTGTGTTGATTCCAGAACTCCATGAAATAGCCCCATTCCACGGATTCCATAACGGCCTTATTGGTTGGATGAGTGCCATCCAGATACTCCTCGATCGCCAAGTGGAGCGCCGTGCCGGCCGTGGACGCCTGCGCACCATTATCGTTCCATTGCTTCTTGATTTCGGCATCTGTCTTTCCAAAATAAGGGCTCTCGGGCCAATTGGGACTCGCCCGCATTTTTTTAAGCATCTTGTCGGCGTCAAACTTGGAATGCATAGACCCTATCAGTTTTGTCACAGATATGACGCCCTTACTGGATCCATTAATCGTGTAGATATGCGTTGGCTCATCAAAGGTTATATTCTTATCTCTTGGATGAGCGTTCTTAGTCGCTAGATTCGACATTATATACTAAGGCAATTATCTATTTAGGCTGTAGCTCCTTCTTGAGCTTTTCAAGATACAGGATTGCATCCATGAACTCCTCTTGGGCGTGTTGAATCCAGTCCAAAGGCTTCAGATCTGTGCGATCGAGCGTGGTTCCATACTTGGCCTGGCCGACTCTGGACCGTTGTCGAAAAAGTTCCACAATGGATTCTACTATGCTATCAGTGACAGGTTGATTCATTTGTCTAAATAAGCTACATAATGAATGTTTAGGTTTCTAATATAAAGCCCTACTATTCAATGCCTATAGTCATGTTAGCAAATAAGAAGATTCTTCTTTTTGGTGGTTCAGGGTCTCTTGGAAACAAGTTTATTGAGACATATATTGCAAATAATGATATTACAAACTACTCACGTGATGAATGTAAGCACTGGCAAATGAGCTTAAAATATAAGACAGATAGATTGCGCTATATTATTGGAGATATTCGAGATTATACGAGTGTTGAAACAGCAATTCTTAGAGAGCAGCCGCATATTATTGTCATTATGGCTGCGCTCAAGCATATCGATCGCTGTGAATACGCAATTGAAGAATGTATTAAGACAAATTGTATGGGACCGGTTAATGTAGTAAATGCTGTCGAAAAGAATAATGATCGCTTGACTCGACTTGAATGTGTTGTTATGGTTAGCACGGATAAGGCATGTGAACCAACGAATGCCTATGGTATGGCAAAGGCGTTAGCAGAGTCTGCTATTGTAGAGAAATCTCTTTATATAACAAATCGCAAATTTGTAAATATACGTTATGGCAATGTTCTCAATTCGCGAGGAAGTATTATTCCGATCCTTCATGAAAAGGGCCAGGATCCTGATGTCAAGGAATTTACGTTAACCCATACGGATATGACGCGGTTTGTTATGACATTGGAGCAGAGCGTTCAGCTTATCGAACACGCAATTCTTCATGGAGACTCAGGTGATACGGTGATACCTGAACTCATTTCGATGAAGCTTGTGGATCTTATGGAGATTTTCTCCGAGAAATACAACAAACCCGTTCGTATTACGGGATTAAGGCCAGGAGAAAAGATGCTCGAGTCGCTCATTAGTGAGACGCAGTCTATGCGACTTATTGATGGCCCTGATGGATATAAGTATATTAAGCCACCGTATAAGAATCTGTTGATTGTGGATGATATTAAGAATTATAATAGCAAGTTGAATCCGCTTACAAAAAGTGAATTGCTAGATTATTTAACGCGATTGCGATTGTTATCTGTTTTAAAATTATAAATAAATACTATAATATGAAAGGGTGGCTCGTAAATGATTGTCTAACATGTATACCAGGCACACTTACATTATGGCATAATTTACTTGAATCACTTCCTGGATTGGAAGATAAAACAAATGGGTACACAGATTATTCTATTCTAGCAGAAAAAATTGAAAATGAGTATCAATTAGCAGAAATAAAACCAGACTATATTATTCGTAATGGTTCTTATTTTCGTAAATTAAATATTCCTATACCATCTTATTGTTTAATACAAGATACTCAAAATAATCCAATTCAAACAGATGTTATTAATTCATGTGAATGTGTAGTTTTCCCATCTAAATTTACATATGATGCGTACAAGAATAGAATTAATCCAAAGAAGGTACAAATCATTCAAAATGGAGCAGATTTTGATTTTTTTAAACCTATTGCGGAGAGGCATCCTGATGTATTGCCAAATTCAATTATATTTATTGGAGATTCTTCTATTGAAAAGAAGGGATTTCATCGTGTATTAGATATTATTCATAAAATGCCAGATTTAAATTTTTGTTTGATTATGAAAGATAATACTACATTAGACTCAATCCCTTCTGAAGATCGTCATCGTGTTCGTATATTTAATAAAGTTCCAGCAGACACTGTAAAGTTGCTGATTAATTCCTGTATTTGTGGTATATGCACATCTGGAAATGAAGAAGAGCATATATCAGGTATTGAAATAGGTGCGTGTGATTTGCCAATGGTTTCTAGACCTCTAAGTCGATATTTAGATGATAAAGATGATATTCAGTGGGGGGTAATTGCTGAAAATGATAGTGATTTTCCTGAAAGAATTAGGTATGTGTTAGCGAATAAACATTTATTTTCTCCACGCAGTTATTATTCGCAAAAATATTCGACTGAAGTTTCCATGAAGAAATGGACTGCAATGATTTATAGTAGTATAAACTCCTAAGAAATTATATGAGTTTAAATATCATTTATAATATATTATAAATGACATTTAGAACACTAATAGATGCAGATTACCTTGATTATTTAGAACTTATTAATGAATTTCGATCTACAACATTTACAGAATCTCAATTTGTAGAAACTTTAGCAAATATTCAAAAAAATGGTAATATATGGATTTATGAAGAAGAGGGCAAGTTATTGGCAACAGGAACAATTATATATGAATATAAATTTATTTTTAATATTTGTGTTTACGGTCATATTGAGGATATATGTGTTAGGAGCAGTCATAGACGAAAAGGGTTAGGATTAAAATTACTAAAACATTTAATAAATCAATCTCGTCATTGTTATAAATTAACATTAGATTGTGCTGATTCAAATATTACCTTTTATGAAGCATGTGGATTCGAAAAAAGGGGAAATCAAATGTGTCAATTATTACAAAATTTAAAATAATAAAAATGTAACTAGATTCATAGAATATGTATCGAGTTATATAATTTTTGGCGATATTTATATTTAAACAAATCAAATAGCATTATATATTTTAAAATAGTGGAATAACCTTTTGCTTACAACGACTAAACCACCAAATACATTCTGAAAATGTACTTAAACGATTACATACTAGAAAATCACATTTTGATGATATCAACATGCTACTAACTGAATATTGGAGATATGATATATTGGATGGATTTATATACGTAATTACTTTATAATCTTTTAATAATTCAATATAGGGGGCTAATTTAGTTTCATTATCAATGCTAAGAAATATACTTTTACAATCGGGTAAAAATTGTTCTATTGCTGCTTTGTATACATCAAAATTATATTGACGTTTACCAGGTTCACTTGTTAAGCTTGATAAATTTGGAGGATCATAAGCATGCGTCCATGTTCTTATATTTATAGATAATACTGGATGAATAAAACTGGATGTTACTCTGTCTACTTCAGATAGAACAATTGGTTTCCATATAATTTTATCAATACCATTCATAATTCGATTAAATACTTTTTCACATATAAGTGTTCTATCATAAAACCAATCAATTGCTTTATCAGCAAATAGGTGTGTTAATTTAGGGTTAAATTCATGTATATCACGTATATAAGTACGATTAAAATCATTATCAAGATGTTGCTGATCGCTATCTTCTTCTGCTAAAATAAGAAATCTACATGACGCAAACGGCTGCCAATATTCATGCGATCCATGTGATATATGTATATCATCTAATACTTCACTATAATCTGCTGGATGATGAAGATCTTTGCGAGGACGGATATTAGTAGGACCAATTGATAGTGCTGTAATAAATGATTTTAAAACATTACATACTCCAGCCCTAACTTCAATTGTAAACATATATAATTTATTAAATTATAGCTTTAAGTTATAATTTAATAAATTATATTACGGTGTAAAATTTATGTCTGTGTAATTTTTATGTCTATTAAATTATTTTAATTAATAGATGGATACTAAAGAATTATTTACCGAAATAAAACAGTTTGGTCATCACAAAATTATTAATTATGATGTTAATAAATTTAAATTTCGTGAATACTTTGAAACATTATATTCAACTCAAGACTTGGAACATTTAGAATCATTGAGTCATAAAGGGACAGGGCTTCAAGATATTGAAACCGACTTACATAAAATATTTTATTCAGATATTAAAACAAATCCTAATTTTAAGTCAATATATTGTAATCTTATCAAACATATTTATACGCATTTTTATCCTAAAGAAAATCATATAATATATCAATCATTTCCAAGTATTCGTATTCAGTTCAAAAATAATAAGGCTATTCCACCTCATTATGATTCTGATAATATAGGACGCCATCCATTAGGAGAGCGTAATTTTTTAATTCCAATTACATCAATGTATGGAACTAATCGTTTATTTATAGAATCAGAACCAGATAAAGGAGATTATGATGGTGTTACTATGAAATATGGTAATCTATTTATGTTTAATGGTAATCGTTGTACTCATTTTAATCAAGTTAACATAGAAGAAACAATTAGAATTTCAATAGATTTTCGTGTTATACATAGAATAGACTACATTAGATATTTAGAATTGGGAGAAATTACAATAACAAATCCACGAGATCCAGATAGAATTCGTGTTCCAACACAAATGATCATTGGTGGATATTATCAATCATGTCTTGTTTCAGATTCGATCGAAAATATGATGAATTGGCATACACAAAAAGACATGCTCCTTCAATCACGACCAAATTTTGATATTGCTGAAGCAAATGCTTGTTTTGAATATATGAAAGATGGAACAAATTTTGTAACTGAATATCAACAAACTACAAAACTTGAGAAAATGATTGCCGAATTTATTGGTGTAAAACATGTTTTAATGACAACAAGTGGAAGTATGGCATTAGCTCTTGCTTTATATGGATGTAATATTGGTCCAGGCGATGATGTAATTGTTCCCGATTATACAATGATTGCAACAATAAATGCTGTTAAAATGGTTGGAGCAAATCCAATTATAGTAGATGTTGATATGCGATCGTTTACACTTACACGTAAATTAATTGAAGATAAAAGAACATCTAAAACTAAATGTGTCTTATTTGTATCATTAAATAATAGACAAATAGATTTAGATGACATTAAAACATATTGTGAAGAATCTGGGTTAATACTGATCGAGGATGCGGCACAATCTTTAGGAGCACGTATAAATGGTAAACATTTTGGCACTTTTGGAAAAGTCGGTTGTTTTTCATTAAGTACACCTAAAATTATTAGCACAGGTCAAGGTGGATTTGTTGTAACGAATGATGATGATATAGCATCTAAAATGACTATGATTAAAAACTTTGGAAGAAAATCAGGCGGTATAGATATTTTTGAATTATATGGACTCAATATTAAATTTACAGATATTCAAGCTGTAATTGGTATAGAGCAGATGAAAAAATTACCTACACGTATAGCATATATGCACAATATGTATTTAGAATATTATAACAGATTAAAAGATTTACCCATTCAAATGATTCCTCCATCTGAAGAATATATTCCTTGGTTTGTTGATATTTATACTGATCGCCGTGATCAATTAATGAACTTCTTAAAGATACATAATATACAAACTAGGTTAACGTATCCAGAAATACATAGAACCTCTATGTATCTTTCAGAAATAGAATATCCAGTAACATCATATATATCAAAAAATGGTTTATTTTTACCATCTCATACGCTTATTACAAAACAAAATATAGATCATATATGTAAATTAATAAGATTATTTATGTGTTGAATAGTATGTCTATCCGAATATAATATTTTTTATCTAGTTTAAACACTATTTTATATAGTCATATATAATGGACCATCCTACATTTATTGGAATTCTTGCGTCTATCTATAAACCAAACACATATGTTGAACTTGGCTTATACGAGGGAGAAACACTTCGTTTAGTTCAACCCCACGCAAATAGAATTCATGGAATTGATATGAATATAAATAATTATTTAGAACAATTAAAGGGATTTACGAATGTTAAAGTATATACATGTAAGACAGATGAATTTTTTGAAACATTTAATGAATCGATTGATATGGCATTTATTGATGCCGATCATTGCTTAGAAAGCGTTCAAAAAGATTTTGAAAATGTTCTTAAACATCTTAGTCCAAATGGCGTTATTATATTACATG
>Ga0114967_10002893_pt1 | contig 14269 bp, 17 predicted proteins | sample M_130628_MF_Meta_FD_92639 | JGI IMG/M metagenome (GOLD analysis project Ga0114967, IMG submission 92639) | Freshwater microbial communities from Lake Montjoie, Canada to study carbon cycling - M_130628_MF_MetaG | ecosystem: Environmental > Aquatic > Freshwater > Lake | place: Lake Montjoie... | reverse complement strand
TACAGACGGTCAGATCTTCTTAGAAGGTAACTTGTTCAACGCAGGTATTCGTCCAGCGATCAACGTAGGTATTTCTGTAAGTCGTGTGGGTGGTAACGCGCAGATCAAATCAATGAAAAAAGTTTCTGGTACTTTGAAATTAGACCAAGCTTTATACAGAGAATTAGAAGCCTTCTCTAAATTTGGTGGTGACTTAGATCCTGCAACAAAGAATGTAATTGACAAAGGTGCAAGAAACGTAGAGATCTTGAAACAAGCGCAGTACACGCCGTTTACGGTTGAAAAACAAGTAGCGATTATCTACTTAGGCACACAAGGTTTGTTGAAAGAAGTAGCTGTTAAAAACATGAAAGACTTTGAAGCACATTTCTTGTTAGAGATGTCCAATAAATTACCAAATGTATTGGCTGAATTCAAAAAAGGTAATTTACCTGAAGATGGATTAAAGCAATTGGTTGAATTGGCAAATGGTTTAATTCCTCAATACAAATAAGTACCTACTTGAATATAAAAAACCCCGAATTTTCGGGGTTTTTTTGTGAATAGACAGTGGATTCGCAACAAATAATTCAATTGATTGTTATAGTAGTATGTCAGTAATTAAAGTACAAGGATTAAGCAAAAACTTTGGCGCCTTAAAAGCGGTAGACCAGCTCTCTTTTGAAGTAGCTGCGGGTCAGGTATATGGTTTTTTAGGACAAAATGGTTCTGGAAAAAGTACGACTATACGAATGTTACTTTCCTTAATCCATCCTTCTGAAGGCCATATTGAAATGTTTGGCCAATCTTTAACCGAGCATCGATCTGCCATTTTAGAACAGGTTGGCGCAGTCATTGAGCGTCCAGATTTATATCCTTATTTAACTGCGCAGGAGCATTTAAGTTTATTTTCAAAATTGCGTAAGCAAAAAATTACTGCAGCTAAAATTGAAGCGACTTTATCGCAAGTAGGATTGCTTGCAAGGGCCAATGATAAAGTACAGACCTATTCCTTGGGGATGAAACAAAGATTAGGGATTGGTATTGCATTGTTACACGATCCTAAATTGATTATTTTAGATGAGCCAACCAATGGATTAGACCCTCAAGGCATTGCAGACATTCGCCAATTGATCAAATCTCTTTCTAAAGACGAGGGTAAAACAGTATTGGTATCCTCGCATTTACTTTCAGAAATTGAACAAATAGCCAGCCATATCTTAATCATCCACCAAGGTAAAAAAATGGCAGAGGGTCCTACTTCTAGTTTATTGGATCCAAATAAAACCATTGTCCAAATAAAGACCTTAGATGACTTAGGCGCAAAGCAAAAATTAATGGGATCTCTTTATCGTGCGCATCTTTTAGAACGCAGTGAAGGACTCTATCTGCGTATTCCTAAATTAGAAATCCCTGGATTGAATGCTTATTTAGTGGCATCAAATATTGACCTAGTTTCTTTAGAGGCAAAAAACTCTTTAGAAGATTATTTTTTACAACTTACCTCAACTTATTAATATGTGGCCCATTATTCAAATTGAACTTTTTAAAATCTACAAAAGGCCTAGAACCTATATTGCTTTTGGTGCAATTGCTGCATTGATTTTGGTGATACAAATGGGTTTAAAAATAGATGGAGAAGCTTATGCTGCATTTTTAATGAAGGATATCAATGATACCTTAACGGTGGATGGGAAAGTGTTAAATGGCTATTTGATCTGTTATATTTTATTACAATTGTTACTGGTGCATGTGCCTTTATTAGTCGCTTTAATTGCGGCAGATATGCTCTCGGGAGAAGCCAATTTAGGGACTTTGAGGTTGTTGTTTACCACACCATATAGTAGAACACAGTGGGTCTTGGCTAAATTTGTAGCCGCTAGCTTATACACTATTTTGTTATTAATCTGGTTGGCCTTTCTTGCACTATTCCTAAGTATGTGGATTTTTGGTACAGATGATTTATTCTTGATGAAATCGAATTATGTGGTCTTGATTCAAGAACAAGATGTTTTTTGGAGGTATCTAGGAGCATTTGTTTTTGCAAGTTTCTCCTTGTTAACGGTAGCGGCTTTAGGTTTCTTGATGTCAAGTTTAGCGAATAATTCCATTGGGCCAATTGTTGCAACCATTAGCGCGATTGTATTTTTTACCATCCTAAGTACTTTAAATATACCGCTATTCAATGTAGTGAAGCCCTATTTATTCACTACCCATATGAATAATTGGAAAGAATTTTTTGATATACAAGTGAATGATTCAAATGATGCGATCACTGGAAGCATATTAAATGTGGCAAAAATTAAAAATTCAATGATTATACTAGCGGTCCATATTGGATTATTTGTTGGAGCTTCTGTATGGATCATGAAAAAGAAAGATATTTTAAGCTAACCTAGGCTTAAATTAATAAATTATAATTTGTGTGGTATGAAAAAATGGAGTGTACTTATTGTAGGATTATTGCTTATTCAGGTTTCTGTCAATGCGCAATCCAATGCCTTGATTGAAAGAGTGACTAAGAAATTGAATTTAGTCAATGACTATGTCGCAACAGGGGTGATGAAAACGGATGTTGCATTTATCAAAGCATCATTGGGGAAGGTGAAAGTGTATTTTAAGAAACCCAATATGCTGAAAGTAAAAAAAGAAGGAGGCATCTCATTGCTTCCTAAAGGTGGCGTGTCTGTGACCATCAATTCCTTATTAAACAACAAACAATACATCGCTATCGAATCGGGGGTACAACTATATAAAGGCAAGTCATTGCAGGCAATTAAATTGATACCAACTGACGAAAAATTGGATTGGGTGATTGCCACATTATGGATTGATCCAGTGGATGCATTGGTCTATAAGACCTTTACCACGACAAAAGAAAATGGCACTTATGAGATTACCATGGAATATGGCCAATACGCCAATTATGGGCTACCAAGTAAGCTTATTTTTGGTTTTAATACCAAGGATTATAAATTACCTAACGGCATTACACTAGAATTTGGAGACGAGGATCCTGCGGCAAAACAAAAAGCGTTGAAGCAAAAAAAAGGTACCATCGAAATTACGTATGCGAATTATGTGATTAATCAAGGAGTTTCCAATTCCATGTTTTAAATTGTGTAGGATGAAAAACCTATTTGTCTTTTTTATTTTACTAATGCAGTTGCCAGTTCAAGCACAGGTAACCAACCAGTCTAAAGCTTTGGAGGAGGCTGTCATACAATTCAATCAGACAACCAAAAGCCAAGCCTATCAAGAATTATATCTACAATTTGAACAGCTTTATGCGATTAATAAAACCAATTGGTTAATTCCATATTATGCTGGAATGACTAGATCAATCATGTGTCTTTTGAAAATGGGCGATAGAGATGTGCTAGCCAATGATGCTTTATTATGGGTTGGCAGGGCAAAATCTATAGTAAAGAATGACGAAATTTATTGTGCAGAAAGTTTGGCTTATACTGCAAAGATGTCAGTGAATCCTGCATTGAGGTGGTTAGTTTATGAAGGTAAAATTAAAAACGCCTTAAGATTGGCTAAGAAGTTGAACCCCAATAATCCTAGGACCTATATTTTGGAAGCCAATATCCAACAAAAATTACCATTTATATTTGGAGGAGGATGTAAGTCAGTAAAGCCATTGATTCAAAAAGCAGAATTGTGTTTCAATGCTCAAACTAAAGTCAATTCAGTGGAACCATCTTGGGGTTTTCAATCCTTAGTGCAATTGAAAAAAGCATGTCCTTTTTAAATCTGTCCATTTAAATCTAATACAAAATATTCAATTCAATGATTGGATCAATTTTCGTCTAATCTTTCGTCCACTGCACCTGCAAACATTCTTGCACTAATTTTCTTCAATGGATTTAAGCGCATATCGCGATAGCCTTGTCTTGCATGAATAATTCGTATACATTCAAAAATACTTGCAGTAAATGAACCTGCATCTGCCTTGTCTTTACCGGCAATATCAAAAGCGGTGCCATGGTCTGGACTTGTTCTAACAATAGGTAAGCCAGCCGTGAAATTGACGCCTTCTCCAAAAGCCAAAGACTTGAATGGTATCATACCTTGGTCGTGGTACATCGCCAAGACGGCATCAAATTTTTCATGTTGTCCTCTTGCAAAAAACGCATCTGCAGAATAAGGCCCATAGACCAACATTTGTTGCTTGGCTTCTTTGATAGCAGGAGCAATGATTTCTATTTCTTCTTTGCCAATTAAGCCATCGTCTCCGGCATGCGGGTTCAAGGCCAACACAGCAATACGAGGCTTGTCAATACCAAAATCTTTTTGCAAGCTTCTTTGAAGGATTTGTAATTTTTGTTTGATTTTATCCTTGGTAATATGTTGTGCAATATCTTGAATCGTAAGGTGCTCTGTGACCAAGGCCATTTTTAAATTTTCAGCCACCAATAACATCAGGTTTTCTACATTCCCAAATGCGTGTTGCAAATAAGGTGTATGACCACTAAAATTAAAATTAGGCGACTGGATATTTTTTTTATGGATGGGTGCGGTCACTAAGCCATCAATTTTTTTATTTTTTAATGCGTCGACTGCTTTTTCTAAAGAGATCAATGCATATTTTCCACCCGCATCTGTGAGTGCGCCTGGTTCAATTGTTGCTTCCTCTTCCCAGCATTGAATCAAGTTCACTTGTTTTGGATTCAGCTTGTCCAAATCTGGTGCGGTTGAAAAAGGCATTTGAAAATCGGGGATACCCTTACTGTAAAAACTGATTGCTTTAGGATGCGCAAAAATAACTGGCACCATAAATTCGAGTAGGCGGATGTCGGACAATGATTTGATGATTAATTCAAGTCCAACGCCGTTTAAATCTCCGCAAGTAAAGCCTATAATTGGTTTTCTGATGTCTTGGTTCATATCCTTTGATTAGGGTGTAAAAGTACGCACAAAAACCTAACTTTGCTTCATGCAATACACCCTTAAAAAGTCATTGGGTCAACACTTTCTAAATGATGTCCAAATTTGTCTACAAATCAAAGCTGCACTATCAGAGGCGCCTATCGACCAGCTATTGGAAATTGGTCCAGGTGCAGGTGCTTTAACGCAGCATATTTTGGACCTGCCTTTGCTTGCATTTAAAGCGGTGGAATTAGATCGTGAAAAAGTGGCATATCTCTTACACACCTATCCTCAATTGGAAGGTAAATTAATCAATGAAGATTTTTTAGAAACTGCAATCCCTTTTGAAGGTCAATTTACACTTGTTGGTAATTTTCCTTATAATATCTCTACACAAATTGTATTTAGGGTATTGGATTGGAAAGAACAAGTACCTGTGATGATTGGTATGTTTCAAAAAGAAGTGGCAGAAAGAATTGCAGCCAAGCCACATTCAAAAGCCTATGGTATTTTGAGTGTATTGACCCAAGCATTTTATGAGGTGGACTATTTATTTGATGTACCACCTTCTGCATTTACACCACCACCAAATGTCATGAGCGGGGTGATTCGTTTAAAACGAAAAACAATATTTCCTGAGTTTAGTTCCATAAAAAGTTTCTATCATATTGTTAAAATGGCATTTGGTCAAAGACGTAAAATGTTACGAAATCCATTGAAGCCCTATTTTACAACAGAGCAATTACAAGATCCTATCTTTACTAAGAGAGCCGAGAACTTGACCTATCAAGACTTTGCGGATCTTACATTTAAAATGCACAATCCTTAATCTATGTCCAAAAAAGTTATTGTAACGGCAGCAGTGCATCCTTTTTTATTAGCAACGCTAGAACAAAAAGATTTTGAGATTTGTTACGAACCTACGATTAGTTATGATCAACTGAGTCTGCAAATTTCAGATGCTGTTGGATTGATTGTAACCACAAGATTATCTATTGATGCAAAAATCGTTGAAGCAGCCAAGGCATTAAAATGGATTGGCCGATTGGGAAGTGGGATGGAATTAATTGACACCGATTTGGCGGAATCTAAAGGCATTCTATGTGTGAGTAGTCCGGAGGGAAATTGTACCGCTGTGGGTGAACATAGTTTGGGATTATTATTGAATTTAATGCACCGCATTCATAGTGCTTATGGTGAAATCAAATTGGGTCAATGGGTCAGAGATGCAAATCGTGGAGATGAGCTTACTGGAAAGAAGGTAGGCATCATTGGATTTGGACATACTGGAACAGCCTTTGCAAAAGTGTTGACTGGATTTGATGTTGAGCTCTTAGCCCATGATATCCAAGCTAGGGCTTTGGGAAGTCAACAATTACCACAAGTCAAAATGGTCCAATTGGAAACCATCCAAGCGGAAGCGGAAGTGATTAGTTTGCACCTACCATTAACCCCTATGACCAAGCATTTTGCCGATACCCGTTTTTTTGAAGCACTACAACAGCAACCCTATTTTTTAAGTACTTGCAGGGGTGGGGTTACATCGACCCCAGCATTGCTTGAAGCCCTTCAGCATCAACAAATTAGAGGGGCAGGATTAGATGTACTAGAAAATGAACAGCTAGATACTTATAACCAAGCGGAAAAGGCCAATTTAGCCGCCTTAATGGCCTTGCCAAACTTCATTTTAACCCCCCATATTGCGGGCTACAGCCAAGAGGCATATTATAAGATGTCCAAGATCCTATTAGAAAAATTAGGGATCATTTGACCCTAATATGATATCTTTGTCTCATGCAACGCTCCAATCAGGTGGCGTTGTATTTTTTTTATAAAAACTGAAGGTATGAGCGAAACAAACGTATATGTAACCCAAGAGACTTTTGATAAAATGCGTGAGGAATTACAACGCATGAAATCTCATGATCGTCCAGCGGCATCAAGAGCGATTGGAGAAGCAAGGGAAAAAGGGGATTTAAAGGAAAATGCCGAATACGATGCAGCGAAAGAAGCGCAGGGCATGTTAGAGTCTAAAATTAAGCAATTAGAGGTAGCCGTATCGAATGCAAAGATTGTAGACACTAGTACCATTGACACAAGCAAAGTGACGATATTGACCAAGGTGACAATCACCAACTTGGCTACAAAAAAAACCGTTACGTACCAATTAGTAGGAGAGAAGGAAGCAGATTTAAAAGCGGGTAAAATTTCCGCATCTTCTCCAATTGGAAAAGGGTTGATTGGTAAAAAAATTGGTGAAACCGCAGAGGTTCAAGCGCCCAATGGTGTGATGAAATTCAGCATTGATAATATTACCATTTAATAGCAATATCCAATTTTCAATGACTATTTTTTCAAAAATAATTAATGGTGAAATACCTGCTTACAAGATTGCTGAGAATGACTTATTCATTGCCTTCTTGGATATTTTTCCTTTGCAAAAAGGACATGTATTGGTGGTTCCAAAAATAGAGGTGGATAAAGTATTTGAACTACCAGACAATTATCTTTCTGAGTTACTTGTCTTTGCAAAACCCATCGCAAAAGCAATGGAGGATAGTTTTCCATGTAATCGTATTGGTATGGTGACTGTTGGATTAGAAGTGCCCCATGCGCATTTGCATCTGATTCCAATCAACCAAGCGGAAGACCTTAATTTTTCCAATCCAAAATTGCAATTATCGAAAGCAGATTTTATCGCCATTCAAGATACGATCATTCGCAAATTGCCATGATCCTTGTAAGCGAATACTGTTGCTTTGAAAGCGTTGAAGTCTTTTAATTGGACTTTCTTTGTTACTAGATTATTTTTTTAAACGTGCAGGATTTTTTTGAATAAAATCATCCCAACTTTTTAAACCCTTTCCAGTACTAATCACTAGTCGATTGATTTGATGCCAATGGCATAATGCTACTGCAAGTGCATCTGTAGCATCGTAATGTATAGGTTTTTCTTTTACATTCAAAACACGCTCTAGCATTTTCCAAACCATCTCTTTATCCGCATTGCCATTTCCTGTAATGGATTGCTTGACTTTTTTGGGTGCATATTCTGTCACTGGTGTATTGTAATGCATGGCTGCTGCAATGGCAACACCTTGGGCTCTTCCTAACTTTAACATACTCTGTACATTCTTTCCAAAAAAGGGGGCTTCGATGGCAAAATGCGCTGGATGATAAGTTTCCATCAATTCAATAATCTTAGCATGAATCATCTGTAAGCGTGCATAGATATCCTTTTCTTTGGTCAATTTAAGCACATCCATCATAATGATTTTTGGCTGAACACCACCTTGTAAAACAGCATAGCCTAGTATTTGCGTTCCAGGATCAATACCTAAAATAATGGGTGTTTTTGACATAGGCATAAAGTTACAGATATCCCTTCAAAATACGATCTTTACAAAATATGAATTCGAGTAAACTAAAGCCATTACTTTCTCTTGGAAATAAATTGATTGGGTTTATCTTATTTGTAATTTGTGCTATTGCCATCTACAATAAGGTCTTACAAAATGAAAATCTGAATCAATATGGTGCAGATTTAAAAATACAATTGGCCAAAATTCATTGGACAGCTTGGTTGCTCATGGGTTGTTTATTGACGCTGAATTATACCATCGAAGCCATCAAATGGAAATCTGTGATAGCAGCTACAAATAAGTTCAACACTTTACAAGCATTAAGGGCCGTATTGGTAGGTCAGGCTTTTTCATTTTTTACACCAGCAAGGTCTGGCGACTATGTGGGCAGAACATTATTTTTAGCTCCTGGAACTAAGTTGAAAGGCATTACACAAATGGCATGGGCTTCCTATGCACAAATCTTAATGACGATCTGTTTTGGTTGCTTTGCCTTATTTTGGAACCTCCCATTTCTCCCATGGCTAAAATGGGTTGCGCCTTTGGGTGGCATCATTGCATTGTTTTTATTTTTTTACAATCAGCCTTTAAAAGGTTGGTTATCTAAGATCAATCTCCTGCAAATTGATAAAGCATTAAAATGGAAACTACTTGCGCTTGCATTTGCGCGCTATTGCATCTACCTCATGCAGTACAATTGGGCAGCACAAATGCTTTCAATACCAGTGGACTGGATAGATTTAAGCATTGCCATGATGGCTTTATTATTTTTCCTGAGTATGATACCTGCAATTAGTTTGACTGATTTAGTGATTCGAGGTCAATTGTTTTTATTGTTAATGGCGCCATTTTACCAGAACGATGTCATGCTCATTGCATTAACTACCTTAATATGGATTGTCAATTTTTTAATACCATCTATTTTGGGTGCGATTTTATTACTTGGTTTTAGATTAAAGCAATAAATTTATAGTCCATAACCCAAGTCATGTTTTTATACCTCTTTCATATTTGGATGGCCGCTTTATTAACTATGATGCCAAAGCAGACCAAAGAGCTATGTAGTCAATTCAATACATCATTTAATACCGGTGAAAAAATTACCTATACCATTTTTTACAATGTGATAGGATTGTATGTAAATGCAGGCGACGCTCAATTTACTATAACGCCTACTAAATGGGAAGGAGAGGCTGCTTTTGCCTTTACTGCCACTGGTCATTCCAATCGCAGGTATGATTGGATCTTCAAAGTTCGAGATAAATATGAATCAATCGTGGATAGTAAAACTTTATTACCCTATTTTTTTAGTAGAAGCATCAATGAGGGTTCATTCCATCAAAATCAAACCCTTACATTCAATCAAAAGTCTAAAGAAGTGACGACCAATAAAGGAGCGTCATTTAAATCAGCAGATTGTACATTTGATGTGATAAGTGCTGTGTATGCCGTAAGGAATTTAGATTTTAGTAATCTACAAGTCAATGAGAAAGTGTACTTAAATTTTTTCCTTGACAATGAATTGTTCCCTTCTTATTTTAAATATTTAGGTAAAGAAGTTGTTCAAACTAAGTTTGGCAAGTTTAAAGCCATTAAAATAGCCCCTTTACTTGTGAAGGGGTCGATGTTTAAAGGTGGAGAGCTCATGACCATCTGGGTCACAGATGATAACAACCATATCCCCATTAGAATTGAAACACCGATTATTATAGGCAGTATCAAAGTAGATATGAAAAGCTATGAAGGGTTAAGACATCCTTTAAGTTCCAAGGTTGAAGTTGAATAGTCCTGCATGCAATTGGCTGCTATTTTTAAATAAAAATTATTGCGACAGGCTAGCTAAACTAAAGCAATTTTTTGCTCTAATGCCTTTTTCAGTAACATGTACATCACAGCATTCATTGACTGAATCATGTTCAAAAAATAAAGTATAGTTATTTGTACATGCTTCGTTCAAGAAGATTTCTTTTTCGTTGAGTGTAAACAGCGGTTGCATATCATAACCCATTACAAAGGGGATAGGTAAATGTCCTACTGAGGGCAGTAAGTCTGCCATAAAAACAATCTGATGCTTCCCATATTGAATTTTAGGCAAGAGCATGCCCTGCGTATGTCCATTGACAACAATACAGCTGATATGTTCTGCAAAATGAATTTCTTGTAAACTAGTATCACTTTTAAATGGAGGGATCTCAATTAATTTCAATTGACCACTCTCCATTAAGGGCATGATATTTTCTTTTAAAAAGCTTGCTTTTTCTCTTCTGTTTGGGTGTATCGCGGTTTCCCAGTGTGTTGCACTTACCCAATAGGTTGCATTTGGCAAAGCCAATTGAAGGTTGCCATTATCATCATTCACAGCACCACCAACATGGTCAAAGTGTAAATGCGTTAATAGCACGTCTGTAATGGCCTCTGGCTTGAATCCATGCTGGTCCAAAGCCTCGGCAATTGTTTTGGTTTCAGTTGGTTGATAATGGCTAAAGAATTTTGCATCTTGTTTATTACCCATGCCCGTATCAATTAATATCTTACGCTCTCCAGATACAACTAACATACATCTAAGTGCCCAAGTACATAAGTTGTTTTCGTCTGCAGGGTTGGTCTTATTCCAAATGGATTTAGGAACCACACCAAACATAGCACCACCATCTAATTTAAAATTACCTGTATGAAGACTATAAATTTGCATGCTTATTTTTTAGCGAAGTTCTATACAATAAAACTAAACCAATGATAAAAAATATGCATAATCCAAGGACTGCATTTTTTTGAGACCCTGTTAATTCAATGACAAAGCCAAAGCTAAACATGCCAATTACGATGGCCACTTTTTCTGTGACGTCAAAAAAACTAAAGAAGGAAGTCGTGTCTTTTGTTTCTGGCATTAGTTTTGCATAAGTACTCCTGCTTACGGATTGGATGCCTCCCATTACAAATCCAACCATTGTAGCTAAACAATAAAATTCAATAATACCGTTTCTTGGTACAAAATAACCAATAATGCAAATGCCGATCCAAAAGGATACTGCAATCATTAAGGTATTAAAATTGCCTAATTTGACTGCCATTTTACTCATGAGCATGGCGCCCGGTATGGCCACCAACTGAATGATTAAAATAGCAATGATTAAATTAGTTGTAGGAATATTTAATTCACTCTTTCCGTAAAGCGTAGCTGCTAACATCACTGTTTGTACGCCCATGTTATAAAAGAAAAAAGCGCCTAAAAAACGATCTAAAACGGGTAATTTTCTTAGTTGCAACCAAACCTTATGCAGTTCCTTATAGCCTCCTACCAAAAAATTATCTGATTGATCTGTCTTTAAATTTTTAACGCTAGAAGGTAGATTAGAAATAGACCAATGTCCAAAACCAAACCACCAAACACCAGCTAATAAAAAAGAAATTTGAGAAGCTTTCCCAACTGTGATTCCAAATAAGTCTGGTTTCAATACAAAGACAAAACAAATTAATTGCAAAATAACCGCGCCAATATAACCCATCATAAATCCTTTTGCACTTACACGGTCTTGGTCTTCTGGTGCAGCAATTTCAGGTAAATAGGAGTTATAAAATACCAAACTACTCCAAAAGCCAATACAGGCAATGATCATAGCAATTAATCCTAATCCTATATGTGCGTCATCAAAAAAGTAAAGACAACAACATGCCAAACTACCTAGCGTACAAAAAAATCTAAGAAATTGTTTTTTATTGCCTTTGAAATCTGCAATCGAAGACAGGAGCGGAGATAAAAGAGCAACAATGATAAATGCAATGGCCAATACGTAATTGTATAGTGCAGTATTAATGAATTCAAAAGAACCGATTTTAACTTTATCAATTAAAGTTGCCTCGTTACGGTCACTAGTAACATACTCATAAAAGGAAGGGAAAATGGTAGAGCAGATTACAAGACTATAAACACTATTGGCCCAATCGTACATGGCCCAACTATTGATGACTTTTTTAGATGCAGTTTGCATATTGCAAGGGGTTTACTCCCAAAATACGAATAATTGCGAATCTATCTTTAAATCCATTAAGCTTTTTGAAGGAAGAGCCAGGTAAGCATGGCTAAGCCTAATGCTATTCTGTACCAACCAAATAGAGAGAACCCTCTTTTTTGGACAAATTCAATAAAGAATTTAACGCTCACTAAGGCTACAAAAAATGCGACGATCCCACCAATGCATAGGTTCATTAAGTTGTCGGATACAAATACTTCTGGGTGGTCTTGGTACACATCTAATGTACTTTTTGCTGAGGCAGCGAGCATAGTAGGCACCGCAAGAAAAAATGAAAATTCTGCCGCAGCTTTTTTACTTAGTTTTTGGCTTAAACCACCAATAATAGTGGCGGCACTTCGGCTAAGTCCAGGAAATAGGATGGCCAAAACCTGAAAGCAACCAACCCAAAATGCTTGTTTATATTGAATAGGTGCATGTTCTACAGGAGCTACTTGCTTTTTAAAATAACGATCTATAAAAATCAAAGCAATACCGCCCAATACCATGACGGTTGCAATCACCCATAAATTATCTAAAACAGCGTCAATGTATTTTTTTAGTAAAGCGCCAAAAAGCAATGCTGGCAATACTGCTATAAGTAATTTTAAATAAAAATGATAGTCTTTGAAATTGAAGAATTCCTTACGATATATCACCACGACCGAAAGGATCGCAGCAAATTGTATCACAATTTCATAGAGGTCTACAAAAGGGCTATCCGCAATCCCCAAGAATGGATTGGCAAATTTCATATGTGCCGTACTCGATATCGGTAAAAATTCGGTGATACCCTCAATGATGGCAATGATAATAGTTTGTATCGTATTCATAGTGTAGATTAAAAAAAAAGCGATGCAGGCATCGCTCTTAATAGGTATAAAGAAGTTTAAGCTTTTTTGAACAAAGCATATATTTCTACAATGAAACCTGCAATAATCAACAATGGCGCAAGTGTGATCCTTCTAAAACTATACACTTCGTTTTCATTGAATACATTTGGGTCGGCACTTTTACCACCAGCCATTAAAAGCATTCCTGCAATAATCAAAACGGCACCAATGATCATCCAAGTATAATTGGATTTTCCAAATAGGTCTAAAGATCTTTTTGTATTTTTTTCTTTCATCATAAATAGTTTAATAAAGTTCGTCTAATTTCATTTTTAAATATTTCACTACGCTTCGGTAAGTGCTTAATACAGAGATACTAATACCAATGATGATCAGCCCGCCGAATAATAATAAGCTATTACCAATACCTTGTAAGGTTTGAAGTTGAGGAAATTGTGAAGTGGCCCACTGAATCAATCCAAACAATAAAAAGATAGCAATTAAAGCGCTGGTTAGGCCATTCAATAAGGCACGTATCACAAGTGGTTTTGAAATAAAGTTTCTTGTTGCGCCAACCATTTGCATGGTCTTAATTAAAAAACGATTGCTAAACATCGCCAAGCGAATGGTGTTGTCAATACTAATAATCACAATGACACATAAAATAACAGACATCACTAAAAATATAAAGCCAATTTTAGTAGCACGCTCGTTTAAATTAGTGACTAAACTTTTTGGATATTGAATATCCGCTACATCCTCTTTGAAATTGCTAGCAATACTTGCGCTTATTCTAGCTAAACTATCTGGATTCACATAGTCTGCTTTAGCAAAAAAATCAATACTTTCTGGCAATGGGTTGACAGCTAAAATTTTTGACCAATCTTCGTTATTTTCCTTATTCCAAATTACTTTTGCTTTTTCCTTGTCAACATATTCTACGTTTTTAGCATAGGGTGCGGCAGCAATAAAGGCTTGAATTTTACCCACTGTATTTTTATCGGCAGTTCTTAGGTAAACGCTAATTCTGATATCCTCTTTGAAGTTGTCTCCAATAGCATGAAGGTTTAAGAAAAACCAACCCATAATCCCCATAATGAACAACACAATGGCTACGCCAACAATGCTGTAGATATAGTTTGGTTTGCTTCTCTTTAAAGATCCATTTCCGGATACTGCCATGGCATTAAAATTTTACTTGTTCGCACTG
>Ga0114967_10002889_pt1 | contig 14276 bp, 14 predicted proteins | sample M_130628_MF_Meta_FD_92639 | JGI IMG/M metagenome (GOLD analysis project Ga0114967, IMG submission 92639) | Freshwater microbial communities from Lake Montjoie, Canada to study carbon cycling - M_130628_MF_MetaG | ecosystem: Environmental > Aquatic > Freshwater > Lake | place: Lake Montjoie... | reverse complement strand
GTGGACTTCCAGGTTTTGGTCAAAAGTGGAACGATGCAATTTCTAAAGATTGGGGTGGACAATCAATCAAAGATTATCTTTCAGCGATTGACTATGCAGCAAAAGAACCGTACGTCGATGCCAAAAGATTAGGCGCAGTTGGTGCATCTTATGGCGGTTATTCTGTCTACTATTTGGCAGGAAAACATGAAGGCAGATTTAAAACCTTCGTTTCTCATTGTGGACTATTTAACCTTGAAAGTTGGTATGGCACAACGGAAGAATTGTTTTTCGCAAATTGGGACAATAAAGGTCCGTATTGGTACTTGCAAAACAAAGAGTATTATGCCAAAAATAGTCCGCATAATTTCGTTCAAAATTGGGATACACCTATTTTAGTCATTCATGGAGGGATGGATTTTAGAGTTCCAGAAAGTGAAGGAATGCAAGCCTTTCAAGCCGCTCAAATTCAAGGACTGAGAAGTAAATATTTGCATTTCCCCAAAGAAGGACATTGGATTTCATCTCCACAAAATGGAATATTATGGTATAGAGAATTCTTTGAATGGTTAGAAACCGACCTAAAACACTAATTTTTTACCCGTTTTTCAGCATATTTAATTAGTTTTGTCGTTTATATACTTTTGAACATTATGTGGCAAAAAATTGGTAATGTAATATTAAGAAATCGCTTATTCATCATGGCGATTATACTCATATTAACTGTTTTCTTTGGTTACTTTGCTGTCACAGGACTTAAAATTGACAACAAATACGGGAATACTTTACCCAAAGAGTCTCAACCTCAATTAGATTATTTAAAATTCAAGCAAGAATTTGGTGAAGACGGATCTACTTTAGTTTTGGCAATCAATAGCGACTCATTATACACTGAAAGAAATTTTAGAAAATGGAAAGAATTGGGAGATTCAATTCTGCAATTTGAAGGAGTTGAAAGTGTCATTTCTGAAGCCACATTGTTTACAATTAGAAACGTCGTTGCTGAAAGTAGATTTGAAGCAAAACGTATTTTTTCAGACAAAACATTCAGAGAAAAAAGCATTGATTCCATCGAAAGAGAAATCAAAAACAATCCTATTTATGATAAACTATTATACAATGATTCTGCAAAAGTTTCATTGATGATGATTGGTTTAGATGAACGTTTTTTAGCTGATCAAAAGAAATCAGGGTTTGTTTTAGAAATTGAAGATTTGGCCTCGACTTACGAAAAACACTTTGGGAAAGTACATTTTGCTGGTTTACCTCACATTAGAATTATCGTTGGGAAAAGAATCATTAGTGAAATGTATATTTTCATTGCCCTTTCAATATTCGCCTCTTCACTTCTACTCTACATTTTCTTCAGATCACTGCGGGTTGTAATGATATGCAACATTGTGGTATTCATTTCTGTAATTTGGTCCATGGGAAGCATCGGATTGCTTGGATTTAGAATTTCCATCATGATGGCTTTGATTCCTCCACTGATCATTGTAATTGGAATACCAAACTGTGTGTTTTTAGTTACCAGATATCACCAAGAAGTGCGCTATCACGGCAATAAAATTCGTGCCTTAAGCACAATGATCCATAAAGTTGGTGGGGCTACATTTTTAACAAATCTTACCACCGCAATTGGATTTTGTACTTTCACCAGCTCTGAAAAATTAGCAGAATTTGGAATTATCGCCGCATTGAATATCATGGTCGTTTTTGCACTTTCGTTGTGCATCATTCCAATCATTACTTCCATGTCAAAAGCACCGAAACCAAGACATTTAAAACACCTAGATCGTGTTTATTCGCAAGGAATTATTGAAATTGTGGTTACTTTGGTCACACAACATAGAAAATGGATTTACATAGGTTCTGTGGCTTTAATCGTTGTGAGCGTTTTTGGAATGACGAAAATTAAAGCAACTGGAAATTTGACAGGTGATTTGCCAAATGGCGATCCTATTTTAACCGATTTACAATTCATTGAAGCCAATTTTGGTGGAGCGATTCCATTCGAAATGACCATCAATTACAAGCAAAAAGGACGACTTTTCAAACAAGAAACCCTTGAAAAAGTAGAAGAAATTCAAAATAAATATACGGGTGATTCTTTGTTCTCCAAAAGTTTATCAATTGTCGATTTCATCAAAGTGGTCAACATGGCTTACTATGGTAATGATCCTGCTGAATACAAAATTATTTCTACCCGAGACAAATTGCGTTTGAAAAAATACATCGATAAATTCGATATGTCTAACGCAAATGGAGGAAATTTATCACTGAAAGAATTGGTCGATACCGCCACAACTACATTGCGAATTAGAACCCAAATGAAAGATATTGGTTCTTATGAAGTAGCGGATAAAGTGGATTCAATGCGCGTTAGAATCGATGAAATCTTAAATCCAAACAAAAAGCACATCGAAAATTTATATGCCAAAATTATCAAAGGAAAAAAACCTTATGTAGATTCAATAATTTACGGTTATCCGGCGATTTACAACGGTTTGACAGCATTATTAAGCAACGGAAATCAAGATAAACAATTAGAATTTGACTCAAATCCTGATAAAATTAAAACTTACTTTGGTAAAAAAGGATTCAATCAAAAATTACGCAAAGCCATTGATGATGAATACTATGATTTAACATTGACTGGAACTTCAGTCGTTTGTTCTGAGGGAACCCAATATCTATTTGTGAGCTTAGTTGAAAGTTTGATTTTCGCCATATTGTCAATTTCTGCATTGATGGCGGTGCTTTTCAGATCTTGGAGAATGGTTATAATTTCGATGATTCCAAACGTAATTCCACTCTTGTTTACAGGTGGAATCATGGGTTGGTTCGATATTCCATTGAAACCTTCAACATTGTTGGTTTTCGGTATCGCTTTGGGAATAACAGTTGACAATGCCATTCTATTTCTGGCCAAATATAGGCAGGAACTCAAAACCAAAAAGTGGGATTTAAAATTCACAATCGTCAAATCATTGCGTGAAACAGGTTTGGGAATTTTCTATACTTCTGTCATTCTTTTCTTTGGATTTATCATGTTTGTCTTCTCACAATTTGGTGGAACAAAAGCACTTGGATTACTGGTGTCCTTGACAATCTTAATTGGAATGGCGACGAACTTACTGATTTTACCAGCTTTGCTGTTGACCCTTGAAAGATTTGTAACCACGAAATCATTTGAAGAGCCTTATTTTGAAATTTATGATGAGGAAGAAGACATCGAATTAGAATCTTTGCAAGTGCAAAAGGATGAGGAAAATCCTGAAGCATAGATTTCAAAAAATCACTATTTATAAATTTGAAAACAAATAGTTGAATCACTTTTTAAAGAAATTATTAATCGAATTGGAATTATTTTAATGCAAGACATCTCTAAACTTTCAGCTTTTTTAGAAAACGAAATTTCAACGTTTGACCTCCCGGCTCAACCAGCGAATTTATATGATCCGTTGCGCTATTTTTTAACTTTAGGAGGAAAAAGAATGCGTCCAATACTGACGATGCTTGGCGCGGAACTTTTTAATACGTCAGGAAAAAACGCTGTAAATGCTGCCATTGCCATTGAACTTTTTCATAATTTTTCTCTGATTCATGACGACATCATGGATGCAGCGCCTTTGAGAAGAAAAAAGCAGACTGTGCATACCAAATGGAATACAAATATCGCTATTCTCTCTGGTGACGTGCTCCTCGTGAAAGCTTATCAAGAAATTTGCAAGCAGGACGCGAAAGTTTTGCCAAGACTTTTGGAGATTTTCAACCGAACAGCCATTGAAGTTTGCGAAGGACAGCAATTGGACATGGATTTTGAAACGAGAAACAATGTTTCAATTGAAGAATATATCTACATGATTCGCTTGAAAACTTCGGTTTTACTGGGTTGCGCTTTGGAAATGGGCGCTGTGGTTGCAGAAGCCAAAAAAGAAGACCAAGAATTGACTTATTCGTTTGGAGAACACATTGGTGTTGCTTTCCAAATTCAAGATGATATTTTAGATTTATATGCCAATCCTGAAAAATTTGGTAAACAAGTCGGAGGCGATGTATTGGCAAACAAAAAAACGCTGCTTTTACTCAAAGCATACGAATTGTCAAATGCAGCAGAAATTGAAAAACTGAATCAATTAAAAAGTGAATCAAATCAGACTTTGAAAATTGAATCAACTAGAAATTTATTTGACAAATTAGGTGTCAGAGAAGCAGCACGAGCGATGATGGATGAACACTACGTAATTGCATTAAATGCTTTGGAAAAAATCAGTGTATCTGAATCAAACAAAAAGCCTCTAAAAGACTTGGCAAATATGTTGCTGCACAGAGAAATGTAATACAAATGTTGAATAAAATTAAAATTAGATGAATAAAAAATTATACTTTTCAATCGTTTCATTTATTATAATATCAAATTTTACATTTTCCCAAGTTTCAAATACAGGTGTAACCGATAATTATGATTCTCTAGAGAATGGAAAAGTAACTATTGGCGGATTAGTCGACACTTACTTAGGGTATGATTTGGTGAATCCAACTTCGCATGATCGTCCCTATTGTGTTACAGCTTCTCGCAATGATGAATTTAATATAAATGTTGCTTTTATCGATTTAAAATATAAAAACAATCAAGTAAGAGCGCATATTGTGCCGGGATTTGGAACTTATATTAATGATAACTACGCTAATGAGTCAGGTTCTTTAAAAAATCTAATTGAAGCAAACGCAGGCGTCAAACTATTTAAAACAAAAAATATTTGGTTAGATGCAGGGATTTTAAGTGCGCCATACACAAATGAATCAATTATTTCAAAGGACCACCAAGTTTATACCCGTTCATTAGGTGTAGAAATTGTTCCGTATTATCTTTCAGGAATAAAATTGTCAATACCAATAAACTCAAAGTTTAAATCCTATTTTTATCTCTCAAATGGTTGGCAAGAAATAAAAGACAATAATAAAAGTCTTTCGTTAGGGACTCAAATTGAATATCGACCTACAAATTCAATTTTGCTTAATTGGAATACCTATATTGGGAATGAATATTCTTTAAATACACCTAATTATGGAACTAGATATTTCAGTGATGTATTTATTATTTATCAGCCTAAGGATAAAAAGTTTTCATTTACTGCGTGCACCTACCTTGGAGTACAAAAAATAACCAATCAAGATTACAAAAATCAAGTCTGGTGGCAAGGTAATTTAACGAGTGAGTACAAATTTTATAAAAATTCCTCTTTTTCTGGAAGAATAGAATATTTCTCTGATCCAAAAAAAACAATATTAACACCAATAACTAACTTGGGGAGTGTAAGCTGTTTTAGTACCAGCTTTTGCTTTAATCAGAAAATATCAAATCATGCCTATTTTAGAATCGAAAATAGATTTTACCAAGCAAAAAGTCCCATTTTCAAAACAAAATCAAATAACGCAACAAAAATCGATAATTTACTGATTGCCAATCTAACAGTTTGGTTTTAAGTTAAACTTTAGTTTGTCTCTTTTTGATCCATTCATAAATGGACGTTATAGGCAAAAGCATGCAATAATTGTAAAAAATATCCTCCATTGGAATTGTGAAAATTCTAATGCCAATGATGTGGTTCTCATTATACCAAACCACCGGTTCCTCTGTAAAACTTCCTGTTAAGATTCCATTTACAATTAAAAAAGGAATCATTGCTACTAAAAAAGTGAACACAAAATTACCGTACCAAGTCACTTTTTTAATGTAGTAAATTCCGATAGTCAATAATGCTGAAATGATACAGGCAGATGCGGTATAAGCTTGATTGAAGTACATCAATCCTAAAATTAATCCCAGCAAAGTGAATCCAAAAGCGAAGAAATGTGCAAATGTTTTGAATGACACTTTAGGAAAATAAGCCATCAAGACTTCGTAAATGAACAAACAAGCGTAGGGAACTAAAATGAAAAACAAACATTCCTCCAGGGGCAAATTTCCTAGATAAATTCCTTGCAGATAGCGTGGAGTGAAACCCCAAACACCAAGTTGAGTGAAATATTCATCCCAAATCAAAAAGCAAATCGCAACGACAAAAGTTGCAGGTAATAAATATTTCCACAATTTATAAAAATGGACTTTTTGGTCGAAACTCAGGAAAAACGGTCCTGTAATTGTTCCAATCAATATCCAAAAATACAAACTCATGATTGGTATTTTCTTTTGAAAGTTTGCTTGGCTTCAGTGTAGTATTTTTTGGGTACAAGCAACATTCCAAAACACTCACCGTGTGATTTTCCTTGGTGTTTGTGATGCACTTTATGCGCTTTTCTTATCGCCATAAAATAAGGATGATCAATGTCTCTCAACCATTTAAATCTTCTGTGAATATAAACATCATGAATCATAAAATAAGTAAAACCATACATGGCGATTCCATAACCAATCCACACAGGAACATAAAAGTTGTACATCATTCCCAACATAATACACAACCAAGAAGGAATGGCATAAATCAAGAAAAAAACATCATTTCTTTCAAAAAAACCAGGTTCGGCAACGTGATGATCTTCATGAAAACTCCACATTCCTCCATGCATTAAAAATTTATGTGTCGCCCAAGCCATGAATTCCATTCCGAAAAAAGCGCTTAACATTACCAGCGGTCCCCACCAATACATATTACAAAAAATTTAAAATTGAAAAAAACAATACAATGATACCAAATAAAGCAAATGTAACTTTATTTTGTTCATTTAAACGCCATTTAAAATACAAAAAATGCAAAGGAAAAGCCACCGCAAACCAGCAAAAATAATTGTAGAGAGGAATATTCAAAGAGTCCCAATGCCAATAATCACTCATTACGGCGACGGGTTCTATTAAAACATCAACAAACATCATCAGCAATGCTGAAACAAAACTTGAAAACCAAAGTGATTTTTTAATAAAGAACGAAGTAAAATTACAAGAACAAACTGTCAAAATTCCCCAATTGATTCCAATGATCAAAGGAACTCCGTCCATTTTAACGCCCAAATTTTCGCCATAATAATAATCTCCAAAAAGATAACCCGTATGAATGCCAACCCATTCCGCAGTCATTCCCACTAGAAAAGCCAAAACTAGAAATAAAATAAAATGATTTTTGCTGGTTTTTCGACTACTAACTAAAATCGCTGAAGAAAGCAGTAAGTTCATAAAACTTAAAGACAAAAAAGAAGTTCTAGTGCTTTCATTTGTCAGTCCAACAATACCAACGGTGTAAAAAATCACCAAAATTGAAATTAAAATTCCCTCCCTGTATTGACTAACAATTCTTAAAAAATGATCTCTGGTCATAAAAATTTAACAAAATTGAGCAAGAATGGTTTTTTCGAAAGTAATCAAAAAAAATAAATCGGTGCATTTAAAAATTATTAAAAATTGCAAAATATTATCTTACAGACACTTAAACATAAGTAGACTGAAAGAAATTTGCACTTAAAAGAAAATAAATTCAAAATAAATCACAAAAAGCTTTTTTTGTCTAATGTTTTTGTACTTTTGTTAGACAAAACCGTTTAATGTTTTGATAAAATTGTTAAACAAAAATTTAAAGTTATGTCAACAGTTGAATTTAACGAATCATTGATCCACATGCAATCTCATTTAACATCTTTTGCGATGGGATTTACAAGAAATGAGGAAGACGCAAAAGATTTAACGCAGGAAACAATGCTAAAAGCGATTGTTTACAAAGATTATTACACTGCACAAACAAACTTCAAAGCTTGGGTTTTTACGATTATGCGTAATCTTTTTATCAATCAATACCGAAGAAATAAAAAATCTGGAACTATCTTTGACGCAAACAAAGATTTCGACATGTTATCGAATACTGCTGTTCATCAACAAGATGCAGTAGATTTGATTACTAACAAGGAAATAAATGCTAAAATAAGTAATTTAGGAGAGGAATATAAAGTACCTTTCAACATGCATTTCGAAGGATTCAAATACAAAGAAATTGCCGATAAATTACAAATTCCAATCGGAACGGTGAAAAGTAGAATTTTCATTGCCCGACAAAAATTGATGGATTCGCTTCCAGAATATAAATATATGGCCAATTAATGAGTAAAAAAATAACAATTTTAGGTGCCGGAATTTCTAGTCTCTCAACCGCTAGCTTTCTCGCTAAAGCTGGTCATAATGTCACAATTCTTGAGAAAAATGACAGCATTGGTGGACGTGCAAGAAAATTTGAGGTCGATGGTTTTGTTTTCGACATGGGTCCTAGTTGGTATTGGATGCCTGAAGTTTTTGAAAAATTTTATCAAAAATTTGGTCACACAAGTTCAGACTTTTACGAATTAATTAGACTTGATCCTTCTTACCGTGTTTTTTGGCAAGACGATACAACCACAGACATACCAGCAAATCTAAACAAATTTTATGCTTTATTCGAAAGTATAGAAAAAGGAAGCGCCGAAAAACTGAAGAAATTTTTAGCCGAAGCAGCATACAAATATGATGTTGGAATCAATGATTTGGTGTACAAACCAAGTTTAAAATTGAGTGAATTTGCTGACATGCGTATTCTCAAAGGATTGTTCAAAATGCATTTGACTTCTTCATTTTCGAGCTACATAAGAAAATATTTTAAAGACCCGAAAATACATTCATTGCTAGAATTTCCGATTCTATTTCTAGGAGCAATGCCTCAAAAAACGCCAGCTTTATATTCTTTGATGAATTATGCAGACATTGAATTAGGAACTTGGTATCCGCAAGGAGGAATGCATAAAATCATTGAAGCATTTGAAAAAATAGCGCTAGAACAAGGTGTTAAAATCGAACGCTCGCAGGAAGTTACAGGTTTTGACTATACAAACAAAAAAATCACGCACACTAAAACAGCCACGCAATCTCTTGAAAGCGATTATGTGGTTTCAGGTGCAGATTATCACCACACAGACAAAAAATTAATCAACGGATTTGCGAATTATTCTGATAAATATTGGGATTCGAGATCCATGGCGCCTTCTTCGCTCCTATTTTATATTGGTGTGAACAAAAAAATTGAAAATTTACTGCACCATAATTTATTTTTCGATGAACCTTTTGAAGCGCACGCCATAGAGATATACGAAAAACCAGATTGGCCAAAAGCACCTTTGTTTTACGCTTGCTGTCCATCTAAAACTGATCCTACTGTCGCACCGGAAGGTCATGAAAATTTATTTTTACTTGTTCCGTTGGCGCCAAATTTGAAAGATTCAGTAGAAAAACGACAAGAATATTTGGAAATACTTTTGGAAAGATTAGAAAAGCATACCAAAACAACAATCAAAGAACATATTGTTTACCAAAGAAGCTATTGTATTGATGATTTCAAGAAAGATTATCATGCCTTTAAAGGAAATGCTTATGGTTTGGCAAACACTTTGATGCAGACAGCCATTTTGAAACCAAGTTTGAAAAACAAGAATTTAAAGAACTTATTTTATACGGGACAATTAACGGTTCCAGGCCCGGGAGTACCGCCTTCTATTATATCTGGAGAAGTTGTAGCCAAAGAAGTTTTACGTGAAATAGAAAAAAATAAGTAAACGTTAATAAATTGTTAAAACAATTTTTCAAATCAATTGTTACAATAGTTTAGATGAACAAACTGCATTCGAATGAAAAACATATTTGATAATCTTTCCCATGAAATGAGTACGTTAACTACTAAAAAGTACAGTACTTCATTTTCGCTGGGAATCAGTTTTCTGAAAAAAGATTTGCAAAAACCAATTTATGCGGTTTATGGATTCGTGCGTTTTGCTGATGAAATTGTAGACTCGTTCCACAATTTCGACAAAGCGGAATTGCTTGAAGATTTCAAAAAACAAACTTTTACAGCCATTGAAAAAGGAATTTCCTTGAATCCTATTTTAAATAGTTTTCAGTGGGCTGTGAATAAATACAATATTCCATTAGAATTAATTGAAACATTTCTTGCCAGTATGGAGATGGATTTGGAATCTGAAAAAGCTTCTTTCGACCAAACTAAATATGAACAATATATTTTAGGCTCAGCCGAGGTTGTCGGTTTGATGTGCCTCAAAATTTTCGTTCGTGGCGACGAAAAAGCTTATGAAAAACTGAAAGATTCTGCGAGAAAATTAGGCTCAGCTTTTCAAAAAATCAATTTTTTAAGAGATTTAAAAGCAGATTATCAAGACCTTGGAAGAACTTATTTCCCAGGAATCAATATGGAAGACTTTTCTTCTGAGGTTAAAAGAGAAATTGAAGAAGACATTGCCAAAGATTTCCATGAAGGTTATCAAGGCATCATTAAACTCCCAAAAGATGCCCGTTTTGGCGTTTATATGGCATATATTTACTATTATAAATTGTTTACGAAAATCAAAGCGACCTCCGCTGAAACAATTTTAAATGAAAGAATTCGCATTCCAAACAATAAAAAATACAGCTTATTTGTATTCTCTTATTTGAGACACAATTTCAACATGATTTGAAAATGATAGAAGATTTAGTCATTCTTGTCAACGAAAAAGATGAGCAAATTGGAAGTATTGGTAAATTAGAAGCACATCAAAAAGGACTTTTACACCGCGCTTTTTCTATCATTGTTTGGAACGATCAAAACGAAATGTTGATTCATCAGCGTGCTTTTGGCAAATACCATTCTGAAGGACTTTGGACGAATACTTGTTGCTCGCATCCTAAGATTGGAGAAACCATTTTGGAAGCAGCGCATCGAAGGTTACAAGAAGAAATGGGATTTGACTGCGAACTACAGCAAAAATTTCATTTCACCTACAAAATTGAATTAGAAAACCAACTTTTTGAACATGAGTTAGACCATGTTTTAATCGGAAAATACACTCAAAATCCATTACCAAATCCAGCAGAGGTAGAAGATTTTCGCTGGATTTCATTGCTAGAACTAAAAAAAGAGATCGTTGAAAAACCTGCAAATTTCACTTTTTGGTTCAAAGAAATCATTCGCGATTTTGAAAATAAAATCAAGCTTTAGGCTCTAATTTAGAACAAAAATTAACAATCACCTTAAATAATTAACATGAAAGTTTGCAGAAGAGAAACATTTAATGCCGCACATCGCCTTTACAATCCAACATTTGACGATGCCAAAAACGAGTTGATTTTTGGCAAATGCAACAACCCAAATTTTCACGGCCACAACTATGTTTTGGAAACGTGGGTAGAGGGCGAAGTTGAAGCTCAAACAGGCTATTTAATTGATTTAAAAATCTTAAGTGACCTCATCAAAGAGGAAGTTTTAGACGCTTTTGATCATCAAAACCTAAATTTAGACAGACCTGAATTTAAAGATTTAATTCCTACCGCTGAGAACATTGCAATTGTGATTTGGAATAAAATGCGCGCTAAATTAGATTCCAAATACAAATTGGAAGTCAGACTGTGGGAAACCGAAAGAAATAGTGTTTACTACGACGGAAAATAAATTCGAAAACGAACAAAAACATGGAAAACGTACTTTTTTGGCACCGCAGAGATTTAAGAATTGACGACAATGCAGGATTATTTCGCGCATTGAAAGGTGGTGAAAAAGTCATCCCATTTTTTATCTTCGATGAAACAATTTTAAGTAAATTACCAACCAATGACCAACGGGTAATTTTTATTCACCAAACGCTTGAAAATTTAAAAGTTGAATACAGAAAATTGGGTTCAGATTTACATGTTTATTACGGAAATCCAACAGAAATTATTCCAGTAATTGCTTCCAAATTTAAAGTGAAAACTGTTTTCACCAATCGTGATTACGAGCCACTAGCTTTGGCGCGTGACAAAGTGATTTTAGAAAAATTAACCAAGTTGGACGTTGATTTCAAAGGTTCCAAAGATCATGTGATTTTTGAGAAAAATGAAGTACTTAAACCTGACGAAAAGCCGTACACGATTTTCACACCTTACATGCGCAAATGGAAGGAAAAATTAAATTCAGATCACTTAAATTCTTACACTGTAGAAAAACACGTTCAAAACTTCGCCGATATCCCTGCTGAAAATGAAATTCCAAGTTTACAATCAATGGGTTTTGACGGCATTCAGACGGTTGAATTTCCAGCGACAAAAATTGCGCAAAACATCATTCAAAATTACCAAGAAACGAGAGATATTCCATCAATTTTGGGTACTACACGCTTGAGTTTACATTTGCGTTTCGGAACGATCAGTATTCGTAAATTAGCGCGCGTAGCCTCTGAAACCAATGAAAAGTTTTTCAATGAATTGATTTGGAGAGATTTTTACCAGATGATTATTTTTCATTTCCCCTATTCTGGAAACGATGCTTTCAAAAAAAATTACGATCGAATAGTTTGGCGAAATGATGAAACACAATTTAAAAGTTGGTGCGAAGGAAAAACAGGCTATCCGCTCGTAGATGCTGGAATGCGCGAATTAAACGCAACTGGATTTATGCACAACCGCGTGCGCATGCTGGTAGCAAGCTTTTTGACCAAACATTTGCTCATCGATTGGCGTTGGGGCGCAAGTTATTTTGCTGAAAAATTATTGGATTTCGAATTAGCAAGCAATGCTGGCGGTTGGCAATGGGCGGCAGGTTGTGGTTGCGATGCAGCACCCTATTTTCGCGTTTTTAGCCCGGATTTACAACTCGAAAAATTCGATAAAAAATTGATTTACACCAAAAAATGGGTTCCAGAATTGGGAACAGAAGCTTATCCAAAACCGATTGTTGACCACAAAATCGCGCGCGTTTTGGCGGTAGAGACTTACAAGAGGTATTTGAATGGTGAATAAGAATTAATGCGATTTATGCTTTAACCGCTGATCAATTGGCAAGGAAATAAACTCAACAATTTCGACATTCCCAAAATCCTTAAAAAGTGGATTTAGAATGAAATTTGATTCAACTCCCACAATCGTAGAAGGCACTTTGAGCGCAAAAAATTCACGACTTTTGGCAAATTTTGTAAACAATCCTGTTGTAAGTTCATTGTATGGATACTGATTCCAATTTTCAGGAAGTTCTGTTATCAACTCAATGCTAAACGCATCGGGAATCTCAATTTTCGCAATCAAAATCTCTTTCGGAAGAACAGCCATATTTTCAGAGTGCACATAGTATTCCAATAAAGCGAGTGAAACATTTTCAGAACAATAAACAGCCCTTGTCCCTTTTTCGTTCCATCGACCGCCTACTTTTTCAGCACCAATTCCTGAAAGTGTTGAATCTTTGTGTTTTAAATTTGAAACCCTGTAGACAAACATCAACTGTAAACATTGTGTTGAATTCTACTAATTTCATTTTCGACAATTTCAAATCCAAAACTACTATCCAATAAATCAAAAGGCTTTTTATTTCCAAGTGCTTTTGAAGGCGTCATTAACCAATTTTTAAAATCTTCCTTTGAGTCAAAAACATCGTATCCTAGACCAAAAAGCCTTGCTACTTCATAAATCCTTTCAGAAGTTTCTCGGTTGTAAACACTTTTTTTCTGCATGCTGCTAATAGAAGCAGGCAAAATATTTTCAAACTCTTTCTCTGTGGCACCAATCATTTTGATCAAATCTTTCCAATCTCTTTTTTTTACACCGATTCGAATGCGATCAATCAATTCAAAATTAAAACTAGGCGCATCTTTCACATGATCAACCACCCAAGCAGGCGAAAAAGTAATCAATTTAAAATCAATATTTTGACCTGAAGAAAAAGTTGAATTTGATTTCATAATTGTATTTTTACGCTTTATTAATTGTAAATATACAATAAAAGTTGTCAACGATTAAATTTCAAACCCTTTTTAACATTCTTTAATCAACTTTAATAAAAAATAGCAAAATAATCAAACATAAATACTTTACATTTGTTGTCAATAGTAAAACTATTAATTTATGTTCTTACAAATTAAATTAACGATACCAAATTGTACTTTTCTGAAAGATCCACAGGAAACAAAACTGGGTGTATTAATTGTACAAAATAGCATTGAATTGATTGATGAAATCGGATTTGAAGCATTTACTTTCAAAAAGTTAGCGCAAAAAATCAATTCAACTGAAGCTTCAGTTTACCGCTATTTTGAAAACAAACACCAAATGTTGATGTTTCTTTATGCTTGGTATTGGGGCAAAATTGAATACCAAATCCACGTAGAAACTTTACACATTGCAGATGCGGAAGAAAGACTTTTCAAGGCGATAAAAATGTTGATTGAGAAAAAAAACACCAACGATATTTATGCTTTTGTGGACGAATTGAAACTAAAAAGTACTATCGAAAACGAAGGAATCAAATCAATTCTCAACAAAAAAGTTG